>Ga0102962_1000918_pt1 | contig 12340 bp, 8 predicted proteins | sample SalPonF2_C_D2_MG_FD_84519 | JGI IMG/M metagenome (GOLD analysis project Ga0102962, IMG submission 84519) | Salt pond soil microbial communities from South San Francisco under conditions of wetland restoration - Salt Pond MetaG SF2_C_D2_MG ...
CGCAGCGCTGGCCACGCACGACCGGATCGACGCCGTCTGCATTTGGGCCTGTAGCTCAGCTGGTTAGAGCAGGGGACTCATAATCCCTTGGTCGCAGGTTCGAGTCCTGCCGGGCCCACCATTATTATCAGTATGATAGAGATAGCCACGTAACCCATTGCGGAAGAATGTAGGCAGAATGTAGGCAGCGGGGTTGGTCAAATTGGGCCGCAACAAAGATAAGGTGTACCGTGCAACTCCGGCGTACGCCCATATAGTTGATACTCTGAGCAGATGAAGTGCCCACTGTCAGATACATAAGTCCCACTGACCAGCCGGTCGGAAGGAAGCGGCTGTTGCAGAGGCTGCGCGAATGCTTGACGTCACCAGGATTTGACAGCTTCCGCTTCGCAGTCGCGTACGCTAAGTCGGGGCCACTCTTACGCCTCGATCATGTCATTACACAATGGCGGGCCCAAGGAAAGGCCATTCACGCCACTTTCGGGCTGGACCAAAAGGGCACTAGTGAGCAAGCGCTGCGATATGCACTCGATCACTTCGATAGCGTAGTGGTTACATTTGCGGCGACCGCGACGTTCCACCCGAAGGCTTACATGTTCAGCGGTACTGACTGCGGAGTCCTATTTGTCGGCTCAAATAACATGACGGTCGGGGGCCTTGAGCAAAACTTCGAGACGTGCATAGAACTGATCTTCGCTCTGCCCCAGGAGGAAGCAGCTTTCGAGGAGGCTAAATCGATATTCACCTCCCTAGAGCCGGAGCATTGTGCGGCCTCTGTCGAACTCGATGAGCATCTGTTTGCTCAGCTCAAAGCGGCTGATCTTCTGGCGCGCGAAGGTGGATCCTCTTCCACCGAAGGTCATAAGCAGGCGGCAAAAGCCAGCGGGTTGCTCACCGGCCTCTTGGGCAACAAGGGGTTTACAGTTGCCCCCCCAAGCCCCCTGCCAAAGAACGTGATGAAACCGAACCTTAGGGGGGGAACAACGCAAGCGGGGGCTGAGCATAAAGGGTCAACACGTGCAACACGTCCGAAGCCTAGATCCCCGGCGTCGCCAAGTGCCACGGCGCCTGAACCAGTAACGCCTGTCGGACTAGCGATACAAATTGTGCCGCACCACAACGGAGAAGTCTTTCTGAGCAAGACTGCCGTGAACCAAAATCCAGCGTTCTTCGGCTGGCCGTTCACCGGCAAGACTACGCCGAAACAGGGGGACAAGAATCAAGCATATCCGCAGCGAACCCCGGACCCGGTGGTAAATATTGTGATCGTCGGTGATCGGGGGAACGTCAAATTGTCGCTGGACGGATATGAACTCAACACAGTTTATTATGAAAAGAAGGGGGAAATCCGCATAACCGCTGGCCCGATCGTGGAGGACACACCGGCCCATTCGATAATGGTGATGCGCCAGTCAGATGCCGATGGTGTTGATTACGACTTGATAATTCATAGACCTGACAGTCCCGAATACTCAGCTTGGCTCTCGCTTTGCAACCAGAAAATGCCCTCTGGCGGAGCGAGTAACCCCCGGCGATTCGGATGGTTCTAAGTTAGCGTTACCACTTCTGAAACATCAATACCTTATTCTCGGTAATCGCATTCTTAGTGTGCTTGTAGTTGTCTCTCGTAACGGTAATATCTATCAGAGGCTTAGCGTCGAATCCCGTCTCCCTGGCGATCGCGCAAAGATGATTACAGGTCTGTATGGTTCGCCAGCTTGCGCCTGCCTCAGTTCGGCTATCCCCAACGACATAGAAGGCCGTCCCGCCATCCTTCAATAGACGCCGCACAGCTTGCAGATTGCATTTCATGTCGACGAAATATCGCCACAGAAGGGCTGCCATATTCCTCTTGCGAAAGCCGACCGAATGGGTGGAGTTAAGACAATAGATCTCCCGGATGTCTTGAACGACGCTGGCCGGCAAGACCGAGGTAGCCTTACTGCCGAGCAACTCGGCCTCCAATGCTTTTCGGGCCGTTTGCGTCAATTCACGGGAACCAGTCAACGCCTTTTCAATACCGCTACGTTCCCTACGGTTGATGCCCATCACAGCAAGCAGAGACAACCGATCGGTGTCGATATATGGAAGTGCGGTCGCATAGGGGGGGCTCGTTACGACGAGATCGACCTCACCCTCTTGTAGACCAATCCGACTGAATGCATCCAATGTCCTACAGTCACCCTCGGCGATAGCGGGAGCAGCCGGTGTCCAGGGCATCCGCGCTTGAATAGACCAGTGATGTACAAGTTTCTCGTATTGATGGAGTAAGGTGGCATGGAACAGTTCGAGAACCGGCGCGTCACTTATCGGCGTCGCTCTCCGTCTAACCCTTAGGTCCCTTGGCTCTTGCTGCGAAATCTCCCGAACAATGCTACTTACCACAACCTCCAGAAAATCAACTAGGGGTCGATGTCCGAACAGGCGTATCTGCGATAGCAACCAATTGAGTTTCCAGAGAACAGGTTCCGGAAACCACCTTGCGAGTTCGTCCAAAACCCCAGCTGGAAACTCGGATCCACTCTTTGGCACATTCTCTGGTGGATGCTCTGTCAGCGCGAGCATGCCCATCACGGCACGCTGGCACAGCGACTGATCAACGGACAGGATTGACGTCTTTGCCTGGGCAATCTTGGCGGCGAGGGGATGCATGTCGACACCGTACCCTAGGTAGCCGTTCAGATAACATTCCAGAGGCACGGTGCCACTTCCGCAGAAAGGATCGAGAATTTTCGCTCGATTTGGTGCAGCTCCTACGTTAATCAGAGCCTTCGCGAGCTGCGGGTAGAATTTCCCCTTGTATGCATGGAGCCCATGGGTCGCATACTTCGGTTCTTTTCTCGCCGGTTCATCGTTATCACCGTTCTCGAGCACCTTCTGCCATGTACGCTTCCGGTATAAGCGCGCCGTGCGAATTTCGCTGGTAAACGTTAATCTTGAAACCGCCCGGGCAAGCCCCAAGCCGGACAGTATCGCAGTATAGGGACGAGAAGCCTGTTGGGGGCTTGGTAACGATCCGCCGCAGATCGCTTGAGTTTCGAGGGCGCGCAACTCCCGTTCGTATGGCCACATGCGATATGTCGGCGGCTTTAGGGAAACGGTAATCGACCGATCAGGCTTCCTAAGGACAACTAGCGCCTCTGTTCGGGCTCGGCGGGCCGGGTGAGCAAACGAACGACGGGTATTGTGGATGTTCCGCTCAATTATCTCTAGCGCTCGAAAGCCAATGGATTCCCCAATCTCACTTAGGGCCTCAGCCGTTGAAAAGGTCTCACCCTTGTAAACAGCATCTCCCACAACGAAAACCGCGTAGCGAGCAGGCTGCAGCGCTTCAAAACAAGACCGCAAGGCTGGCTCCATGTCTGCGCAATAAGCTTCAAACCCATTTCCCTCCCGCTGATGCTTGAGGTGCGATCCGATCTCAACAGGGCCCAGCGCACGCGGATCAAAGCCAAGCCAGAACATCCGGAAGCGATGATACAAGTGATAGTCGGTGGCATTCGGATAAGGAGGGGAAGATACGACTAGCGCGACACTATCCGGTCTTACAAAATTTAGGATTTCGGTTCTCGAATCGCCTACGCATAATTCAGCTTGGCCATGACTCATGGACTTCGCGCTGTGTTCAAGCTTGCGCCTGATATTGCGTAGGGCCTCCAAGAAGGCACGGAGCGTGAACCCTGGCTGGATGACCTTCTGCCGAGCTACATATCGAGTTTCGGAATCCTGGTTGGAGACCCGGACAACGATCCGTGATAGCGCGACCATGGCAACGCTTTGGGCAAATCCATGGGTCTGTGCATCTATCAAGTGACGTATTAGCGACAATTCCGCGACGACGGTCTCCACAAACCATTTGCTCAGGTTCGGGATCTCGGGAGCCCATCGTCTCTGCGTCGTTGATTTCGATTGCGACTTACGAGTGCCGCACGACGCTGCAATCACGTGGCTTTCTATCGCCGCCGAGAGCACGTCCAACTCGCGCCGCGCCTCCGGTCCAAGATGCCCCGATTTCACCTCGCCGATTACCGCGGCAAGCGGGTTGGCATCTATGGAAATGGCCTGCCTGCGCAATCTAACAGCCTCAGTCGCTGTCGTGCCGCTACCGCCAAACGGATCCAGCACCAATTCGCCTGGCATTGAAAGCCGCGCCAGTAACGCTGCTGGTATTTGCGGAATGAATTTCGCTGGATAGGGGTGGATGTCGTGCGTCAGATAACCCGTGTCAGCGTCTTGAAAGGCCCAGTCTACGGACTTAAGTCCTTCAATGACTTCCCCTTCATTGTCCAGATCGTCGAGGGACGCGAGTTCTTCCGGGTGCGGACCGGCGTTGATTTCTGCATCTGGCAATGCCAAATGGAGTTGCTCAGAGAACCAATCTTTAACGGATTCGCCCTGCAAATCTAGCGCTGCCTCTAGGGCGGACCTTACGTCCTCAGGGGTGTCGACAACTATCCGCTTGCTCATGAGGTAATCTGGGTCTTTTTACGTAGTTACATATTAAGCATAGCAGAACGCGTGGGCTATTGCAGGAGGGGACATGCAGTGCCAGTCAGGGAAGGCCTTACGGCTTGACGGCTTAGCACATGTGGCTCGACGCAGTCGCACGGATCCAGCACGCACAGGCGCATAAGGGACGACGGTAGGATGGGCGTAGGTCCGCCACGCAGGTTCATCCGGGCAGGGCCTGGCGGGGGGGGAGACGGGAAGGACGGCATACTCGTGCCCCCTCAGGGAGGAAATAAAGCAGTGCGGATTCGATTATTTGAACCTCCACCGTTCGGGTATTTCTAGCCTGCCGCTCGACAATTTCCTGCCGTTGGATAGCTTGACGTCTACAACGATCTCAGGAGTCAAGAAGCAATACATCGGCTGTCCGATCCGTACTGCGTGGCGTAGCTTGATCTGCTGCGAGGGGAGGAGGGTCTCTGGATCGAGACCCAAGAGAGCAAAGCTAGGGCCAGCGTACTTAAGCGCCCGGTAAAATCCTCGCTTGATGAGTGGGTTCCGGAGGTAGCGAAATACAACCGTACGTCGTGAGTAAACGCAGCTCGCATTACACTCGGTTATTGTTATTGTATTCTTACTGACGTTCGTCAGAGTTGCGCATATCTCGGCTTTCCCGGACGAGCCGAAGTCAATACGTATGCTGGGAACGTTTCGGACCGGGAAAATCCAGCGTTTGAGTGCAGGAATAACAAAAACAAGTGTGATTACACCAGGTGTAGCACCCACTAGTGACAAGACGAGCGCTAGGGATGCCACGATGGATATCCGCCCCGAAAACCAACAACCATCTCTGGCCCGTCCGCTTCAGCTACGCTCGTTCATTTGTTCAGCAATCGCTTCGAGCCAACGCCTCACCTCTCCACCTGGATCCCGCTCAGCGAGTTGTCCGCTCGTCATACACGCTGCAGCCGCGTCGTTAAGCCAAGTCTTGACTTGGTCAGCCTTCTTCGCGCGCCTTTTATCCGGCACCTCATCCCACGGCGTAGCTGGGTTACTCGCTTCATGGACAGCCTTAGCCACAACTGTTGCGACGTCACACTTATCGTCGATCTTGAACGCGAGCTCCAGTGCAGGGCGCGCGGCCCTAATTGCATCTGCGTGCAAATAATTCTCTAACTCTCGTTTGGTGGTTAGAACCGCTTTGCACATCGGCCTCGCATTTACCTTGTCCGCAGCTTCTTGTTGCTGCACTGTCTTGTCATCCGTGTCGCGATCGTAAAGGTGAAACTCCGGTATATTCAGCCCTTCGAGGCGGTACGCCCAGTGCTGGAGATTGCCGCCCCCCAAGGGTATAAAGATTAGCTCTCCGCCATCTTCTAGCTTATCGAGTGCTGGAATCGATGGATCCTCACCATTCAACATGTGGCTGACATGCCGCAAGAAAATTGTGTCGTTTATCCCCTCTACCGCGACAAAGACCTTTACGCCGTGGTCGGGCAGGACCCCCAACGCGCGTGTCACACGCGTATATGTTTCCTGGTCGTGGGAATGGACAGTTCGGCGATGGTCGACGCCGATCTCAATGTACCGCAGTGCCTGTAAGGGCATGAGACCCCCAAGCATTGGCGTGTGGGTAGTAACAATGACCTGACAATCTGGGCTATCGGACAGTTGCCGAAAGGCCTCCGTCAACATTTTTTGGTTATTCGGGTGCTGGGAAGTCTCGGGCTCTTCGATTGCGTAGATTACCCCTGGCGTGTCGAACGAATCGCGCTTTGCCTCCGCGCGGGCACGGAAAAAGTTTAGAAGAATGAGGCGGCGAACTCCGCTGCCGCGTTTGTTGATGGGGACGTCTCTGTCGTCGGTCAAAGAAACGTTAAATAGGCTCTCCCATTTCTTGCTCTCAACGATCGGTTTTAGTTGGGAGGCCAAAGACTCGTCCATCTCCCTCAACTTCGCCACCGTGGCGTTGGCGATCTCCACCACTTGTGTTTTAACGTCCTCGGTGATTCTGTCGAGGTCCTCTTGCTGGGCTTGCAGCGCTTCCTTGACGGCAGCTTTCATTGGATCCTGCGCTTCGATATCTTGGTCAGTGCTAGGCCGGTCGGACTTGAATAGCGCGAACGTCGGCAGGTGTGCCTTTATCTGGGCCCATACCTTCTTGGCGTCCTCCGCTTCATCAAGATCGATAGGGATGTCTACGGGCCCGACATCGAGTTCTTCCGCTGACTCCCATATTCGTCGGCGCAATTCCGGGTTCTTGGTTTTGTTGACGCCGCCACCGCCGATTCCTAGCTCTTCCATTCGCTGTTTCAGTTCCCCGTTCTTTAGCGACAGGAGATCCCCGTAGCCCTCGGCCTTAGGGTGCTCGGCGACGACATATACGCCTTTCGGCTTCGGCTTCTTAGCGGTGCCGTTATAGATCTTCTTGATCTCAAGGAGGCCTTGGTCATTGAGGAGGTATTCCGCGGCCCAGTTGGTGTCTTGCCGCGAGTCCAAAACGATTCTTGCCGGCAAGTCATCGAATACACAGGTGATAGATACGAATTCATCGCGGGCAGAAACGCATAGATCCCCCTGATCCATCTCAACCTCTTCAAAGAAGATGCCCAACGCCTCCAAGAGCGCCGACTTGCCCGCGTCATTCCGACCAACTAGTGCCGTGAGATTATCGAAGCAGACCGAAATTTGTTCGTGATAACAGCGGAAGTTCTTAACCTTGAGTTGCACCAGTCGCATCGCTTTGCCCTCCGGGCGGTATGTCGCTTCCTGAAGAGCGTAGCACCAGTCCGGTTAAGGCCGCCCCCCCTATAGGGGCAACTGCGGCCAGCGCGAGCCCAGCGCCGCCGAGCGGTGGACTGTGCCTTCCGAAGCGCTGACAGGACCCTAGATTCGGATCATTGGCTTGGCGCCCATAGGCGGCGAAAGGTCTATAGGCGCGATCGCTCCCACTGTGACCGTCGTATACGGGATTCGGATTTGCATAGGGGGTTGCCGACCACCGCTTTTCATCGCTCCGGATACTTGGTGCGGCCGTTACGTATACGGTTTGATGCAAGGGTGTCCGGCATCTACGGAGTGCCGTTACGTTAATCGCGCCGGGTGGATGCCGCGGGGGAACCCGTATAGGCAACGGGACAGCCGGGACACCCGGGACCGGCCCCTATAGCTAAGGGCCTGACGGATGGGATGGGTCGGGACCCGGGCGGGACCAGGCGGGACAACTGTCCCGCCTGGTCCCGCAAAGGTCCTTTGTGCCGGACGCCTCGTGCCCGCGAGCCAGCGGGTTGTCCCGCCCGTCCCGCCCGTCCCGCCCGTCCCGGCACCTACGTATCGCGCTCACGGATCCGCTCGTCGATTGCGTATAGGCGGATTCGCACCGTCTGATCGTACAGCTCCCGGATCGTGTGTCGGCTCTTGAGCCGGGCGGAGTCATTAGTGAAGAGGTACCCAGCACTCTTGATATGCGCCAGCACCTGGTCCGCGCTGTAGCCGCCGCACGCCTCGCTTAGCCCATGCTCGGTGAAGAGGAACCGGCCCTGCTCGCGGTCCCTATACCCGATCATATCTGGAGGCCGGATCGTTGGATCGTCCACGGCTCCGAATCGGCGCTCATTGCGCACCATGAATTCGACGAGAGCATTCATTCCACGCTCGCCGTCGGATTGATCTTGGTCAAGCCACATCCGGACGACCTGCTCAAGCCCATCCTTGAGCTCGGCAGACGGAAGCGGCAGGATCTCCAGGTCGCACGCCATCAGTCCGGCAACGAGCACAAGGGCGAACCGCTGAAGGGCACGCTCCTGGTGGGGTGCAAGCTCGCGGATTCCCTTCAGTTGAGCGGTCCAGCTTTCAACCCCGTCCCGGACCGCTTGCCGCAGCTCCTTCGCTCCGCCGTATCGATCGATCATTCGCCGCACAAACTCGGGACCCGCCGTACCGAAATAACGCCCGCAGTTCTGCTTTAAATCGGCTGCCACACGACGCGGTGACGCGCCATTCGCCGCGGCAATGATGTTCCCGTCGGTTGGCACATCCACGAACCGTGTCCGATGGCCGGCCGTGGGCCGCTGTCCCTTGTCCTGCTCTATACGCTTCGCGAGGGAAATTTCCCCGGTTGAGACCGCGAGGACACGGGCAAAGCGCTGATCGCGTAGCTCGGCGTCCTTGTTCAGCCGCGTCTTGCCCTGGCCACTGACCAAGTCGTATACGACCTTGCCGAAGTCGGGCGCGGCGCAGGAGCCCATTTCGTCCAGCGCCAGGAGCGTGTCATTGAAGGCGGCTGCGGTCGCTTCAAGTGCATTCGGGGTCGTGTTCCAGCGGCGGATGTGGGTCGCCGAGCTTGCCCCCGGGTCGGCACCACAACCCCAGACCGATGCCCCAACCTGGAGGGCCGTGGTCTTACCCGTGCTGCTCGGGCCCCATAGGTGGAAGACGCCGCCCTCCGTCTCGAGGAAGCGCAGCAGTGGCGCCGCAAAGGGAGCGGACAGCGCCAGAAGAAGCACCGGGTTGCCGCGGCATTTTCCTGCGACCTCGAACTGCCACTTCACCAGAGTCCCGGACTCGTGCATGCTTTCAAGGCTGGGCAGGTTCTTCTCCGGCTGGAAGATCACTTGATGCTCCTCGGCCTGCCCAATCACCCGCGTGCGATCCCGCGACGGGAGAATGAACACCAGGCGGTCCGCCTCGCTATCGAGCCAGCCTAACCGCGTGACCGACTGTAGGCGCTTGTCCGTGCGGAAATGGCCGAGATAGGCGATGAGGCGACGTTCGTGACCTGGGATGATCTCCAGGCCTTCTGTCGCGAGGCCCTGTGCAAGGGTGGGGGTCGCCTCGTGCAGCCTCGCCACTGGAACCGCCCGCTCGTGGGGGGTTCCGTCGTGGTCACGCCATTGCAGCACAACGCCCCAGCCCTCGCCGGTATGCGTCCGCGTCTTGGCCGTGACCCATATCGGGCCACATATCTTCTTCCACTCCCCGCCCTTCTCCTCGAATACGCCCTCGGCGGAGATTCTGTATCCCTCTGGCAGATCGATCCCCTCCCACCCGGAGGCTGTCTGTTCCGGCCGATGAAGAACGGCAATGTTGGTACTACTGTCTTCAGTCATGCTCATGTCTCCTGTACGGGTCGGTCCCGGTTGGTTCAGGTCTCGCTCGTGGAATGCCGCACCTGAGAATCCAGATATGCATCGAGGTCGGCGCATCGGTACCGGACGGCGCGGGAACCAACCTTGATGAACGGAATACGGGCGCCCGCCCAGCGATCTCGCTCAAGGAATGCCTTGCTGACGCCGAGGTACTTGGCTGCTTCTTTCGTGGTGAGTAGTGCCTGCATCGCTGCCTCCGTCGTGTGTGTTGGCTTCGGAGGCAGTTTTACGGACTAGGAACAAGGCGGAATAGAGCGTCTGCGCGCAGCCGTATTACGGTTGCGCGCAGACGTAACGCGATGCGGAGTTGAGCTCAGGAAGCGGGTTGTTCGCGGAGATGCTCGCGAAGAGCATCCAGGAGGGCGCGCTCCGCGTTTGTGGGGCTGAAAAGCCGCTTCTTCTCATCGGGTAGTCGTCTATAGAAGCGACTGGCGGCCTGGTTCCGGCTATGGAAAAGGCCAGTATCCTTGTGCTCGTCAAACCAGCGGCAGAACTCGTACTTCAGGTGATTGCGGGGTGCGTGTCTCTCCTTCGCTGCTTTCGCGTTCCGGGTCCTGACCCGATCTGAGACCGCCTTCCGGACCCTTTCCTCGAAACCCGCTTCAAGCTCCTCGATTCGCAGCAGCAGCTCTGCCTTCGCGATCGCTTCCATCGCATCGACTGCATAGGAACCGATGTTGCGTTCCGCCACCTGCTCGAACTGGCGCTCGTGCAGGCCTTTGAGGTGGTGCCACTCTTCCCAACCGTGGCCAATCAGGCCCAGCGCCAGTACCGAAAACAGCTGCGACCATGTATACGAGGCGCTGTCGATCACTTCGGCCGGATCAACGCGCCCGATACACCACTCCAGGGAGCCGGCCGGCGTTGTATAGCGGTTCGCATGCCACGCATCAACCGACTCCGTTTCCGAGCCGGCTTCCATGCCGGCTTCCAGGGCGGTGGCCTCGGCTAACAGCGAGTCGAACATCATGTCCCGATGCGACTTCTCGGTCGCTGCGAGCATCGCATCAATTCCGTCGGCGGCGTCGATTATCTGCTCCCGGGTCCATTCCGATAAGAGCGCTCGCGCACGACCCGCAACGCTTGCGAACTCGCTATCGAACTGGTCGGGTACTTCGCCTTCCTTCGGGTCGAAGTAATCGAAAATGGGTCCGTACAGCAATGGTCACCCCCTGGTCGGTCGCGGTAGCTCATGAGGTGAGGCTTGTCCACCGGCCGGGACGCGTTTCACCGGCACATCGACTTCGGTGACCTGGCCGGCCGCGAGTAGGGTGTTGGCGATCCGTTCTGCCGGTTCACGCAGTCGCTCGACATTGGTCACGATGTAGCCGGCCGTTACGTCGCCGTTGACCTTGTGATTTACGAGCTGCTTGAGCGCGTAGTAGGGGATATCAACACTCTCCGCGAGGGTGATGAACGTACGGCGCAGATCGTGGAGCGTAAAGGTGACGCCCGACGTTTCGATGACCTTGGCGATCTGGGGCCGCGGTTCCTTGAGGTGACCGGTCCGGCCACTGCCGGGGAACACATACGGCGACGCCGCCTTCTTCGCACGCGCGCGCAGAAGGTCGGTCAAAAAGTCTGAAAGCGGCAGTGTCACCGGCTCCCGGTTCTTTGTATCCGCGATGGTCAGAGTTCGGTCCTTGAGATCCACGGCCTCCCAGCGCAGGCTCATTGCTTCCTCGCGCCGTAGGCCCGTGAAGAGCACCAGGAGCAACAGATCGGCGACCCCCTCTGATTGCTCGTCACCTCCATCCTCCTTTAGCGCGAATACCGCCTCAAACCACGCGGGGAGCTGGCTGCGCCGGATCAGGGTCCGCCGGCGCTCGACGCGAAACCAGGCGCGTGTGTGGGACAGGCGATCGACCGGGTTTTCCGGGAACAGGCTGTTGCCGTCAGCATCCTCGTACTGGCCGCGCGCGAAGTTGAACAAGGCCCGCAGTACGCGCATGGCGTTGTTGGCTCGGGCCGGGCTGCGCTCTCCGATCTTCTGGTGCCGCCGCGCGACCGCGTCCTTGCTGATGGCCACCAGCGGCCGGCCGGCCCAGTCCGGAAAGGACTCGCGCAGGTGGCGGCGATAGTCGTGGATCGTGCCGGGCTTGAGATCCTTACGCACCCGCAGGTAGTCCTCGAGTACCTCTTGCAGCGTCATATTTCGCGCAGCTTCGGTCTTTTCGGCCGTGACCGGGTCACCACCCCGGGCGACGTCGCCCAGGAATTGCTGGGCCGCCTTGCGGCCCTGCTCCACCGTCAAGGGGCCATAGCGGCCGAGCGTCTTGCGCCGGTTCCGGCCGTTGATCCGGGTTTCCACGATAAAGCTCTTCGCCCCATTCGGGGTCACCCGCAGTGCGAACCCGGTTAGCTGCGTGTCCCGGTAGTATTCCGGCTGCGTCCCCTGCGGTGCGCTAATGCGGTCCACCAGCGACTTCGTCAGTCGTGCGTGCATCCCCAATCCGTCCCTTGGTCGCGATATGTAGGCGGTATGTAGGCAGACGGAGTCAAATTCCGGCCGCCCGCTTCAAACACCATGGGACTCCAGGAATGGGGAAATGTCAATAATAGTAAGCAATTTAAAACAGACGAGAACAGAAAGTAGGCAGTCTAAAAGAGAGACCAATAAAACTCATAATCCCTTGGTCGCAGGTTCGAGTCCTGCCGGGCCCACCATTCCAACCCATCGGTCGGGAGGGGATCGGCCTATCTCGGGGCCGACCTGTCGGGTATTTCGGGCCGGGCGCTCAGGC
>Ga0102962_1000919_pt1 | contig 12339 bp, 7 predicted proteins | sample SalPonF2_C_D2_MG_FD_84519 | JGI IMG/M metagenome (GOLD analysis project Ga0102962, IMG submission 84519) | Salt pond soil microbial communities from South San Francisco under conditions of wetland restoration - Salt Pond MetaG SF2_C_D2_MG ...
CCGGCCTGGGCCTGCTTTACTGGGTGACGTTGAACTGGCATGGGCAGCGGAGCCTGCCCTTCGATGCCGGGACGCTGGTGCTGACTCTCACTCTCGCAGGGGGGGGCTTGCTGTTCGCGCTGCGGCTGAATCGGCTGCCGCGGCCACTGCTTGTGATTTTGCTTCATGGCGTCGCGGCCCTGTTGGGTTTTGCACTGCTCGTGGTGGGGCTTGCTCTCAGGTAGCCGGAACCGACACTACCGGACCAGGTTGTTCAGATCGAATATGGGCAGCAGGATGGCGAGCACGATAAACCCGACTACTGCCCCCATGACGATGATCATCGTCGGCTCGAGGATAGCCATCAATCCGGAGATCAACCCGGAGAATTCACGCTCCTGATTCATGGCCGCGCGCTCCAGCATTTCGTCTAGGGTGCCGGACTGCTCGCCGCTGGCGATCAGGTGAATCATCATCGGCGGGAAATGCTTGTGCCGGGCCAGGGCACGGTTGATCGGCGCGCCTTCGCGCACCCGGTCAGCCGCTTCGGCCACGGATTCGTGCATCGGTATGTTGTTGACCACGTTACCGGCGATGCGCAGGGCATCCAGGACGGGCACGCCGCTGCCGGCCAGGATCGAGAGCGTGCGGGTAAAGCGGGCGGTATTGAGGCCGCGCACGAGGCGCCCGAGAATGGGCGCATGCAATTGCCAGGCATGGAAACGGCGCTTGGCGGCCGGTCGCTTGAGGGCCTGCAAGGCGGTGATGACCAGGGCCACCAGAACCAGCAGGATCAGCCACCACCATTGGCGCAGGCCATGGGACATGCCGATAAGCATGCGCGTGACCAGCGGCAGTTGATGATGAAGGTTGGTGAACACTTGCGTGACCTGGGGCACCACGTAAGTCATCAGGAATATGATGATCACGGTTGCGACGAACGTCATCAGCAGAGGATAGATCAAGGCCAGCGCGAGTTTCTGGCCCAGGTCCTGGCGGTTTTCGGCGAAGTCGGCCAGGCGCGCCAGCACCGAGTCCAGGTGCCCCGTCTGTTCGCCTGCGGTGACGGTGGCGCGGAAAATTTCCGGGAACACGTGCGGGAATTCGGCCAGGGCGTCGGCCAGCGTATGACCTTCCATGACCTTGCCGCGCACGGCCATGAGCATGCTCTGCAGGCGCGGTTTCTCGTTTTGCTCCGCCGCCGCCGTCAGCGCCTGTTCGACGGTCAGACCGGAGGCGACCAAGGTGGCGAGTTGGCGGGTGATGAGGGCCAGGTCGGTGGAACTGATCCGGCGGCGCATGCCGAAATTGCGGCTGGCACGGCGTTTCTCGCGTTCGACGGCGGCTTCCACCGCGAGCGGGATCAATCCCTGTTCACGCAGTTTCTGGCGGACGAGGCGTGCGGTATCCGCCTCCAGAACGCCCTTTTTCTCGCGCCCACCGGAGTCGAGCGCCGTGTATTCGAAGGCCGCCATCAGAGGATCCGTTCAGGCTTGGGGGAATCAGTCTTCACGGGTGACACGCAATACCTCTTCGAGGCTGGTCTCGCCCGCCAGGATGCGCTGGCAGCCATGCTGGCGAATACTGGGCGTTTTGGTGCGGGCATAGGATTCGAGGTCCTGCTCGCTGGAACGGTCATGAATCATGCGCCGCATGTGATCGTCTATCGCAACCAGTTCGTATATGCCGGTGCGGCCGCGGTAGCCGGTGCCATTGCACTCTTCGCAACCTGTCGGATGGTGAAAAGTGATGTCGGCATCGGCATCGAGGTGCATCAGCTTGCGTTCGTTCTCATCGGGCGAATAGGGTTCGCGGCAAGCCGGGCACAGCAGGCGTACCAGACGCTGTGCCAGCAGGCCGATCAGGCTGGAGGAGAGCAGGAACGGCTCCACCCCCATGTCGTCGAGTCGGGTGACCGCGCCGACGGCCGTGTTGGTATGCAGGGTGGAGAGTACCAGGTGGCCGGTAAGCGAGGCCTGCACCGCGGTTTCGGCCGTTTCCAGGTCTCGGATTTCGCCGATCATCACCACGTCGGGGTCCTGGCGCAAAATGGCGCGCAGCCCGCGGGCGAACGTCATTTGGACGCGCGTGTTCACCTGCGTCTGGCCGATGCCGTCCAGGTGGTATTCAACCGGATCCTCCACTGTCATGATATTCCGCACCTCGCTATTCAACTGGGTGAGCGCGGCATACAGCGTGGTGGTCTTGCCGGAACCGGTAGGGCCGGTCACGAGCAGGATGCCATGCGGCTTGCTGATGAGGTCCTCGAGCAAATCGCGAGTATTCTTCGGCATGCCCAGGTGATCGAGAGACAGGCGGCCGGCTTGCTTGTCGAGCAGTCGCATCACGACCCGCTCGCCGTGCCCGCAGGGGATGGTCGAGACGCGCACGTCCACGGCCCGGCCGGCGATTTTCAGCGAAATGCGCCCGTCCTGCGGCAGCCGCTTTTCCGCGATGTCGAGCTTCGCCATGACCTTGACGCGCGAGACGACCAGTGGCGCGACCGCGCGGCGCGAGCGCAGCACTTCACGCAGGACGCCGTCGACACGCATGCGCACGACCAGGTGGTCCTCGAAGGGTTCGATGTGGATGTCCGACGCGTTTTCGCGGATCGCCTCGGTCAGCAGCACGTTGATCAGGCGGATGATCGGCGCATCGTCCTCGGCTTCGAGCAGGTCCTCGGGTTCGGGTAACTGGCTGGCGACGCTGGAGAGGTCGGTATTGGCTTCCAGGGCCTCGAATTCGCCGATCTTCTGGTGTTCCTCGTAGCTTTCCTGGAGCAGCCGGTTGAATGCTTCCTCGGGTAATTTTTCGATCGCCAGGGGACAGCCCAGCATACGCCGCAACTCGATCAGCCCGGTCGAGCCGGTCCCTTCGCGCACGATTACGCGCGCTTTGCCGTCGTTTACTTCCCGCACGATGACGCCGTGGCGGCGGGCGAACCCGTAGGGAACCCGTTGCCTTACGCCGGGTTCGGCCTGGCCGGATCCCAGTGACTCAGCGGTGCTGGCCATGCTCTCCACCCTGTGCATTGGGTTGTTGTGACGTGGCGGCCGCACCCGGCATGATCAGGGTGGCCATTTCGGGGGCGGTCGTGGTGCCCTTGTCGGATGCATTAAGCTCCGGCAGTACCGGCGGTGTCGCGCCCGGCAGCAACGGTATCGGTCCGCGCCCCATCTGCAGTTCGCGAATCTCGTTATAGCGCGAGTTGGTCACGTTGCGCGTGTCGCTGGCGTTGCGCAGGATAACCGGGCGCAGGAAGATCATGAGATTCTGCCGCGACTTGCTGGAAGATCGGTAGCGGAACAGGTTGCCTAGCAGGGGGATGTCCCCGAGCAAGGGCACTTTCTGCTTGCTCTGCGACAGGTTGGTGTCGATCAGTCCGCCCAATACGATGATCTGGTGGTTCTTGGCGATCACCGTGGTCTTCAATTCGCGGTCATTGGTGACCAGGCCTGCCGCGCCCTGGACCGATGATCCGAGCGAAGAATTCTTGGCGTCGATCTTGAGCGTGACCGTATCGCCGCCGTAATTGATCTGCGGCGTGATTTCCAGATGCAGGCCCAGCTGTTCGCGGTTCACGGTCTGGAACGGGTTGATCAGATTGTTGGAGCTGCCGGTGTTCGTTCCGGTATTGGTGTACTGGCCGGTTACGAAAGGCACTTTCTGGCCCGAGACCAGTTTTGCCTTTTCATTGTCCAGCATGACCAGCGAGGGCGTGGAAAGGATGTTTGTGTGAGAGTCGTTGGACAGCGCGTTCAACAGGGCTACGAAACTGGTGCCGTTTTGCACGATGTGTCCAACGCCAAACAACAAGCCGCCGGGCAGATTGAGTCCCGTGGAGGCCGTGCCACCCGGCACGCTGCCCGACGAGGCCCCGGAAACGCTTTGCGCCAGCTGTGCCAGGGAGCTGACGCCGTTGGGGAAATTGGTTACTCCGGCGGCCCCGGAGGATAATGCGGCCCAACTGATGCCCAATTGCGCGGCGGAGCTGGACGACAGCTCGGCAATGATGCCCTGCACCAGTACCTGGGCCCGGCGGACGTCGAGTTCCTTGATGATCTGCCTGATTTCCGCCAATGGCTTGGGTGGAGCGGTCACGATAAGCGCGTTCAAGGCCTGGTCGGAAATAATGTCTATACCCGGTTGGCTGCTGGTCTGTGATCCGCTGCCGGCTTTCTGCTTCTGCTCCTGTGCCTTGGCGTAGCCCTGAAGAATCTTGGCCAGATCCTTCGCCTTGGCATAGTGAAGGTAGATGACGTGGGTATCCCCCGTGTTGCCGGTCGGCTGGTCGAGCTGCTCGACCAGGGCCTTGACCTGCAGTTGCTCGGCAGGGCTTCCGGAAACCAGGATGGAGTTGGTGCGCGGATCGGCCGCGAGCTTCATCGGTATCTTGCCCTGCCCGTTGCCTTTCTGCAGCATGTTGGTCAGTACCTGGCTGATGGCTACGGCCGAGGCGTATTGGAGCTTGATGAGCGAAAAATTGGCATCGAGCGGCTGGTCCAGCTTGTGCGCCAAGTGAATGATGCGGGCCACGTTCGAGACGCGCCCGGAGATGATCAGCATGTTGGAGGGGGCATACGCCGCGAGCTGAGCCTGGCTGGACATGAGCGGGCGCAGCGCGGGCACCAGTTGCGCGACCGTGACGTTGTGGAGCTGGAAGACACGGGTGATCATGGCGTCTCCCGGTGCGCTGGGCCCGTTTTCGACTCCCGGACCCTGGCGGCCTTCGATGGCCGGAACGATCTTCCAGGTGTTATGGCCGCTGGGCATCGCTGCCAGGCCGTGTACATCAAGCACGGACAGGAAGACGGAAAACAGCGCCTTGGCGGAGATCGGTTTGGCGGAAATGACGGTCACACGTCCCTGTGCGCGCGGATCGACGATGAAGTTCTTGCCCGTGATGGTGCTGACCATCTGGGCCACCTCGCGAATGTTGGCGTCCTTGAGATTCAGGGTGATCTGCGAGCCGCCGGATGCGGGTTTGGCCTGGCTGGCTGCACTGCGCGCATGTCCGCCCGGCAGGGAAGGCGGTGCGGCGGCGAATGCGGCCGGTGCCGCGAGTGCCAAAGTTATCGTAATGATTGTAATTGAACGAAACATTTATCCCCCGGAAAGTTTGACTGTGACGTGCACGTGTTTGCCATGCCGCAGCACATCGAGATTTACGGCTCCCTTTGCATGCCGAAGTTGAGCCATGGCCTGCATGGCGCTGGCGTTGTTGGTGAGCGAATTTCCATTGACCTTGGTGATTACATCGCCAGGTTGCAGGCCCGAGCGATGGAAAAGGGCGGGATTGCTGCCGGGGAACACCCGATATCCCTGCAGCTTGCCCTTGGCCGCGTAGGGCTGAATGTGCATGAATTGCGCGAGGCTCTGCGGATGCTGTTCGACCTTTCGGCGGAATTGCGGTGAAACGGACAATCGGTGAGTTCGTTGGACCGAGACATGATTTCCGCTCCCGAAATGCATGTTGGCGGCCAGGATGGACGTGCCGGCTTTCGGCAGCGACAGGGATTCCAGCCGGCCATTGTGAGCAATGACGACGCGCTCGGCTTCGATAGTGCGGATCACCGCGCCGCCGGGTAGCGTCGCGCCCACGGCATACGTGTGCTGGTTCTGGTTGCCGCCATTGGCAATGATGGCCTGGGACGGGAAATGTCCCGCGCCTGCCGCGACTCCCAACAGAGTCAGGTCGAGCGATGTTTTGGGCGCGTTCACGGCGGCCTGGTTTGAAGCACTGTGCTCGGCAACGCCGAAAAGATGCGCCGACTGGATCTGCTTCACGGGGTTCTGTCCGGCCGGTGAGCCCTCGGCCCGGGGCGCGCCGCCGGGCGTGGTTGAGGTGTTCATGGCGATTCCAGGCGCCATGAACTGCCAACTCAGGCGCGCAGCCAGGTAGGCAATCAGCACTACCAGTCCCAGGAAGATAAAAAACGGCAGCCGACGTCCGCCTAGAAGCTTCCCCGCTTTGGGTTTTGCGCGCAAAAGGCCGGTCTGGAGCGTGGTCAGTGGTGATTGGGGCATATCGTGGCCGCCCATCCGGGCGTTCTAGTAGTCATGGACAACACAAACTCACGAGTTTACGGGGGTTTGACCATCATCTCAAGGGTTTTCTCCCCGCGCGTGGGCGCCGGGTGATGGGCTACAATCAAGGTATGCCGAACTTAGTGCTCTATCGTCGCTGGCTGGTCCCGGTGGCCGCGGGAAGGGTGATGCGCGCCGCTACGAAAGAAGGCAAGCCCCGGGAGGATACTCAGGGGCCCAATGTCGCGGCCCAGGAAGCGGAACCTGAACTCAAGCGCCCGCCGTTGTTCAAAGTAGTAATCGTCAACGACGATTACACGCCGATGGAGTTCGTGGTCGAGGTGCTTCAGACTTTTTTCCGTCTCGACCGCAACAAGGCCGTGCAGATCATGCTTTACGTGCATACTCGCGGGAAAGGCGTCGCGGGTGTGTTCACCTATGAAATAGCCGAGACCAAGGCCGCGCAGGTCAATGAGTATGCGCGGCAGAACCAGCATCCGTTGCTGTGTACCCTGGAAGAGGTTTGAAGGAGGAAGGCCATGCTTAGCAAGGAACTTGAATTCTGCCTGAACAGTGCGTTCAAGGAGGCGCGCGATACGCGCCAGGAATTCATTACCGTGGAGCACTTGCTTCTGGCCCTCCTGGACGTGCCCGTGGTGGTGGAAACCCTCAAGGCCTGCGGCGCGGAGATGGACGAGTTGCGCGAGGCCCTGACGGGGTATATCGATAAGACCACGCCCCGGCTGGGCAAGCAGGCCACGGTCGACGTGCAACCCACGCTCGGTTTCCAGCGCGTCTTGCAGCGCGCCGTATTCCATGTCCAGTCCTCCGGGGAAAAGGAAGTCACGGCGCTCAACGTGTTGGTCGCGGTCTTCAGCGAAAAGGACTCGCACGCGGTCTATCTGCTCAAGCAGCAGCAGGTCACGCGCCTGGATGTGTTGAATTTTGTTTCCCACGGCATCGGCAAGGACGAAGAGCCCGGCGAGCCGGAAGCCGAGGAAACGGCGGGAGCCCGCCAGGAGAAGAGCGAGCCGAGTGCGCTCGAGCAGTACACACGCAATCTCAATGAAATGGCCCGCGAAGGCCGTATAGATCCCCTGGTGGGCCGCGGGCTCGAACTGCAGCGCACCATGCAGATCCTGTGCCGCCGGCGCAAGAACAACCCGCTGTTCGTCGGGGACGCGGGCGTGGGCAAGACCGCGCTCGCGGAAGGGCTGGCCCTGCGCATCGTCGAGGGGCGGGTGCCCGAGATCCTGCGCGACGCCACGGTGTACTCCCTCGACCTGGGGGCGCTCGTCGCCGGCACCAAGTACCGTGGCGATTTCGAGAAGCGTCTCAAGGGCGTGCTCGGCGAGCTTGCCGAGCAGGAAGGCTCGATCCTGTTCATCGACGAGATTCATACTGTGATTGGTGCCGGGGCGGCCTCGGGTGGGGTGATGGATGCCTCCAACCTGATCAAGCCGGTGCTGGCCTCGGGCGAACTGAAGTGCATCGGTTCGACGACTTACCAGGAATTCCGCGGAATCTTCGAGAAAGACCGTGCGCTCGCGCGGCGCTTCCAGAAGATCGACGTCGTGGAGCCCACGGTCGAGGAAACGGTGGCGATACTCGACGGCCTCAAGCAGCGCTTCGAGGCGCACCACGACGTCAAGTTCCCGAAACGGACGCTGCGCGCGGCCGCGGAACTGGGCGCGCGCTACATCAACGACCGGCGACTGCCGGACAAGGCCATCGACATCATCGACGAGGCCGGCGCGGAGATGCGCCTGCGCCCGAGCGCGAAGCGGCGCAAGACGGTCAGCGTGGAAGACGTCGAGCAGATCGTCGCACGCATGGCCCGCATTCCACCGAAGAGCGTTTCGCACTCCGACCGTGACGCGCTGCGCACGCTGGAGCGCGATCTGAACCTGGTGATCTACGGCCAGGACGAGGCGGTGAAGAGCCTGGGGCAGGCCATCAAGATGGCACGTTCCGGCCTCGCGCATCCCGAGCGGCCGATCGGTTCGTTCCTGTTTGCCGGGCCGACCGGCGTGGGCAAGACCGAGGTCACGCGCCAGATGGCGCGCCTGCTGGGAATCCCGCTGGTGCGCTTCGATATGTCCGAATACATGGAGCGGCACACCGTCTCGCGCCTGATCGGGGCGCCGCCCGGCTACGTCGGTTTCGATCAGGGCGGGCTGCTCACCGAGGAGATCAACAAGAACCCGCACGCGGTGCTGTTGCTCGACGAGATCGAGAAGGCGCACCCGGACGTCTACAATCTGCTGCTGCAGGTCATGGACCATGGCGAGCTGACCGACAACAACGGCCGCAAGGCCGACTTCCGCAACGTCATCCTGGTGATGACTTCGAACGCGGGCGCCCAGGACATGACCAAGCGCACGATGGGCTTCACCCAGCAGGACCATACGCCGGACGTACAGGAAGCGGTGCGCCGCATCTTCACGCCGGAGTTCCGCAACCGGCTCGACGCGGTGATCCAGTTCAGCCATCTGTCTCCGGAGAGCATCCTTCGTATAGTGGACAAGCTCCTGCTCGAACTCGAGACACAGCTCGAGGAAAAGGGCGTGCAACTCGATGCCGACGAGGACGCCCGCCATTGGCTCGCCGAACACGGCTACGACATTCAGATGGGTGCACGCCCGATGGCGCGGCTGGTCCAGGAACGCGTCAAGGCGCCGCTGGCCGAGGAATTGCTCTTCGGCCGCCTGGCCGATGGCGGCCATGTGCAGCTTGCTGTACGAGACGGCGACCTGGTGATTGATATCGACACGCCCGAGGACAGCGACAGCCGCACCGAGCGCCCTACCGCCGACGCCTAGCCGTGAATCTGTGAAGATGCGATCACACCGGCGTCCTGTGGGGACCCCGGCGGCTTGGTTGAATCCAGGTATTGTCGATTAGGTTCGAGGGAAGTCCGGGTTGGAAATGTGCATGATCAGATGGCAGCTGCGTTGAGTCTGGCCTCGAATGCGAAGAAGTAAGGTATTCGATTAATTAAGAATTTCGAACACTGTACCTTCATTGTATGCTCCGCCATAGAGGGTCGTCCCATACAAGTTCCCATTAGTATCCATGGTCAGGCGACCCGGGGCGGGATTTCTCCCATCTGTTGCACTGCTGCCAAAGGAATACAGGACAGTCTCTGTGCCGGCGGAACTTATTTCAAATACGGTTCCGTCACTGAATTTTCCACCTCGGTAAGTTGTTCCATAGAGATTTCCGGAGCCGTCCATGACAAGACCCGCTTGAGGATCCGCCCCGTCGTTCCCAGAGCTGCCGAATGAGTATAGGACTGTCTCAGTTCCAGACGGACTGATCTCGTATACCGTGCCCACTCCAAACTCTCCACCACCGGAGGTTGTGCCGTAGAGGTTTCCGGCACTATCCAAGACAAGCCCTGATTTCGGGTATTGCCCATCGGTTCCCGTGCCGAAGGAATGCAGAATGGTTCGCGTGCCGGCGGGGCTGATTTTGTAAACCATGCCAAACCCATTTTTTCCACTGGCGTACGTAGTGCCATAAAGATTTCCGGCACCGTCCATGATCAGATCCGTATCCGCGTTCGGCAATGGCCCGCCAGTCGTAATGCTGACGAATGAATACAGGACGCTTTCCACGCCTGTGGGACCCAACTTGAAAACAGCCCCCAAGCCGTTCGCCCCGCCATTGAGAGTGGTGCCATAGAGATAGCCATGATTGTCCATGACCAGGCCCGCCTCCGGATTATTGCCGTCGGCTCCCGGGCTTCCGAAGGAATGCAGAACAGTTTCCGAGCCTGATGGGCTGACTTTGAAAATCGTGCCCACGTCGTACTCGCCACCACCGAAGGTGGTGCCGTACAGATTACCGGCACCATCCATGACCAAGCCCGGCGAAGGGCCAAGTCCATCGACACTTGTGCTGCAGAAGGAATGCAGCACGGTTTTGACGTTGGCGGAGCTGAGTTCAAAAACCATCCCGCAATCGCTTGTGCCGCCTCCGCTGGTCGTTCCGAAGAGGTTTCCCGAATTATCCATGATCAGACCCGCATTGGGTTGCACTCCATATGGCGCAGGGCCGAAGGAATACAGAGTGACTTCCGAACCGCAGGTTACGGTGATTCCGGTCACATTGGACGAGACCGTGCCAGTTCCATTGCCGACAACGCATGCGATCCCGGATGTGTGCGATTTCACCGTGACTTGGTAAGAACTCCCTGCGGGCAGGGAATTCGAGAACACGAACGGACCATTGGCAGTAATGCTTAGTTGATCTCCTCCGTTGATAAGGAGCACTACACTTTCCTTGTTGCCCAGACCGGCTACTGTGCCGCCAACCGTGTAAGACCGTGCGTTAGAGGAAGTCGATGAGGGCGACCCGTTGCTGCCACACCCGCCCAGGGTCAAGGCAGTCACGCAGGCCAGCACCATCCAGGCGGTGCCAAACGTAAATTTGTTTTGCATTATCGTTCCCCTGTAAGTGATCTTGTTTTCTTGTCCACAGGTGTTCTCCGTTATGGATGTAGAGCAACCTGTGCCTATTTGTCTATTTGGTACGAACTACCCGTTCGTTGTCTTGATTCAAGATGACAAGTATTTGATTCCAAGAGATTTTATCAGAAAGGTATGTTCGTCGGATGTTTTCAAGGTATAAGGGCCACCCTGCTTCCAGGCTTCGTGTTTCCGAGAGAGTTTTATTTTTCCAGAGCCGCCATTTGTTGGCGTTGCTCGCGGTAGTGTGCGAGTTCGCTTTCGGCGCGGTCGAGTTTTTCCTGTTCCTTGGCGACGACGGCTGCCGGTGCCTTGGTGCGGAATCCTTCGTTGCCGAGTTTCTTGCTCAGGCGTGTGCACTCGTTTTCCAGTTGCGCGATTTTCTTGTCGAGGCGTGCGAGTTCGGCGGCCACGTCGATCAGGCCGGCGAGCGGCACGGCGTAGGTGGCTTCGCCGACGACGGCGGTCGCCGTCGCGTCCGGCACGCTGCCTTCCTGCCGATCGAGCGCTTCGGTGCGTACAAGGAATTCGATCGCGTCGCGGTGGCGCTCCAACCGTTTCGTCGTTTGCTTGCTGGCGCCGTAAACGTCCACCGGAATCTTTTTGCCGGGTGCCAGGCCCAGTTCGGAACGCAGTTGGCGCAGTCCGCCGATGACCGCCTGCAGCCATTCGGCGTCGGCTTTGGCCTCCGCGTCGTGCGGGTAGTCGGTGGCAGCCGGCCACGGCGCCAGCATGATCGTGTCCCCCTCGCGTCCGGCGAGCGGGGCTACCTGCTTCCACAGGGCCTCGGTGATGAAGGGCACCAGCGGGTGCATCACACGGAGTAATATCTCGAGTACGTTGATCAGCGTATGCCGCGCCGCGTTCGCGGCTTCGCCGCCGGCGTTGAGGGCCGGCTTGCACAGTTCCAGGTACCAGTCGCAGAAGGTGGACCAGGTGAAGTCGTACATCGCCTGGGCCGCGAGGTCCATGCGGTAGTGTGTGAGGTGTTCGTCGACCGCGGCAATGGTGATGCCCAGTTGCGAGCGTATCCAGCGGTCGGTCACGGATAACTGCTGCGGTTCCGTCGGCGCTTCCTCGACGTTTATGAGCACGAAGCGCGTCGCGTTCCACAGCTTGTTGCAGAAGTTGCGGTAACCGCCGATGCGGCCCAGGTCGAAGTTGATGTCGCGTCCGGGCGAGGCGAGGGCGGCGAAGGTAAAACGCAGGGCGTCGGTGCCGTGTGCCTCGATGCCATCGGGGAAACTCTTGCGTGTGGTGCGGGCGATGCGCTCCGCCAGTTGCGGCTGCATCATGCCGGCCGTGCGCTTCTGCACGAGCGATTCGGGATCGATGCCGTCGATCAGGTCGATCGGGTCGAGTACGTTGCCCTTGGACTTGGACATCTTCTGCCCGTGCTCGTCGCGGATCAGGCCGTGCACGTAGACTTCGCGGAAGGGCACGTCGCCCGAAATGTAGAGGCCCATCATGACCATGCGCGCGACCCAGAAGAAAATGATGTCGAAGCCGGTAACCAGCACATCGGTGGGATAGAACGTCGCTAGGTCTTCGGTCTGCTCGGGCCAGCCGAGCGTGGTGAGCGGCCACAGGCCCGAGGAGAACCAGGTGTCGAGCACGTCTTCGTCGCGTGTGAGTTCGACGTCCGGACCGAGGCCCGAGCGCTCGCGTGCGTCGGCTTCATCGCGCCCGACGTGGATTTTCCCATCGTTGTCGTACCAGGCGGGGATCTGGTGGCCCCACCAGAGCTGGCGGCTGATGCACCAGTCCTGGATGTTTTCCAGCCAGTTGAAATAGGTGCGGTCCCAGTTGCCGGGCACGAAACGGATGCGACCATCCTTCACCACGTCGATGGCTGGGCGCG
>Ga0102962_1000920_pt1 | contig 12339 bp, 4 predicted proteins | sample SalPonF2_C_D2_MG_FD_84519 | JGI IMG/M metagenome (GOLD analysis project Ga0102962, IMG submission 84519) | Salt pond soil microbial communities from South San Francisco under conditions of wetland restoration - Salt Pond MetaG SF2_C_D2_MG ...
AATACAGACCTGTCGACCCTTTGCTTTTGGTCTTTCCGGTCTTGAATACGGACGGTAGTGCCCGTATATTTTTCTATGCTTCTCCCCGCTTTCTCAGCATCATCGTAGGTTTTAAAAAAACCGGCATAATAACTGTACATCCCGGTGTTCGTATCATATTCTTCCACGACCGGGAAAAGACCGTCAAAGCGGTTTTTGGCTACCGGCTCATTGTAATGGCCGAGGTTCACACGGTAGAATGTCGAATCAGGCAGTTTCGGGTTCCTGGGAAATGATAATATCTCGGAATAAGGACAAGCCGAAAGAATGTACATACCATGGTTTTCAGTATATTGCTCCTTAGTCAGCTTGTTTTTGTCGACAACCGTAAATTCAATCCTGCGATTTAGTTCATGGTCTTTTTCAGTCCTGGCATTTTTAATAATCGGGAAAGATTCACCATAACCATGTGCCATGATCCTTTCACCGGCAATACCCTTATCAATAAGGTAGGACCTGGCACTGGCAACACGCCGGCCAGACAGAATAAGGTTTGAATAATAACTTCCCCTGGCATCGGTATGCCCGTTGAGCTCAATAACTACATCAGGGTTAACTTTAAGGAACCTGGCCAGATTATCCAGTTCGGTTTTCGACGACTCGCGTAAGGATGCTTTGTTATAATCGAAAAGTATGTTGTTCAACCTAACGGCCTTGTTCACTTCAATGGGCTCGAGGAAAACATTGACCGCTGTTTCACCGGCTTGAAGCTGACCAGCCCTGAAATCCTTTTCAGCCTGGAAGAAGCCGGTCCTGCTTACCACCATTTTTAGTTGTTGCCCTGTTTTGACCTTCAGTTCAAAATCGCCTTTAAAATCCGTATCCGTTAAATACCTGACTTCTGTACCACTTTCGTACATGACAATATCGCAGTCGGAAAGAGGCTGACCGGTGCCGGCATTTCGTATGGTCCCTTTCAGCCTGATCTCTGGTAGCGCTGTCATTACCTCAGTGGTGCTGACAGCAGGTTCTTCCCGGGCAGTCTTGCTTTCATCCCTGTTAACGGTAACTTCGGCCACGTCTCCTGGCTCAACGGGCTGCTCAACAGTTTCAATCACCGGCAGCTTTTCCTTCTCTGTATTATCTGCCAGAACAGATTGCGCCTCAATAGGTACATCCTTGATTGCCGGGGCTGATGTTATTTCACTGGAAGTTTTCTCATCCGCATCCGGTGCCGGCAGTATCTTCTCATTCTTTGCGGGAGGCTCCGGTATTTTGTTAACGGTTGATTCCACCGGTTCTGCTTTTAGCGCCAGGATCCGGTAATCTTTATCTGTACCGAGCGTATCAGGGAACAGGTAAAAACCCTGGTCGTTGGTTACAACATTATTTAACCTGGCCCCTTCCGTATAAAGTTCCACGGTAGTTCCCGACAGGAACTTATCTTTAACCACGGGAATGATAACCCCGCCAGCTTCGCCATTTTCCGTGCTCCGAACCGAATCATTCACGGTTTTGTCAACTGCCTCAACAGCATATCCGCCTACAAAAAGATCATTAGAACCCGAATGGAAATTGACCGAAACACACCCCTTTTCGTCCGGAGCTTTCAGACTGAATGAGACTGCATCGAAAAAGAAGCCGTTTTTGCGCATCACCAGTGTATAAAGCGAATCTTCATCAAGTGAATATTCATACATACCGTTGCGGGAAACAAGGGGAACCTGGTTTTTGGAACCATTTTTCCCAATTTTATATGTAATACCATTGAACAAACTGTTATCAGGAATCTGAACTTTATGTCCGGCAAAGTAAATGACCTGCGCACGTTCTTTATAGATGGAATAGATGTCATCTTTTCCTTTACCATTGAACCTGTCACTGCTAAAAAAGCCCATGGTCTGATCCGTATTGAATACGATACCGAAATCGTCCCCAATGGAATTGATAGGTGGTTTCATATTGGTAACATCCCCCCATTTCCCCTCTTTTTTGACGGCTCTGAAAATGTCGAGTTTCCCCATCCCGGGATGGGTGTCGGACGAGAAATATAGTGTGTCGCCCCCAGCAATTGACGGAAATAATTCATGGCCAAACGTATTGACAGAATCGCCAAGGTTTACCGGTTCACTCCAGTTCCCGTCTCGTTGTTTTGTGGAAAAATAGATATCCGTCTCCCCTTTTCCTCCGGGCATATCGGAGATAAAGAAAATGGATTTGCCATCACGCGAAAGGCTTGGCTGACCAACGGAATATTTATCGTTGTTAAAATTGAACGCACTAACAGGTTCACTCCAGTTACCGGTCGGATCCTTTTTACTGTAATACACCTGCAGAGAACTCAGTACAGTATTCGACCGCCTGTTTTTATCGCCCATAATGGTCCTGGTGAAATAGACCTCACTGCTGTCAGCACTGAAAGTGGCATCCCCGTCGTGCATATATGAATCGAGACCCGGGATTTTTCTCACGGGATCCTCCCCGGTGAGATTCTGCAGGTCCACATAATACAAGTCGGTGTTAACAACGCCAATATTTTCCGAGAAATTGATGAATTTTTTGGTACTGCCCTTCCGCGATGAGGTAAAGATAATTCCGTTTTGAAATAATACCGGGGCAAAGTCGGGTTCAGGTGAATTGATGACATCCATGTTTGCCACTTCATACTCCGGTATCTCATCGAGCCATTTTTGGGCCATATAGCATGATTCAAGATATACCTCACCCATGGGGTCGTTTGGAGCAACCTGTATATATTTTTTAAACTGTTCTGCAGCTTCTGCATACTTGGCTCCGTTTTTTAGTGAATTGGCATAATTTAAATAGTTCTCAGGTTTGTTCAACCGTGAACTTCTGTCCAGAATCTGTTTATATTCCTCTGCAGCTTCGAGGAAACGCCCGGTAAGCCGGTAGCAACTGGCCAGTCTTTCCCTGGCTTCATTCCTGTACTTATAATGTCCCTTTTTAATCTCTTTGAGATAAAATGGTATAGCCTCCTCAAAAAGATTGCGACCGAAATACCGGTCTCCCTCGCGAAGATATTTCTGAGCAAACGTTCTGCCCGGGAAAAACGTCATTAACACTAAGAAAGGAATAATATGTCTGCGTTTAAGTACCAAGTCACTATTTTTTTAGTATTCTGAATCAGAAATAATATCGCGGGTGAATGACCCTTTTTTCAGGAGGGGGCAACAGTTCAATACCGTAGCTAATCCCGAACTCATGGGCTCCGCTGGAATATTTTGTGAGCGGCGAAAGCGTATAATCGTATGAATATGTCACTTTCAAACGCCTGGTAATGTCGAATTTCACCATGCCCACTATTGCATCACCGGTACGGTATGAGAGGCCTGCCGCGAACTTTTCGGGATATACCAGACAAACATTGATATCGGCCTGGACAGGTGCGCCCCTGACATATTTCACCAGGAAGCCCGGTTCGAGGATCAAATCCCTGGTAACATCAATCATGTATCCGCCAAGCACGTTAAATGTTTTTTCCAGTATGTAAAGTTCATTCTGCTGGGAGTTAGCCACTCTCGATTTCATATTAAAAAGATGGTATGCCGAAGCCCCGGCATAAAACTTCTCCTCCTGGTAATAAACCCCGGTCGAAACATCGGGCATCATAACCGATTCACGGGTGGTGGGTATGGCCGGGTCATCGACATCGGTCCTTACCAGGTCGTTATAATAATATGAACTGTTTAAAAGCCCGCCTTCAAGGCCCATAGACAGTTTACCATTTCCTACGCCGATATGGTATGTAAAAAAGCCTGTAGCGTTAAAAGTATTGGTAACGGCAATATTGTCCTGGGTCAGTTTAAAACCAAGTCCAATACTTTTTGACTGAACAGGTGCCTGAAATGTGAAGATATTCGTTTGTGGAGCTCCTTTGATTTTCAGCATTTGGGTCCGGTTTTTAACGGAGCCCACTACCCATTTTGAACTGCCGGCATAAGCAGGGTTGACAAGCATCCTGTCGAACATGTACTGGCTAAACAGAAAATCCTGCTGTCCGTGCACCGTGACCGCGCTGCAGAAAGCCAACAATAAAACTATTTTTATCCTTTTCAGCATATCTCTGTCAAACTATCGGTGAATGATTATATAGCCCTTATGCACTTCACCGCCATTACCCAGGTCAAGAAGGTAAAAATAGGTACCGTCGGGCAGGTCAATACCCTTATTTGAAGTACCTCTCCATGTATTATCGTATGGACTGGCTGAATACACCTGGTTCCCCCACCTGTTAAAAATCCTTAGGCTGTTTTTTTCGAAATATTCAATGTGGTTCACGAACCAAACATCGTTGAAACCATCGCTATTGGGTGTTATTATCTGCGGAACAGGATCGGTTAAGTCTTCCAGACACAGGTCAACGAACACGGTCATTGAATCGACATCCCGACAATAGTCATTTAATACCGTGAGTATATAAGTGGTGTTAACCGACGGACTGGCAAAGGGCTCAGCTGTGAGTGAATCGCTGAGAGTTGCAGCATTATTCCATTGGTAACGCATGCCACCCGAACCCACTAACTGTATGCTGTCGGTAATACAGATGGTTACATCATCACCGGCATTGGCCACTGGCGGTTCCTGTGTGTCGACCTTAACGTCCTGCCCGGCTACCGGAATGTTCGGACATAACCCCGGGGAATAGAAGACAACATAGCCGGTGGTTACCCCGGGTGAAATACGAATGGTATCGTTCAAATCGCCCGTGCTCCATACATAACCGGCCGACGGGAATGCCGGGTCTTCATCATGCCAGAGCAGAATAGAATCGCCCAGGCATATACCTTCCTGTTCGGCAAACATTGTAACTTCAGGATAAGGATGAATAATCGGGAAAACAGACGATGATGGCCTGCTTTGGCAGCCAGCCGAATCAATCCCTATCACAGAAATAACATCTTCTTTACGTAATGAGTCGGTCGTATAATAGTTACTGCTGCCCCACTGGATGAGATCCGTGCCATTATTGTAGAACGCATATTGGGCGAGATCTTCAGGCATCGTATAATAGACTGTATTGTCGCCGAGGCAAATGGTATCGACGGAACATGAAAGTGACACCTCCGGCAACGGCAGTGGATTAAAGAAAAGTGTGTCGGTGCCGGTGACCACACATCCGAAATCATCTGTCGCAACCACACTCAGCGATGAGAAGTTTACGGACAGGCTCAATGTATCTTCACTAGTTTTGGCAACAATCGCAAAGCTGTCAGATAATACATATCTGGCAAAACCGGTTGTGGAAATAAATTTTACCGGTTCATTCTTGCAGAGTGTTCCGATTTTGGAGGCTGAGAGGTGAAGTTCCGGGGGATGAACGACCAGGGTATGAACGGTATCTGACTGAGTCAGACATCCATTCTGGAAGACTTCGGCATAAAGCGCATTGTTCCGGGAAATGCCGGCGATGGTGTATTCATTCAGAGATGAATCCTGGATTACACTATTTTCGTCGTAAAAGACATAGCGATCAAATCCGGCCGGCTCAGCAAGGTATGTAAGACGTTGTCCTTCGCATACCGTATCGCCGGGAACTCCTGCCACAGAGAGTGTAACCGGGATGATTTTATTGACCCTGATGTTGAAGTCTTTTTCAACGGAGGGACATTCCTGCTGGGCATTATCCTTCAACAGGGTGTGTATAACCGTATCGGAAACAGGCATAAACGAGAAGGAGGTATCGGTTGAAAAAGCCCCACCATTCCAGGATATACTGAAATTAGTGGCCGAGATATTACGAATCGTTAGTTCAGCTGGTTCATTTTCACAAACGTCCTGGTAGGCATCAATCTGATAATCGATAGCATTACATGCCGTAGCATAACAGGTTTTTACCACCGAAGGCTCACTGTCGCCACAAGGCTGACTGCCGGTGGCAATAACCGACACCTGTACGGAGTCACCTCCGCTGAGGCCGTTTATCTCGTGAAGCAGCCCCGTCGTTCCTGACGATGGAACAGCATACGCCTGTCCGTCGATACTTACCATATAACCATAGGCATCCGGAATACTGTCCCAGGTAAATGACAGTGTAGAGTCGGTGGAGTTGCCGCAATTAACCTGGGGTTGATGGCGTTTTTCCTTTACTGTTACCTGCAACGGATCGCTCATCTCACCTGAACAGCCGCCGTTTATACCCAGTGCGGTAATTTTATGACCATTAGTCCAGCTATGGGAGTCGTAAGTATTGATGCTTTTCTCAACCAGTAAATTAAAATTGTCGTAAAATCTGTAATGATCATATCCTGCCGGCGTTGCCATGAACGATATAAACGCTCCATCACAGATTTCATTATCGCTGTCCGAACCTGCCATGGTAAGCTTTTCCGGCTTGTTGGTGACATTAATTGTTAAGTATCTGACTTTTGGCGGACAGAATGGTTCATCCGTGTTTTTAACGGTAAGGGTAATCACCGTATCGCCTGCCGGTACAAATGTCAGTGAAGTACTTTTACCCGGAGCATTGGATCCCCACGTCACCAGGTAATCTCTGATGCTGATATCCGTTATTTTTAAGGTGAGGCTGTCTCCACTGCAAACCGCATAATGATCATCAATGGAAAACGTAAACGGGGTACAGAATTCGGCATAACCGGCAGCCGGTTGTGATACGTCACTGTTACCACAAGCCCCATCACCTATTGCCATGACTGACAATAATGTAGCATTACCCTGGTCGATTGATATAATAGAGTGACTAAGCCCGGTATAGCCACTCGATGGAATGATGAAAGGCCCGCTATCCCGGCTGACCAGGTATCCGTTCGCCTCAGATACGGGCTCCCAGCCAAAGACAAGTGTAGAAGCCGTCGACGACAGGAGATTTATCTGTGGCACCTCCAGGGGCTGATCAACGTACACCCTGACCGTGTCTGAAAAAGCAGGACAACCGTTATCCACGGCCTTTACATATATACTATGCCCGTCAGATGGGTCATCCGACACCCACGTATTGTCGGGTCCGTCCTGCACATTCAGACCATTATCATAAAAGGCATACCTGTCAAGATCGGGAAGATCAACAGTAAATTTCAAAGGACTACCTTCACAAATGGTATCATTTCCGGCAGAGCTCGTCAGGTTGATTTGAGGTTTAGGTGTTGAAACAATGGTAAATGATTTCGTCACTGATGGACAACCCGGCTCGTCAAGATTGGTGACGGTGACAGGGAGGCTTCGCGGGGTTTCAATTTGCAGACCATATTCCAGGTTGGACGATGAAACCCCGTAATCCCACTGAACAGCATAGTTGGTAATATTCAGGTTCTCTATCGAGAGTTTAACATAATCATCTTTACATCCTTCTATCACAGGATTCGACAAGTCGAAATCAATTTCCTGGCAATCGTTCGCAAAACACTCAACGGTATCGGAAGCCATACCATTTCCACACGATGATGCATCTATAGCTCTCACCACCAGGGAATGAGATTCACCGGCCGACAGTCCTCCAAGAAATTCAGATACAGCCGAAGAGCCGGCCAGGGGAATCCTGAAGGCCGCCCCATCCAGACTCACCTCGAAACCGGTAGCCCCGGTTACTGAATCCCATCTGAATTCAAGTGAGCTTGTTGTGGAAGGACCACACATGACCTGAGGGGGGGGTAAAAGTTCTTTTACTGTGGTAACAATACTGTTGCTCCGGTCACTAACACAATTCTTATCGGTTGCCCTTACATAAACCCTCTCATTATCCTGAAGATCGGGTACAATAAGTGCATTTCCTGCCCCTGACTGCATAAGGGTATTTCCCGCATAAAATTCGTACAGATCGTAACCAGACGGGGAGGCTGTGAAAATCACCGGATCGGTATAACAAATGGTATCGTTAGACACCGAACTAGTAAGACTAACACCAGGCGTGTCGAGAACCGTCAGGTTGAGGGTGTCGCTAATTATTTCGGAACAGCCGTTAATATCGGTTATTTTTACATAAATCCTGTCGCCATTAGTAAATCCGTTCCCTGTGAATTGGTTTTCTGATGAACTTTGCATCAATGTCGAATTCACATAAAAATTATACCTGACAAAATTCTTTGGTGAAGCTGTGAATGTTACACTCTGGTTGGAGCAGATGGTATCACGCTCGGCTGAAACATGCAGGTATACACTCGTAATGGGGGTGACCTGTATCTTTTCCGAAAACGACGATGAGCAACCTTGTTCATCAATGGTTAAGCTGATGTCCTTGATGCCGGGGCTGTTCCAACGTACTTCATACGGTCCTTCGCCCGATCCCGATACATAAGCTGCCGAATCAAATCCCCACTTGAATTCAGGGAGGTTATTATAGCGACCCGAAAAACGTATGACGGCAGCTTCATTTTGGCAAACGGGTGAAGAAGCTGTAAACTCGGCTATGGGTGCGGGTTTTACAGTAATTTTCTGAGTGGAGTAATTGTAACAACCCAGTGAATTCATCGCCCCGAGGGTAACCGTGTATTCACCCGGCCGGGTGAATACATGTGCAGGGGGCTCGAAAGCCTCAACAACATCGCTGCCGTCACCATAATCCCAGGTCCAGTTTGAATAATCATTCCCGGTAGTATCGGTAATATTTCGAAAGACTACGGTAAAAGGACTACAGCCGGTAAAGCCACTCACATAAAATGCAGGGCTTGGGACTGGTTCTACCTTGATAAAATCGGATTTCGTTTTGGAGTCGATACAACCGTGCTGATTGGTGACTGTCAATATCATTTCATACGTTCCCGGCGTCGAGTAGGTCTTGCAGGGTTCGAACTGACCGGAAATAGTACCGTCTCCAAAGTTCCACATATAGGTATTGAGAGGGTCAAAATCGGACTGGTTATCGAGGCATACTGAATCGGTAATTGCACAAACCGATGATTTATCGGAGAAAAATTCGATCGAGGGTTTGGCAAAAACCCTGACGGTTTTTTGTGCCGTGCTTGTTCCTGAGGCACAGGTTATGCTAAGGGTTACTGTATATGTGGTATCCGATTGCCCGGCATTGAAACTGTGCAGGGGGTTCTGGGCTACTGAGGTAGATGAGCCGTCACCAAAATCCCACGTTCGCGATACAACACCACTACTGTTATCATAGAACTGAATGGTAAGCGTCTCACATCCTTCAAGCGGATCAATATTCGAGCCGATTACAGCATCACACTGCGAGAAAACCCTGGTGGTTGACAATAAGAATACCATGATGAAAAGTATTCCTTTCAGGCCTGGTTGTGTTTGAAACTTATTGTCCGATACTTTCATTCATCCATGTTTTTTTAACGTAAAAATACCGGCGCCTCAACCCGTATACCTATTTGATTTATACATAAATATTTATTCCTCTGAGCCTGTTTTCCTGGCATACGAATTCTCGTTGTTATTTGAGTTGATGACCCGGAAGCGCTTATTTTCATTCCTTTTTTGCAATTTTTTATGAAGCATACCAAAAACCGGGATACTATTTCACATTCAAAAGTACAGGCCGGGAATACGACATACATCAGGGTATATACCCGAAAATGCAGTATCATCACTTACGATTTTCAGGTGTATACACGTACCTGGTAAGCGGGTGTTAACCCGTACAAGCATCCGGGCGACCTGTGGCTTCAGTATTTATATTGGCGTTAACCGTCAACCGGATACTTAACACATTAAATTGTTGGTCATTAACCGGCTTAAAGAATACTTCCAGTTTACAGGGAAGGAATAAAGCAGTTCATTCTCTCTGCATCGGTTATGGAAAAATATCCAATAGCATCATTAATACCGAATTTTGGCTTAAATCAACCTGGCATTTGTCAATAAAAATGAAAAACACTACTTTAATACCACTCAAACTATTGGTAAAGCTTTTATCATGAAAAAATTACTTTATACACCAGCTGCTATCATCGGATTGTTCTTCATGTTTTCATTCACGCCATCTGTCACAGAGTCAATTTCAACGGATGAACAATTGCCGGTGAGAGGTTTTTGCATTAGTGCCCCTTCGCCTGGAAGAGTGGATGAGTTCATGTCATTCATAAAAGAGGAACTTGCACCGCGTCATGTAAATACACTCATTCTGCGGGTGGATTATAATTACAGGTTCAAAACGCATCCTGAACTACGTGGCCGCAATCCCCTTACGAAGCACGATGTAAATAAACTGGTGAAAGCCTGCAGGGAAAACAACATCCGGATAATTCCGCAGATCAATCTGCTGGGTCACCAGTCCTGGGCAAACCGGCCGGGTAAACTGCTTGCCACATATCCCGAATTCGACGAAACACCAGATGTGAAATTTCCTGAAAATTATGAGTGGCCGAATGAAGATGGTCTTTACTGCAAAAGTTACTGCCCGCTGCATCCCGGTGTTCATAATATTGTCTTCGATATTGTAGACGAAATATGCGATGTGTTTGAATCGGATGCTTTCCATGCCGGTATGGACGAAGTATTCTATATTGGTGATGATAAATGCCCCCGGTGTTCCGGCCGCGATAATGCTGAACTGTTTGCCGGTGAGGTCCGGAAGATTCATAATCATCTCGCACTCACTGGTCGAGAGCTTTGGATATGGGGCGACCGCCTTATCGACGGGAAAAGCACCGGCATTGGTATGTGGGAGGCCAGCATGAACAATACCTGGCGGGCTATCGACATGATCCCGAAAGATGTCTTTATTTGTGACTGGCATTACGAGCGCCCCGACCCGACCCCGGTGATGTTCGCCATGAAAGGGTTCCGCGTGGCTTCATGCCCGTACCGCAAACCTGCGGTCGGTGTCAGCGAAGCACAGAATATGATCATGTACAGGCAGCAATCGGCACGTGTCATGAGGGATAATTTCCAGGGTGTGATACAAACCGTATGGACTAGTGCCGGAAATTTCATGGACGAATACTACGGGCGCAAAGAACCTGCGAAGACGGATGAATCAGCCGTAGCTTGTTTTAAATCGATGTTTGCAGTACTGGAGGATTAGACTTTCATCCTCACCGCGCAGGGACACACCCTGGATGGCACATCCTACCAATAAATTATGAGGGGGAGTATTAACAGGCCAGTATCATCTTTACTGCCGATGAACTGTCTTTACCGGATGACAAACACATCTGGCAAACTACATACGACGATTATAACGCCGAAGTAATAATTCCTTTGAACATGCCGAACCATGCGCCGGTAAAAATAGTGAACAGCCTGTATCCAATAGGATACCCCAGCTTTTAATTAACGCCGGAACATCATCGGCAAAAGGCGGGAAAACGGAACCCGGAAAAATCCCGAACATCGCATCGCCGACCAGGGCAATCTCATTGTCGACAATCACGCTCATCGAACCGGCCGTATGCCCGGGAGTATGGATGCAATAGGCCTTCAAACCGTATGGCACCAGGTCCAGCTTTGACTGTACAACGACATCAACAGGACAGGATGCAAATGTTCCCAATTCGGATTTCCGCCGGCTGACCAAATTGACCAGAGACCTGGTGATAAAATTAGTTCCGGCAGGTATGCCGCCTGTCCCTGAAGCTAATTTTAAAGTTTCTTCTTTATGAGCAATGACCAAAGGCCTGTATTTTTCCTTCACCCGGTGAGCATTTCCGGCATGGTCAAAATGTGGATGCGTTAAAATAAGTAAATCGACAGTCAGTCCCAGGTTGTCCAGTTCCGATTCCAGTTTATTCCACAAACGTGGTGCAGAAGTATCGACCAGGAGGCTTGTCTTCCCGTTAGAGACCAGGAAGACCTTGCTCCTGCCCGATAAAATGCGGATCACTTCCAACTCGTTTTTCGTTTCCCACCTTTTGTATTTCCGGATTGCATCCATGAATGATTTTTTACATCCAACCAACAATAATATATTCAAAGATAATCAACAGTGTTCGGTGAAAATAAAAAAATTGAACAATCATACGAAAATATCACTCTACACTAATAATAGTCAAAAATAGAATCCCTCAACTAATAGTGAACAAGAAAAAAGTCATACGATGGTTTAAACGAATCGGCCTGATCGGTTTCCTGTTTTTCCTGGTCAAGGGACTCGTTTGGCTGGCTATTTTCCTGGGAATTGGTTCATTGTTCATGTAATGATATACCTGTACAAAGATATTTCCCTGCCACGGACTTCCGTCAACCAGGAAATATCCCAAAATCTCCTTCCGGTAAAAACAATACTGATAAGTACCAGCAGACATGAATGTTGGTACCGCAAAATAAAAAATATTTCAGGCATTTTGCCTAAAGTTTCACGACCTGGTACGTTGTAACCGCTTGTCCCAAAAATAATCTTCCGTACGTACAAGTTTTACCATGTCCCTGAAGTCAGGGTGTTCCGTATTAATAACGAAATTTGATTCCAGCGGAATCACAGCAGAG
>Ga0102962_1000923_pt1 | contig 12331 bp, 13 predicted proteins | sample SalPonF2_C_D2_MG_FD_84519 | JGI IMG/M metagenome (GOLD analysis project Ga0102962, IMG submission 84519) | Salt pond soil microbial communities from South San Francisco under conditions of wetland restoration - Salt Pond MetaG SF2_C_D2_MG ...
AGGTATATCATTTTTTATCAGCTCAAATTAGCTATAGTCATCAATTAAACGAAAACCATTGATATTAGCAATTTTATAGAGGACGACGGACAACGGATGGCGTGTGTTGTTGATCCGGAGTTTGCACTTAGTTACCCATCTGAAATGACGGTAGACCATGGACGATAGACGGTAGCCGCTTACATCTCTTTTAAAAATTAGAATCTCAGATTAACTTTTATTTTGGTCAAGATTTTAAACCGGCTACTAAACAACTATCTTCCTCGGTCTATCGTCCACCGTCAGTATTAACCTCTTCACACTTAAATTAATCTCTTGCTTTTTACATGCCATGTTATCAAATTTAAAAAGCTTTGTAAGCGGGAGTAACTCAGTGGTAGAGTGCGACCTTCCCAAGGTCGAGGTCGCGGGTTCGAATCCCGTTTCCCGCTCATATGAGAAGCCACGATAACCGGCCGGTTGTCGTGGCTTTTTTGTTCAAAACGGGCGATACAATTATCAGCCTTGAAATTAAATTCATCAGTGGCTGAACCTTATTCATAATTTCCTATCGGGATAACTCACATAACCTAATATTATCTACATCAGTATAACCCGGTTATAAAAATTTATATATGTGCATACCGTAATTATATCTATTATGATCAATAAGTGGTTGTTTATTAAACATTTATCAAGGGATTTGAGTATGAAAAAAGTTGTTTTTCTTTTAGTAGTAGCGGGCACATCTTTTTTAGTGGCTATCTCGCAGCTAAGTTGCAATAAAACCAAAGCCAAAAAGACAAAAGAGGAAATCACCATGATCGCCAGAGGTAAATATTTGGTGAATATAGGTGGATGTAATGACTGTCATTCACCTAAAATAATGTCTCCGGCAGGACCTATTCCCGATCCCAACAGGTTGCTTTCCGGTCATCCGACTGATTTACAGATTCAAGATGCGGATTTTCATATGGTTACTTCGGGAAATTGGATTATGGCCGGTAAGGGTTTCACTTCTTACATGGGTCCGTGGGGTATTTCTTTTGCTGCCAACCTCACGCCTGACAGTGCTTCCGGAATCGGTTCGTGGGATGAAGAAATGTTTTTTAAAACACTTAAAGAAGGTAAATACAATGGTAATGGAAGAAAATTGCTTCCTCCTATGCCCTGGCAATCGTTCAAGAACTTAAGTGATCAGGATCTCAGAGCAATTTTTACCTATTTAAAATCTATTAAACCGGTTAATAACTACGTTCCTCCTCCTGTTACCCCAGAAGAAATAGCCGAATCATGGAAAAACAGGTAATATTGATAAATATGTAAGAAAGGTATATAAATATTGGATTTTAAAATTGGTGAGTCTCACTATCGTTGGCTATTAGCCATTGATATAAAGATAGATCACGAATAATTACAAATAATAAAACATCATAATGTTAAACAAAAGGGATGTAGCATCATGCAATGTCCCTTTTGATTAAAGTATCGATTTGAGAGTTTATGTCCGTTCTGAAACACCCTATCTGCAATCTTAAATAAAATTCATTTCATTTTTTCTGTAAAAATGATCTAATTGAAAGGAAGCAAATGGATTATTTTTATTATTACATACTCTGAATTATTGATAAAAACAGAGCAATTATGAGAACTAATGTACATGAGATATCCACAGGTGAGTTAGTACGACTCTTTGATAACCCAAATACAGTTATTATTGATGTACGGCCTATTGAAGCCTATAACGGGTGGACACTAAAAGGTGAAAACAGGGGTGGCCATATCCCTGGTGCCAAAAGTCTGCCATTGGCCTGGATGCAGTTTATGGACTGGGTGGAAGTGCTGAGTGAAAAAAATATTACAAAAGATAAAACAATCATCCTCTATGGATATGATGAAGAAGATACAGATCAAATGGCCTGTCGCCTGCTTGAAATGGAATACAACGATGTCAGGGTTTATAATCATTTTCCTGACGAATGGGTAACAGATCAGAAATATCCGGTTGATAAATTAAAAAAATATACGCAACTGGTCTACCCTGAATGGGTCAACCAACTGATAAATGGTGAAAAGCCACTTAATTATAACGGTAATAAATTCGTTATCTGTCACTCCCATTATGATATATATGAAGATTATCAAAAGGGACATATTCCCGGAGCTATCCCACTGAATACATTATCTCTTGAAGAACCGGAAACATGGAATCGGCGAACTCCCGAAGAATTAAAAGAAAATTTACAAAATCTTGGCATTCGATACGACACAACTGTTATCGTATACGGACGATTCTCATATCCCAAATTTAATGATCCATTCCCCGGAAAAAGTGCCGGGCATTTAGGCGCCTTCAGATGTGCGGCATTATTGCTGTATGCCGGAGTTGAGGATGTACGTATTTTAAACGGTGGACTCAATGCCTGGATAAATAACGGGTATCCGATTTCAACGAAAGAAACCAAACCTGAAGCTGTACGTGATTTTGGTGTTAATATACCTTCTCATCCCGAGTATATAGTTGATATGGAAAAGGCTAAAGACCTTCTTTCTTCCGATGATGGAGACTTGGTTAGTGTCAGAAGTTGGGAAGAATTTATCGGCAATGCGAGCGGATATCATTACATCTCAAAAAAAGGAAGAATTCCGGGTGCTGTTTTTGGTAATTGTGGCAGCGACGCCTATCATATGGAAAATTATCGCAATTTTGATTATACCATGCGTGAATATCCGGAAGTGGCGGATAAATGGGCGGATAACGACATCATTCCCGACAAACATATCGCTTTTTATTGTGGTACAGGCTGGCGTGGCAGCGAAGCTTTCATGAATGCCTGGTTAATGGGATGGCCTAAGGTATCTGTCTATGACGGTGGCTGGTACGAATGGAGCAGTGATCCGGAAAATCCAATTGGTACCGGTAATCCCTCGTAAATAACCTTTATATGGAAAATACCCCTAATCAATATATAGTTATTGATGTTTTATATATATAAATGTATAATCGTTATATTAATAAAAATTATACTGACGACTGCCAACATCAGTTGCTTGAGTCATTTCTACGTTACTGGAGAATATGAATCTGTTTAATGATCAGATGAGTATAAAGGGCTAATTTACTCCAGGAGGGATTCGTCATGAATAAAATAAATTTTTTACTAATTTTAATTCCCATACTGTGTCTCAACGCCACATTTTGCAAAGCACAAGCAAAAAAAGATACTACAGCGACTTATCGAATTGTAACAAATGATGGCAATGTTTATACAGGTCAAATAATTTCGGATAAATCGGACAGTTTAAAGATAAAAACCAATAATATCGGTATTATCATACTTCCAAAAACATATATCCGTAAAATGAATCAAATCTCAACTACAAAGTTGAAAAAGGAAGGCCATTGGCCTTCTAATCCGGAGTCGGCCCGATATTTCTGGGAACCGGATGGTTACGGATTGAAAACGGGTGAAGGTTATTACCAAAATGTCTGGGTATTGTTTAATCAAGCCAGAGTTGGTATTTCTGATAATTTTACGGTAGGATTAGGATTGGTCCCTCTGTTCTTTTTTGATGGAGCCCCGACTCCTATATGGGTAGCACCAAAAATTTCTATCCCCATAAAAAAAGATAAATTTAACATAGGGGCCGGTGCATTATTCGGAACGATCATTGATCAAAAAAATTCAGATTTTGGAATTCTTTATGGTGTAGCAACATTAGGTTCAAGAGATCAGAATATAAATTTCGGTATAGGTTATGGGTACTCTAATCAAGGTTGGAGTAAGATGCCCACGTTCAGTATTAGCGGGATGTTCAGAATTGGACCCAATGGTTATTTTATAACTGAGAATTATATTGTAGGTATCAATAGGAATTATTTCTTACTAGCTACCTTTGGAGGAAGATATATTATTAAATATTCCGGAATTGAATTTGGCCTGGCACTACCGGTGAGTCCCAATACAAGTGCTTTTGTAGTTGTTCCGTGGCTCGGCCTGACTGTTCCCTTCGGGAAAATATCCCACTAAACGGTCATTATATAGAAATGATCATTCTTTCTGAAAACACGTAATGCCTGAATGATTTTTTAAAATCTATTTTATCGTGGAATTTAATTTTTAAAACGTTTTAAGAAACATTCACAATCTGCGAATCACCATTATAGTCAAATCATCGCTCTTTTTTGACCCTATTCGAAAAGCATTCAGATTCTTCAGGCTTGAATCAATAATTTCGGCAGGTTTCAAATTCCGATTTGCAGTAAATGTATCCGATAACCGGTCCATGCCATATTCTGTTTCATTAGTATCCATAGCCTCTGTGAGTCCGTCGGTGTATAAAAACAAGCTGTCCCCGGGATTCAAATTAAATGTTATAGTAGAAAACTCTTCATCACAAAACATCCCCAAAGGTAAACCGGTAGCATCCAACCTGTCTACCTTATCAGCCAGGGAAATCAGTGCGGGATTATGACCGGCACTACATAATTCTATTTCTCCGGTTTGGGTTGCTTTTCCACATACCAACGTTGCAAAATAAGTCGGTAATGATACTTCACAAAATATTCGGCTTGCCCTTTCCATGATCTGTTCCAGATTCATTCCCTGAGCCACAAGGGCCCGGAATGTGGCATGAAGATGAGCCATCAGCAATGCTGAGGAAACTCCTTTGCCACTCACATCCCCTATTGAGAAATACATGGTATTTTGGTGAATAAGAATATCGCAGTAATCACCACTGACAACTCCTGCCGCTTCATAATGATAAGCGAATTCCCATCCCGGGAAATGTGAAGTCTTAGGTGGTAAAAGTCCACTCTGAATTTGCGATGCTATGAGAAGATCTTCTTCAAGTGCTCTTTGTTCTTCCGGTTGTAAATGATCAAGACAAAATCGTACCAGCGGATCATTTATAATGCGCTCGTTCTCAATAGGCTCATGACAAATTTCACATAAACCATATGTCCCCTCATCCAGTCTATGTAAGGCCGCATCCACCTCATTAATAAGCCTTCTGAGTTGTTTATCATCTCCTGAAGTCTGAATAGTTCGTTCAAGCTTCGATCGCCTGATTACAAGATCCTCTCTAATGGATGGATTCACGTATTTATCCATATCTTATCTCATCAACTATATTAATATGAGGGAGCCATAAATCAATTTATAAGGTCATTTATGTTGATTGTGTGGTATGTGAAACTACTTTCTTTTTCTCATCCTTCCTGTTGAAATAATAAAATCCCATGATCATGAATAAAACGGATGCCAAAAAACGCTCCTCTGCAGGTGCTGATATACTCAACAGGCTTGGAAACAGTATAAGCATAGCGTGCAATACACCAACCAGATAAAGAGACCGAACCCGGTAATAGATATATCCGATTATCATATATAAAAAGAAACCGGAGAGTAATTCAATGATGGGTAATATCCGGAATATGACACTGCAAAAGACAAACAGGACGGCGGTTAATACAACTCCTCCACCTACACCAAATTTATCAATTAATAAATCCTGTAAATATGAACGAAAAATCAACTCCTGACCAAATGCTAAAATCAAAGCTGATATAACCGTGAATAGTATAATGACTATATTTCCATTTAATTGCATTGTGACTTCCTCTGTATTGCCTCCGAGAAAGAATATATCTATACCGATGGCCAGATAAACATAAAAGGCGGCTAACACAATTCCTGTAATTATCATCCAGATAGAACTTTTATTCCATTTAAAACCGGTCAATTGACTTTTAAATGGACGCTTTTCGATAACAGAGACCAAAAACCAAGCCAGTATGAACCATAAAATACCTTCTAATAAAGCCAGCAGGTTTCCACCTAACATACTTTCATCCATAAAATTTCTGGCTTCTTCTGATGAAGAAATACTTTGATGGATATAACCATTCGCTGCCAGCCAGACTAATACCTCTTTTAAAAGGATAGTTACGATAAAAAATCCTCCTATAAGCAGCAGGACTTTCCAAATCAATTTAACTTCCCCTTGTTCATTCCTGAATAGTTTCATGATACACTCGTTTATTTAAATAATTATTTTTTATCCCTCTTATTATTGATCTACTTCCTATTAGATCGTTATAAGTAAAAAAAGATTTTTTGATGACAAATGTGGAAAAATTTTATGTATTGAATCCTGAGTCGGTCATCAGAGAGTAAAATTGATGATTTTATAAATAATTTAAAACATACTTGCCGCTACAGAACTGATTTTATACCTTATAAATGCTTATCAAGAAATGAATTAAAGAGAGATGCCATGTTATACATTAAGAAAACTATGAATCCGACACCGGTTGAAATCGACGAGTATAAAAACTATTTGCTCATCTTTTCGGAATATGAAAATAAAAAAGAAAAGAAAATTACAGTCAAAGCTGTAGGCACTAATCAAAATTTTGATCAGTATATTTACTTGCCAATGACCAAAGACGAAGCCTCAAAATCAATAGAGATGATGTTCGATTCTATTAAAGACGCCCGGGAAGCCATACTTAGGGTTATCGATCAATAATGATTTTTTGCCCAAATCCGGCTATATAGAGTCTGTCGGACTTAAATAAATCTACTGCAAATATGTTATGATTTCCTAAGTCCGACAGCCTCATAGAAAATTTTTTTGATTGATTTTCACCATTGATCATTATATGCCGGTCCACACTTAATAATCGTATTAAATAGGAAATCATTTTTTAAAGTGACCAGCTCCTCTATATGGATTTCTATCATGGTATAACAATCTATAAACTTAACAATATCAGCTATTTTCGTAGGCATGAGACCTACATTCTATATCCAATTTCCTTTCTTATATAATCTGTGTTAACCCTTAGTTGTTCTAATGTTAATGATCTTAACTTACTTAAAGTAAATGGGGTAATTTATATAATAAAAAAACTAATAAAGGAGTACTTATAGCCAAAGATACAAATTGAAATGAGGTTATTACTTATAAATAAATAAGGCTCACAAAACCTCTAACCCTAAGATAAATTTAGCTATGAAAAAGATAATTTTTCTATCACTAATTACGGTTTTCATTTTGGGCTTTTATGGTATTACAAATGCCCAAATGTTTGGTCAAAGAGATGGTCAGGCAACAACTAAAATTCAGTACGGTGTAATCGGTGGTTTAAACTTTGCTGATTTTACCGGTAAAGATATATCAGGTGCTAAATCCAGACTTACCGGTAATGGTGGTATCTTCGCAGCGTTCCAGTTCGGTGATTATTTTGCAGTTCAGCCTGAGGCTCTTGTTTCATTCCGGGGCGCAGAAGCTGACGTTACCGATGGTAATTTCAAATATCGTATGGCCTATATACAGGTTCCTGTATTTGCCAAAGCCAGATATGAAACCGAAAGTGGCTTAACGCCCTATGTTATTGCCGGACCCTCTGTTTCATTCTTAATCAGTGATAAGTATCAATCTGATTTGTCAAGTGGTAAAACCACTGGTGATTTAAAAGATCTTGGTGTTAAAACCAATGATGTCCTGTTCGACCTGAACTTCGGTGCCGGTTTACAAATGGGACGTTTGATGCTTGAAGGTCGCTATCAATATGGAGTCACAGATGTATTCAAAAATATCAATGGATTATCATCTGATGCCAAACACAGCGTCTTCACTATTAACCTTGGTGTCGGACTCAATCCGGTATCACGCCGCCAACTTCAAATATTAAAAAGGAGAAAAAGGCTGTCTACATTCAGACGGCCTTTTTTTAAATAAATAGTAAGAACGGAACCAATGCATATATTTATAAGTTGTTTTTTTTAAAAGCAATACAAATAATAGTTATATGGTTAAAACGATCAGTATTTTAGGTTGTGGATGGTTAGGTTTGTCTTTAGGAAAACACCTGGTATCCTTGGGTTATCATGTCAAAGGCTCTACAACGACACAAAATAAACTCCGTCTGCTTGAGGATGCCGGGATCGAACCTTATCTCATTACATTAGATCCGGAAGTTACATGTGATTTCTGTGATGATTTTTTCGAAACCGATATTTTAATTGTTGATATTCCACCGGGTATTCGCAGACATAAAGACGGATCATTCCATATTCAACAAATTGAATCACTGCAAAGCAGATTGAATAAGACGCTCATTCCATTTGTCATCTTTATCAGCTCAACATCGGTTTATCCTGATTTCAATAAATCAGTCACTGAACAGGACACACAGGGCTTACAAAGAGGGACTGAAAATCCATTGCTAACTGCTGAAGATTTATTGTTAAATACTAAAAATAATTTTGAAACAACGGTGATTCGTTTTGCCGGGCTTTACGGATATGACCGCCATCCCGTAAGATATCTTGCCGGAAGAAAAAACTTGTCAAACGGCGATGCGCCGGTTAATATGATTCACCGTGATGACTGTGTCAATATCATTACAGAGATTATACAACAAAATGTTCGAAATGAAATCTTTAATGCCTGTGCTGATAAACACCCCACGCGCCGGGATTACTATACAAGAATGGCTCTTCGGTTAGAACTTGAACCGCCTGCATTTACGGAGAATACATCGATAAATTATAAGATTGTAAGTAACGAGAAGTTGAAAAAGCGCCTGAATTATCTATTTAAGTATCCATCACCGTATGATGGGGAAGTGACGTTACATGTTACGGCTAATAAGCGGAACTCATAATTTATAACGTTTGAGAAGACACAAAGTGGTAGGGATACGCCATGGCATGTCACTTCGGGTATAAACGTTTTCGTTCTACCATCATTGAAAACCCAACAATCAGGCATCAGGAACAATGCTGACAGGTTGCCTATCGACCGATATCCGTTGTCATTCATAACAGTTATATTTTATCTCCATTTTTCTTAGCTTATCACAAAATAATATCTATAAATACAGATACATCATCTTATGAAAAAGGGTTACAGGTTATTACTTCCGGTTCTTTTAATCATTTGTCTGCCGTTATATACCAACGCGCAAATTGTCCCCTCCAAACAGTACGGGGAGTTATTCCGTAAAGTACAGATGTCCGATATTTTTAAAGATTCCAAGACTTTTACGGATATGATCGCTTTGCATCCTCCAAAAGAGATCGTTAAAAAATATGAATCGGAAAAGAATAGACCTGGTTTTAACCTGAAAACTTTTGTATTTGATAACTTCAAACTCCCGGCATCCGGGCAAAAGAAATTCAAAAGTCATAAACATTCTTCGGTCGTGGATCACATCGATCGCCTTTGGCCGGTACTAACCCGTAAACCGGATAAAGCGCAACGAACTTCTCTGATTCGTTTACCGTATCCGTATGTGGTGCCCGGCGGTCGATTTCGCGAAATCTATTACTGGGACAGCTATTTTACGATCCTGGGACTATGGCAATCGCATCGTCCGACCCTGATTGAGAATATGGTCAAAAACTTTGCATACCTTATTAACAGATACGGGTTCATTCCGAATGGGAATAGGACTTATTATCTTACGCGCTCTCAACCGCCTTTTTTCCCGCTTATGGTTGAAGTATTGGCAAAAGCCAAAAATAATCCGAAGATACTCGTTACGTACCTTCCGGAGATGCAGAAAGAGTATGATTTCTGGATGAAGGACTCCAAAACTCTGACGCACCCTTTTTCATCTGAACGGAATCTCGTCCGCCTGGATAATGATGTCTTACTAAACAGGTATTGGGACAGCTCCACGCGTCCGCGGCCGGAGGCTTTTCACCAGGATTCTTTACTTGCAAGGAACTCTGAACGCAAGCCGGCTGTACTTTATAAAAATTTAAGAGCCGCAGCTGAATCCGGATGGGATTTCAGCAGCCGGTGGCTGGCCGATGGTGCCAACCTGTCTTCTATTATCACAACTAATATAGTTCCGGTGGATTTGAACAGCCTGTTGTATCACTATGAAAAAACGCTGGCAAAAGCTTACAAATTAAAAGGTGACAGTGATAAGGCTGCCGAATATGATAAGAAAGCTGAAAATCGTAAAAAAGCTATTATTAAATATTGCTGGGATCCCCAATTACATACGTTTACAGATTATAATTTCAAGAAAAAGAAAGCAACTGGAGTCATTTCCGCAGCCTGTGCTTATCCTCTCTTTTTCAATGTAGCCACAAAGGAAGAAGCCAAAGAAACGGCTAAAATTATACAAATGGCCCTGCTCAAAGAAGGTGGAATTGCAACGACAGTCAATGAAACCGGTCAGCAATGGGACAAGCCAAACGGCTGGGCTCCCTTGCAATGGATTACCTACAAAGGTTTGATGAACTACGGATATAAATCTTTAGCCAATGAAATCAGACGCCGATGGATGAAAGTCAATCAACGTGTCTTCCATCAGACAGGTAAGATGATGGAGAAATACAACGTTGTTGATCCCCACGTCAAAGCCGGTGGTGGCGAGTACGCCCTGCAGGACGGTTTTGGCTGGACCAATGGTGTTTACATGCAGTTTGAGGCTACAAAACAGTAGGGATATGCCATGACATGTCCCTACCACGGTAAATGTTTGATTGCAGACCACGGACGATGTTTTTTTCTCGTTCCCAATGAGACATTTGGAACGAAAGATGGCATTATTAAAGGGCTAAAGCCCTCTCTTAAATTTTGTTAACTCAATCATTCCCCGGCCTAAAGGCGCGGGGCAATTATGCTTTTTTAAATGCAGAGTATGACTGGACATGGAGTGTCCATTTGTTCGTTACAGGTCAGACAGCCTGTAACGAGATGCTTTTTTTAAGCCGACAGCTAAATGATCACTGATTACGCTGTAACTTCGGCGGCTTTCTTAGCCTTCATCTCCTTCTTGTCCTTAACGAGCTTCACCCCTGCAACGATCGTCACGGCAATAATTATGGCCGTTCCTACAAATGGTAAATAATGAGCCAGGGCAAATAAAGCACCGCCCCAGGCCGGGCCAACGACGCGCCCGAATCCTGAAATACTTTGTGAAGTACCCATAATTTTACCGACCTGATCCGGATCGGCCCGTTGGGAAATGAGGCTGTTCATAACCGGAACGTTTAAACTTACGCCGACAGCCATCAGTCCGAGAAATACCATTAACAATGTTTTGGTCACGGCAATACTCAATAAGCCGAGACCAATGACCATCAATATATTACCGGTCAAAAATATTTTCTCCTCATCATATTTTTTAGCCAGGTGCCGTATCAAGCCGCCTTGAATGAATACGGCAATCAAGCCGATGTAAAAGAATTGTATCCCCACCTGTTCTGCTGACATATGTAATACTTTGTTGGCAAAAAGTGGAAAAGCACTGTAAATACTCGACTGCCCGAATGACAGCATGAATACAGAAAGCAGCAGCCAGACAAAAATGCTTTTTTTCCCAAATTGACTTTCTTCGGTAATAGTCCTCCAGAATTTCTTTGTAAAGATGCTGTTCCGTTGAATCCGCCTGGCATCTTTTTCCACCGGTTTCGCCTTTTTGGTATCCACCGTCTCCGGCAGTTTGAATATAACCAGTAAGAAACTGCAAAATGACATCAACGCGGCAAAGAATCCCGGAAACTCGTATTTATTAGCGGCAATCAGATGTGCCAGATGGCCAAATCCGGCCAGTTCAACCAGATGAGAAAACTCGGGATGAATGAGTCCGGTAGCTATGGCAGGTCCAATAACAAAACCGATGCCGAAAGCGGCACCGATCATACCCATTCCTTTTGACCGTTCTTCCGGTGTCGTCACATCCGCTACATATGCCTGCGCCGTTGAAATATTACCACCCATGATTCCGGCTACAAGTCGTGATAAAAACAGAACGGTCAGAGAACCGGCCAAGCCGAACATGATATAAGCCACTACGTTACCGAATGTCGAAAGCAACATAATAGGCCTTCGTCCGATTTTATCCGATAAGCCACCCCAGATTGGAGAGAAAATGAGTTGGGCAAAAGAGTAAATACTGTATAACAAACCGATGGCGATGGCCCCGGCACTAAATTGTTTCGCATAAAAAGGTAATAATGGCAGGACGATACCAAATCCCAGTAAATCTATCAATACCACTAAAAAGACAGTGGTCAATGCCGATTTCTTCATGATTGTGCTTTCTTTTCCTTTCTTAAATACCTGTTGGCTATTTTATGAGCTGCAGCTATGGTTGTATCCAGCATTTCATAGCTGTGCGCATCCGAAACGAACCATGACTCAAATGTTGATGGGGGAAGATAGATACCTTCCTTTAACATTTCATGGAAAAATATTTTAAATGATTCGGTATCAGCCGTCTGTGCCGATTCATAATCCGTAACATCCTGATTGGTAAAAAACACACTGAGCATCGATCCCACCCTGTTAATACGATAGTCAATGTTATAGGCAT
>Ga0102962_1000924_pt1 | contig 12323 bp, 8 predicted proteins | sample SalPonF2_C_D2_MG_FD_84519 | JGI IMG/M metagenome (GOLD analysis project Ga0102962, IMG submission 84519) | Salt pond soil microbial communities from South San Francisco under conditions of wetland restoration - Salt Pond MetaG SF2_C_D2_MG ...
GCAGGCCCCGGAGGCCGGGGTAGCCGTCGTGGCGCCAGAGCGCGAGGACGGCGACGGCGAGCGCGAGTTGGCCGGCGACGAGCAGCGGGTAGCGCCCGTGCGCGACCCAGGAGAGGTAGGTCACGAAGTAGTGGCGGAACTCGCCGACGAACCCCGCGGGCCGGCCACCGTGGAGGCGGACGACGGGCCACAGCACCCGCTCGAATCCGAGGCCGCGACCGAGCATCGCCGGGTAGAGGACGTCCCCGAGGAAGTGCGACCAGTACCCGACGACGAACGCGGCTCCGACTGCCGGGCGTCCCGTCCGCCAGATGACGGCGCCCGCGAGCGCGACGACCGGCCCGGCGAGCAGGACGGAGTGTGCGATGCCGTAGCCGCTCGCCTCGAGGTGGAACGTCCACGCGAGCGGCTTGTCGATCAGGTCGGGGAGGAGCGCGGCGCCGGCCGCGACGAGCACGCCGGCGTCCGTGGGCGCGCGCCGACTACTCGCGCGACGGGCGAGCGAGTAGAGGACGTACCCGAACGCGACGTGACCCCAGGGCCACACTACGCGCTCACCGGGGCCAGGTCGCCGCGCCTCCCCGCGTTGCCGCGGTACCAGAGGCGAAGCGTGAGGTCCGGGCTTCCCGACGCGTTGCCCTTGTAGAGGGCGAACCTGAGGCGGACGTTCGGGCCGCCCCGGACGCCGCCGAGAGCGACCGGGCGCGTCCAGGTCCCGTTCGCGGCGACCGTCCGCGAGGTCGTCGAGACGACGCGGCTGCCGGTGACCGTCCCGTTCACGACGCGCTGGCGCGTCTCGACGACGGTGTAGTCGACCGCGTGCCCCTCGTGGTTCGCGACGACCAGCGTCCGGTCCGCCGGGCCGGTCGCGGCCGCGCCGACGAGCGACGCGTTCCCGCCGGAGCCGTTCGCGACGGTGTAGAACTCCGTGTACGCCTGTCCCTGGGGGATCACCGCGGCGGCGCCGACGCCCGCGAGGAATACCACGACGCTCCCGACGAGGACCAGGTTCACCAGGACGTCGCGCCGCGACGTCGCCTCGAAGGGGACGCCCGCCCGTCCGGTCGACGGGTCGAACGCGAAGTGTCGCGCGTGGACGAGGCGGAGGCGGGTCACCGGGTCGACGCCCGAGCGGAGCGACGGCGGGAGCGCGCGGCGACGCGCGACGGCGAGGACGGCTGCGCAGACGGTGAACCCGGCGAGTGCGAGCGCGAACGGGGCGGCGTAGACGCCGACGACGAACGACTCGACGAACGCGACCAGCGCGGCGAGCGCGGCGCTCGCCGCGACGGAGAGGGCGAACCGCTCCACCCCCGTGAGTCCGCTGCGGTCGTGGAGGCGCGCGCCGAGCGACCCGACGTTCGGCGCGTCCGCGCCCCCGGTTTCGACCGGTCGCGCCGACTCGGGGAAGACGACCGCGACGAGCGCGTAGCCGGGGGCCAGGAGGACGAGCGGCGCGGCGAGCGCCACGCGGAGGGGCTCGTCGTGGACGCCCCCCACGACCGCGCCGGCCGCGGCCACGGCGAGCGCCGCGACGAGGAGGAGGTCCGTCTGTTCGACGAGCGGGGACCGAGTCGACCGGGGTGTCATCGCCTCGCCCTAGCCCCCGCGGGCGCATAAACCGGTGATACCGTTGCAGGCGTCCGCGCGACGACCTCCGACGCTTATCGGGTTCGTAACGCCGCCGAGCCCGGCCGCGAGACGCCCCGAAACCGCCAGCCGGCGCTTACTCGCTTTATAATAAAGCGTCGGCCGTCCCCAGGGCTTCCCATGACGCGCCACGCGGGCAGAGACGCGCGGAGTGACGGGTCGACTCGCGACTGCGACGACCGGTACGCGGAGGCCGACCGGCGAGTCGCGGCGAGGACGCGGTCGCGGGGGACGAGGACGTGAGGTACCTGTTCTTCACGAACACGCCGAAGCACGTCCACGTCTACCGGCACGTCGTCGACCGCCTCCTCGCCGCCGGCCACGAGGTCCGCGTCTTCGCGCGGGACTACGGCTGCACCGTCGAACTCGCCGACTACTTCGACCTCCCGTACACCGTCTACGGGACGTGCGACACCACGAAGGGCTCGCTCTTCCGCGAACTACCCCGACACTACGCCTCCATCGTCCGGAAGGCCCGCGCCTACGACCCGGACGTGGTGTTCGGCATCAGCGCGTACGCCGCGCACGCGGGAGCCATCACGGGCGCCGACACGGTCCTCGTCTTCGACACGGAGCCCACGAGCCTCGACCACGCCGTCTCGCGTCCCTTCGCGGACGCGATGCTCACCCCCGACAGCTTCGAGAAGGACCTCGGGCCCCGCCACTACCGCTTCCGGGGATTCATGGAGTCCGCCTACCTCCACCCGGACGTCTACGAGCCGACGACGGACGCCCGCGCCGAGCTCGGTCTGGATCCCGACGAGCCGTACGTGATCCTCCGGTTCAACGCGTGGGGCTCGCACCACGACGTCGGCAAGTCCGGGTTCACGGACGCGCAGAAACGCGAACTCGTCGAGCGCCTCGGCGAGCACGCGACCGTCTTCGTCTCCGACGAGGCCGCCGCGCGGCGGACGGGCGTGCACGCACTCGACTGTCACCCCGCGCACATCCACGCGGTCCTGACGGAGGCCTCGCTGCTCGTCGCGGACACCCAGACGATGGTGACGGAGGCCGGACTCCTCGGGACGCCCGCGATCAGATCGAACGACTTCGTCGGCGACGACGACATGGGTAACTTCAGAGAGCTCGAACGCCGCGGCCTCGTCGAGAACCTCGTCTCGTTCGACGACGTCCTCGAGCGGGCCGTCGCGGTGCTCACCGGGGAGGGAACCCGGTCCGGCGAAGCCGAGCGCGAACGCTACCGTCGCGGCCTGGTCGACCTCAGCGACGTCCTCACCGCCGTCGCCGAGACGCCGACGAGGCCGGGCCGCGTCGAGGGGCTACGCCCCGGGACCGCCGCGGTCCCACCGAGGTCGTAGATGCGGCCGCGCCCCGCGATTCGGACCGGAACTGACGGCGTCCCAGGGGACGCGCGGGCGGGGACCGACGCGCCTCGGAGGCCGTGAGCGTGTCCCGAACCGCCCGACTGGTGTGGTTCGTCCGGGACCGACCGCTCGACCGCGACGCCGCCGTCCTCGGACTCCTCCTCGCCCTGGCCCTCGCACCGCTGAACCTCCTCACCAGTCAGATCTACGTCCGAACGCTCCCCCTCACCCTCGGGGCGGCCTGCCTCGTCTACCTCTACACGCGCCGGCACTCGCCGTCGACGTCCTCGCCGTCGCTCCCGCGCACCGCCGGCCGCCTCCTCCCCGCGGTGGTCTTCGCGCTCCTCGGCGTGATGGCCGTCCTCGCCGCCGTCCAGGGCGCCCGCACCGTCGCGTTCTACGACCTCGCGAACCTCGCCGCGGTGCTCGTCGCCGGCCAGACCATCCTCGTCGACGACGAGGACCTCCACCCGGGCGTCGTCCTGACGCAGGTCGTCGCGCTCGCGTTCGTCGTCCGGTTCGCCGCGCTGTACACGAACCCGGGATACATCGGAATCGACGTCTGGTCGCACATGACCCACGTCCGGAACGTCGTCGACGCCCACTCGCTCGCCGCGATGAGCGACGTGAAGTACTACGCCGCGCCGCTCTTCCACCTCTACGTCGGCCAGACCGCCCTCGTCGCGGACACGACGTTTCGCCACGCGCTCTGGCTCTCCGTCGGCCTCGTGATGACGCTGTCCGTCCTCCTCGTCTACCCGGCCGCCAGGACGCTCCTCTCCGTCCGGTACGCCCTGCTCGCGACCACCCTCTTCTCCGTGAGCAACCAGGTCATCCGGTGGGGGATCCACCTGATCCCGACGAGCCTCGGACTCGTCTTCTTCCTCGCCGTCCTCTGGTTCCTCCTCCGCATCCTCCGCTCGGGCTACCTCGCCCGCGACTTCGCGCTCACGCTCTTCTTCAGCGTCGCCGTCGTCTTCACGCACCAGATATCCTCGTTCGTCACCCTCGTCCTCGTGATCGCCGTGATCCTCGCCCACTGGGTCGTCACGCCGCTCGTGAACGCCGACCCGCGGATCGGCCGGAGCCCCTTCGGCGGGTCGGTCGGCGTCGACCTGGGCGCCATCTTCGTCGTCGACCTCGGCCTGATGACGTTCATGTGGTCGCTCACGCCGTACCGCGGGACGACGTTCCTCCAGACGCTCTTCTCGCTGCTCGTGCAGACGCTGCTGCACAAGTCCGGCTTCCTGAACCTCCTCGGCGGGACGAAGGCCGCCACGACGGGGACGGGCGCCGTCCACCTCGGCTTCGTGAAGACGCTCACGACCTACCTCAACAACGCCGGGTTCGACCTGCTGCTCTTCGCGATGCTCCTCGGCGCGCTGTACGCGCTCTACCGGACTCGCCGGAGCGTCAGCGAGGTCGCCCTCGTCATCGCCGCCTGCACGATGATCTTCTTCATCCTCGGCCTCCCCGTCTTCGGGATCCGGACGTTCATCCCCGGCCGGTGGTACGCCTTCGCGTACGCGCCGATGGTCCTCCTCGGCACCGTCGGCCTCGCCGCGGTCGCGCGCCGCGTCGGCCCCCGGACCGGCGTGACGCTCCTCCTCGTCTTCGTCGTCGCCTTCTCCGGCGTGATGCTCATCTCCAACAGCGCCACCATCGACAACCCGATGTTCCCGTCGGCGAACCAGCGCCTCTCCTACAGCGAGGCCGAACTGGCCGCCGTCCACGCCATCGGCGAGTACACGCCGCAGAACCCCGGGTTCACGGTCTACACCGACCACCCCTACCAGACCGTCGTCGAGCGTACGGGCGCGGCGCCCGCCGCGCCGGCCCCGATCACGAACGGGACGATCGACCAGCGGCCGGTCTACCTCTATCGGACCTACCAGACGCACGACGCGACCTACTTCGCCTCGACGGCCGGCGGGGCGGTGCTGGCGGACCCGCCGCGGTCCAGCGTCTGCGGTCCCCAGCGCGACGTCGTCTACGCGAACGACCAGACGGCCCTCTGCGTGACGCCGGGCGGACCGCGTCCCTCGGCCTGATCGGCTCCGCGTCGCGGCCCCTGGGCCGGGGTATCGGCTCGGTCGCGGACCGCGAGGGGCGCGCTTAGACGGCGCGTAAGGAGCCGGCTCGCGACCTTCGCGAACGGCGCCGAGACGGTCGTGGACGGCCGCGAGAGCCTATGTCGCCCATAATAATGGCCGCGACGGCCCTCCCGTCACGACGGACATGCACACGAGAGAGCGGTTCGGGAACGCGTCGACGAGACGCGGCGGGACGCGCACGTCGACGCCGGACGCCGGCGCGGTCCGCGGCGACGAATCCAACGCGGGGGGTCGCTGACGGCGGCTATGTACAGAGACTCCACGATCGGCGTCGTCGTCCCCGCGTACAACGAGGAGGGCTACGTCCGGAAGGTCGTCGAGACGATGCCCGACTTCGTCGACCGCGTCTACCTCGTCGACGACTGCTCCACCGACGGAACGCTCGCGGAGATCGAGTCCGCAGTCGCGGAAAAGCGCGCGGACGACCCCGTCGACGGCGCCTTCGACGAGCGCTGGGTCTTGATCCACCACGAGGTGAACCGGGGAGTCGGCGGCGCCATCACGACCGGGTACGAGCGCGCCCTCGAGGACCGCGTGGACGCGACTGCGGTGCTCGCCGGGGACGCGCAGTTCAACCCCGACATCCTCGACCACGTCCTCGACCCCGTGGTCTCGGGGGACGTCGCCTACGCGAAGGGGAGCCGGTTCCTCCGCGACGACTGGGACGCGATGCCGCGATTCCGCGTCCTCGGTAACGCGATACTGACCCCCCTGACGCAGCTCGCGAGCGGCTACCGCGGACTGACCGACCCCCAGAACGGCTACACGGCGATCTCGCTCGAGGCGCTCGAGGCCGTCCCGCTGGAGACGCTCTACGAGGACTTCGGGTTCGCGAACGACCTGCTCGTCAAGCTGAACGTCGCCGGCCTCCCGATCGCCGACGTCGAGCGGCCCGCGGCCTACGGCTACCAGAACTGGAAGAGCCACATCGACTACAAGCGGTTCATCCCGCGGCTCTCCGCGCTGCTCCTCCGGGACTTCGTCTGGCGGCTCAACCGACGGTACCTCGTCCCGGAGTTCGATCCCGTCGTGGCCGAGTACTACGGCGGCGTCGCGACCGCACTCGTCGGTCTGCTCGGCCTCGTCGCCGGCCGCCGGAGGGGAGACCGGCCCTCGACGGGACCGGTCCTGTTCGCGCTCGGTGCGCTCGCGCTCGTCCACGCGGTCCTGACAGACCGGGAGAACGCTCCGCGCGTCGAGCGCGTCTACCTCGACGACGACCGCTACGAACGGCTCGCGCGCGAGACGGGCGCCTCGCCGAGCGACGGGCGCCCGGTGCCAGACGCCCGGTGACCGGCCGCGGTCCCGACTAGCTCGGTGCGGCCGGATCACGACGCGGTGCGACCGCCGCGTCGAGGAGGTCGACGATCCGCTCGGCGGCGTCGCCGTTCCCGTACAGGTCCGCCCGCTCGGCCGGCGCGCTCGGATCTAGGAGGGCCCGCTCGATGGCGGCCGGGTCGGCGCCCACGAGCACGTTCCAGCCGGCGTCGACGGTCTCCGTCCACTCGGTCTCCTCGCGGAGCGTGACGCAGGGCGTCCCGAGGAAGCACGCCTCCTTCTGCGCGCCGCCGGAGTCCGTCGCGAGCGCCCGCGCGCCGGCGAGCAACCCGAGGAAGTCGAGGTACCCCTGCGGGTCGACGAGCGTGAGGGCGTCCGCGGCGTGCTCGTAGAGGCCGTACGACTCGAGGCGGTCCGCCGTCCGCGGGTGGAGGGGGAGGACGACCGGGTCGGCCGTCGCGGCGAGCGCGTCGACGATGGCCAGGAGGCGCTCGCGCGAGTCGGTGTTCCGGGCCCGGTGGACGGTCGCGAGGACGTACTCGCCCGGTTCGAGCGACAGGTCGGTAAAGACGTCGCCGGGCGCGGGGACGCGGTCGCGGACGGCGAGGAGCGCGTCGTACATCACGTCGCCCGTCACGTAGACGCCCTCGGTCACGCCCTCGGTCGCGAGGTGGTCTCGGCCGACGGCGGAGGGCACGAAGAGGAGGTCCGACGCGTGATCGGTGAGCACGCGGTTGACCTCCTCCGGCATCGCGCGGTTGAAGCTCCGGAGGCCCGCCTCGACGTGCGCGAGCGGGATCGGGAGTTTGCTCGTCACGACGGCCGACGCGAGCGTCGAGTTCGTGTCCCCGTACGTGAGCACGACGTCCGGGTCCTCCTCCTCGACGACCGCCTCGAGCTCGCGTATCATCGCGGCCGTCTGCGCGCCGTGGGAGTCGGACCCCACGCCGAGGTCGTAGTCGGGGTCGGGGATCCCGAGTTCGTCGAAGAAGACGCCGGAGAGCGCCTCGTCGTAGTGCTGGCCGGTGTGGACGAGCACCTCCTCGTGTCTCTCGCGGAGCGGCCGAGAGACGGCGGCGGCCTTCACGAACTGCGGGCGCGCGCCGACGACCGTGAGGACCTTCATCGGCACGTCGGTCGGCGCCGAGCGGTCGGACGCGGTTCGAGTCCGCGGGGGTCGGAACGGGGTCGCATCACCCCCTACGTCCGTCCCCGCGGTACGTTACTACCGGTCTGCTAAGGTCGCCGGACGCACCGGCTATCGGTCGGTCGGGGGGTCCGCCTCCGAGATCCGCGGATTCGGTTCCGCGCGGACCACGTCGAGTCGCGTCGCGCCTCGGACGCCGAGGAGTGAAAGTCGTCAGACGCCGAGGAGCGAAAGTCGTCAGACGCCGAGGAGCGAAAGTCGTCAGACGCCGAGGAGCGAGAGGTAGTCGTCCAATACCGCGTTGGCGTAGTCGGCCAGAGATGCCACGATGTCGTCCATCTCCCGGTCGCGCTCGTGCCACAGCCCCGGGTGGACCAGGACCTGGAAGGCGTCCGGGAAGCCGTCGGCGAAGGGCCGCCCGTCGCGCCACTTCTGGTTCGAGTCGGAGACGTACTCGATCGCCTCGAAGAAGGGGGGCGAGTAGGCGTTCACGAAGCCGTCGAAGTCGACGCCGAGGACCCACTCGTCCGGGACGTGAAAGGACACCGTCTCGATCCGCGCGTCCGTCAGGCGGCCGAGGATCTCCCGCTCTCGGTCGACGCGCGCCGTGAGCGCAGCCTCCGTCGGACGCCCGTCCCAGTGGTAGTGGGCGTCGAAGTGGAGACCGATCTCGTGGCCGAGGTCCTGGATGCGTCGCACCGCCAGACGGGTCTGGGGGTCGAGCAGGTTGTAGACCGGCGTCGTCAACTGGAGGAAGTACGTCGCGGTGAAGCCGTGTGCGGCCTCCGCGCGTGCCATCGCGAGCGCCCGGCGGACCGAGATGTCGACGTCGTGGCGGAGGACGACCTCCCCGGAGCGCGGCGTCCGGTCGAAGCCGACGGACTCGTAGCCGGCCGCGCGCAAGGCGTCGAGGATCTCCTCGTAGGCCGAGAGCGTGAACGAGACGCCGCCGCGCTCCGCGAAGCCGGGTTCGCGCATCGTCAGCGGCCCTCCGCGCTCACGAGGTTGTGGCGCTGGTCGAAGCCGTCCACCCGGTCGTTCTCCCCGAGGGAGGTGAGGCGCATCCCCCGCTCCGGCACCCAGTCGTCGGCCGTCCAGTCGGTGACGAGCAGCGTCCCGTCGGCGGCGGCGACGACGAACTCGCCGGTCGTCTCGAAGGTCTGGACGACCTCGCCCTCCGCGGCGTCGAGCGCCAGGTCGTCCGAGAATGGCCTCGCCTCCCAGAGCATGATCCGCTCGCCGTCGTACTCGGTGAACGCGCCCGGATACGGCCGCGTGACCGCGCGGACGAGGTTGTAGACGTCGCGGGTCGTATCGCCCCAGTTGACGGCGCCGTCCGCGGGGTTCCGCTTCGGGTAGAACGTCGGCGCTCCCGGCTGCTCCCGCAGTTCGGCCTCGCCGCGGAGGAGCGGTCCGATCGACTCCAGGAGCATCTCCTGGACCGTCATCACGATCTTGTAGTAGAGCGTCTCGATGTCGTCGAACTCCGTGACGTCGAACTTCCGCGTCGCGACGACCGTCCCGGCGTCGGCCTCGACCGCGAGCGTGATGAGCGAGATCAGGAACCGATCGAGGTCCTCGACGAGCGACCAGTTGAGCGGCGATCGCCCGCGGCCCTTCGGCAGGCCGAAGGCGCTGCCGTGGTTCCCGACGGCGCCGGCGTCGAACGTCTCGATGATCTCCCCGGGGACGAGGCGCTGCCAGCCGTTGACGATCAGCAGGTCGCCGTCGAGCGTCGCGAAGTGGTCGCGGTCGGCCTCCGTGTCCATCGCGTACGTCTCCGGATAGTAGAGCGGGAGGTCGCGTTCGGCCGCGACGGCCGAGAAGTCGTGGTAGCCGGAGACGCCGTGGCGCGCTCCGGCGTCCGGCGTGATCGTGACGACCTCGGCGATCGGGACGCCTTCGTCCAGGAGGCGCCTGAGCACCTCGTATCCCGCCTGGGTACAGCTGACGTAGACGATTCGGCTGTCCGCGGGCACGTCCTGCATGGGAGAGCCATCGCCGGTGGACGGAATTATTATAGGGCTGGTAAGTCAGCCGGCGTCTCGTCGGCCGATCGGGCGGTGTCCGGACGGTCGGCGCGCGCCGGCCGCGGCTCGCGGTGACGGACCGATTCGTCGGTCGGCCCTCCGTGGAGCCGCTTTTGGGCGGTCGGTGCCGACCTGTCCTCCCATCCGGCCCGCTTAGGCGACCGGTAAGCCGCCTTCGGGAACACGCGGAGTCTCGTCGAACCGGCTCAGATGATCGTGTTCCCGTAGGCCGTGAGCGACCCGGTGCCCTCGTTCAGGTAGCCGTTCTCGAGGGTCGTGCGCGCGACCTCCAGATCGCTGTCGTACGTCAGGAGGGAGACGGTGTCCTCGTAGACGGACGCGTAGCTGTCGACGATCCGGCTCCCCGATCCGTAGTTGACGATCGGGTACTCGTGGGCCGTGTAGCGGCCCTTGTAGACGACGCAGTCGTCGCCTCGGAGGTCGAGCGCGCGCCGGTGGTGACCGCCCGGCTGGTCGACGTAGACCCAGCGGAACGCCGCGCCGTCGCGCTCGCAGTGGATGGCCGCGTAGCCCCCCTCACCGGTGGCGTCGCCCCGGAGTTTGCAGCCGTACATGTCGAAGAGCCCGGAACTCGAGTTCCCCCGAACGTCGACCGCGTAGCCGCTGCCGTTCGCCTCGATGTCCGTGTACTTGACGACGACCCGGTGGGCGTCCGGGTGGACCACGAGGGCGGGCGAGGGCGCGGCCCCCAGCGTGACGTCCACGTTGTCGAGGAGGGCGTCGTCGACGCCGTCGAGCACGTCGATCGCGGCGCCGTTCGGCGTCTGCAGGTCGACGACGCTGTCCCTGACCTGGAGGCCCGATCCCGCGTCGAGTCGGATGCCCCGCTGGTTCAGGTCGGAGACCGGGTCGTCGACGACGACCTGCGCCCACCGGATCGTGCTGTCCGTCCCCCCGATCCGGACGTTGGAGATGGTGCTGTTGGAGTAGTAGCCGCCGACGACGTTCACGGTCCCCCTCGCGTTGCCCGCGTAGAGACCGTTGTCCGGGAACCCGTTGAGGTTCACGTGGACGAGGTCGATGGTACCCCGGTGAGCGCGGGTGACGAGACAGCCGGTCGGGCCGAGCGGAATGTCCCCGGGGGCGTCGCTCGAGCGCGCCGCGCCGTCCATCGCCCGGAAGCCGTCGACCGCCCCGTACCCCGCGGGATCGGTGACGTCGAAGAGCGCCGGTCCCCACGTCCCCGAGTCGTGCTGACCGACGACGTCGACGTCCGAGACGTGCAACCCGTCCGATACCTGCGCCTGGATGGCGCGGACGCCCGTCTGGGGTGCCGTGAAGTCGAAGTCCAGCCCGGAGATTCGGAGGTCGCGGCCCGGGTCGCTCGCCGTTCCGAGCTTGAAGCACGCGATCCCGGTGAACCCCCAGTAGTCGTCCGGGACGATCGTCGCGTTCGTTCCCTCGACGGCGAAGTTCCGAAAGCCCGTGAGCCGGAACTGCTCCGCCATCCGGTAGCGGCCCTGCGGAAGTCTGATGAGCGTGTCGTCGCCCGCGTACCGTCGCAGGTACGGCGTGATCGACGCCGACCCGGTCGGGTCGGCCCCCTTGGTCGTCAGATCGACGACGGTGTCGTAGGTGGACGTCGATGCGGTCGTCGTCCCGGAGACGCCGACGGTCGCGGCGACGGACGCGGTCGCCGCGAGGAACGCGCGCCGTGACGGACGGGTGAAGTGAACCATCGCTTCCGTCTACCCCGACGGGGGAGATTACTACCGGTTTGCTAATCGGGTTACGAACGGTTGTATGCAGCTTCGTGGCCGGACGGGAGTCGCCAAACCGTGACGAACGGGAGCTACTGCCAGACGTCGCCCGACTCGGTGATCGGGTTCCCCGAGGTGTTGAGGATGCCGCCGACGATGCGGCTGTTCTCGACGACCACGCCGCTCGAGCCGGGGTACGTCTTGATGCCCGCGTAGCCCTGGTACGACTCCGCGAGGTCGACGTTCTGGACGGTGGTCGTGGAACCGGAGTCGACGATCGGGTGGTGCGTCGATTTGAGAGTCCCGCCGTCGACGGTGACGCCGTCGGCCGTGATCCCGACCGCGCGGCGGTAGTGGCTTCCCGGCTGGTCGATACTCAGGTCGACGAGCCGCGAGCCGTCCCGGTCGCACTGGACGGCGTTTCGAAAGGGTGCCCCGGCGGCGTCCCCCGTGACGGTGAGGCGCGTGCAGGTGACGCTCCCGCCGTCGCTGTTCTTCGGCGGGAGGTAGACGGCGTTCGAGCTGACGCCGGCCGTGACGTCCACGTCCGTCATCGCGACGTCGCCGGCCGACGGGTTCACGACGATGCCGCGGGACGGCGTCTTCTCGATGGTGATCGACGTGTTCGAGACCGTCGCGGAGGCGACGTCGGCGTGGACGTGGACCGCGGCGCCGGTCGGGTCGTTCAGGCGGACGACGCTGCCGTCGAGCCGGAGGTTCGCTCCCCGATCCAGGCGGACGCCCACCTGGTTCACGGTGTCGGGCGTGTGTTCGTTCACGTTCACCTGCGCCCATCGGATCGAACTGCCGTCGCCGCCGATCCGGACGCCGGCCACGTCGTTGTTCTCGAAGAGGCCGCCGACCACGTGGACCGGCCCGTTCGAGTTCCCGGCGTAGATGCCGTTGTTCGGGAAGTTCGAGAAGTTGCAGTGCAGGTAGGTCAGTTCGCCCTGGTTGTACCGGGAGGTCAGCGACCCGATGGGACCGCACATGATGTCTCCCGGGGTGCTGTCGGTGTACGCGCCGCCGTCCGGGGCGCGGAAGCCGTCGACGACGCC
>Ga0102962_1000925_pt1 | contig 12322 bp, 10 predicted proteins | sample SalPonF2_C_D2_MG_FD_84519 | JGI IMG/M metagenome (GOLD analysis project Ga0102962, IMG submission 84519) | Salt pond soil microbial communities from South San Francisco under conditions of wetland restoration - Salt Pond MetaG SF2_C_D2_MG ...
CCGTTTCTTTCAATGGGGTACGTATGAGCTAATCGAATGTAATCCGGATTTAAATCGCGTTGTTCAAACTGTTGTTTTAAATAAGCTGTTTTTCGACGATAATCCTGATGCAGGCTATCAGGCGTCAATCCTTGATCTTGAAAGAATTCTACAACTTTGGCTGCTCGAAATTGAGAAGACGGATCATAAGTCGCTCCCCAAAAACGATTTTCAACAGATGGATATTCGACTCGATCGTTTTGCGGCTGACTAAGGGTTTCGAATGCTGAAAACCAACCGGTAATAACAGGGCGTAGCGAACAATCGGCCGGATAACGCAGGAAACAGTTTCCTTCACCCCACTGCAGATACTTATAACCTCCTATTAAGAAATAGCAATCTTCCATTTCTTGTTCTCGGATAGAAAATGGTACGACGTTGGTCCCGTGATAATCATCAATTAACAGAGGGACACCCTGTTTCCTGCAAACTTTAGCAGCTTCAGAAATTTCGTTATTGATAAGCGAAGAATTGAAGTAAATATGTGAGATCATAGCCGCAGCTGTGTGATCACTGATCGCTTTTTCAAAGCGTTCTGCAAAACCATCGAGTGGTAAGGCCGGAACCCGAATAATTTCTATATCTTCCTCTTCCAAACGTTTCATCTGACGATCTATGGAGTAAAACTCAGAATCCGTGATAACGATGCGAGGATTGCTCTTCAGATCGAAAGATGATAGCCAGCGAATGATCAAGTCGTGAGTGCTTTGAGATAAGCTATAATGTCCCATAGGATCATCATAAAAATTACGAAGATAACGACGCATGATCTCCGTTTTTTTAAATGCTGATGTCCATTTCTTATCGACTTCATCAGCTGCCGTTAAAAATGCTTCTTTAAGTCCCTCGAAAGCAATATCGGGCCAGGCTTGATGAGAATGACCGGTAAATAGCAATCGTTCGGAAACATTAAAATAAGAATAATGAGAAGCTAATTTATTAGCTAATTCATTGATATCTGACATAATTATTTGATATGAAAACGTTTAAGTATTTAATTATAAATGTTTTTTGGTATGAGAAGCCTATGCAAAACCGTTCTTTTGCTCAATATCTGCATTTTCGCGACTTTGAAATCCTCGAATCCCGAAAGCATTCGGGATGCTGCGGTTCCGAAGTCGTTCAGGCTTTGATATTGAACAAAATTCCTGGTTTTGCAAAGCCTTCTATGAGTTAAAAACAGTAATTACAATTTGCTTCTGATAGCCCAGAGATCAGGAAAAACGGTTTGATGCAGGGTGCTTTTTAAGTATTCTATTCCATTCGATTTACCTGTTCCATTTTGAGAGCCGATCGTTCGTTCCACCATCTTAACATGACGATATCGCCATTCCTGTAACTCTTCATCAAAATCTACAAACAGTTCACAAAGTAAAGCAATTTCGTGATCATTATTCATGATATTAATTAAAATATCCTGATTATTTTGAGATGGTTTAAAAAGCAATCCTTCCTTATTTACTCGATCCGGGTAATCGACCGGATATCCTTTTTTACTGAGAAACGTACAAAAAGATTCCCATAACGTTCGCTCATTCAACCGCTTTTTTAAGCGCTTAAAAAGTTTAGAATCGTTTTTAAACTGTTTCATTTTATTAGGATAATACAGTCCGCAAAACAGTTCAATTTCCTGGAATTGTGTAGACTGAAAGCCGCTGGCATTTTCTAAAAATGTTCGGAAATGTTTATAAGATAGAGGGGACATGGTTTCCAATATATCTGTTTGCCCTACAATGGATTTCAGGATTTCCAATATTCTGTTAAAGGTTTTGATGCTCTTCCAGGTATGTCCTTTTTCCAATTCATTTCTCAATAACTCAAGTTCATTAATAATCTGTTTAAACCACAACTCAATGGCCTGATGAATGATAATAAATAAGGTTTCATCATGCTCGGTTGGTTTGGAACGGGTCTTTTGTAAATCTAACAGCTTATCTAAGTTTAAATATTTTGCGTAGGTTAGCGCCATACATGCTCCCTTGATATATTACGATCTCTCTTTATTTATTGATAATAGGGTAATTTTTGTAAAAATAAAGATTAATATGACTGAAATGATTAATCCGGATTATTTACCAAGAAATTTTGTCGTGTCCCGAATGCAACGCAGAGCACGGCCAAATTTCGCAGTTTTTTTTAGCATCCTCAAAATCGAGGATCAGTTTATTTTTTATAAGTTACTTTATTTACAATATGATATGTATTACTTCATATTGGTTACGTGAATAATTCGGGTTAAGAGCACGATGTTCAGAAAAGAATTAGTTAATCGTGGATTAATTAAGAATAACGACTTTTCAATAAAAGCAATTCATAAGGTTTCGTCATTTTGGTGGCTGCTTTCTTCAATTGATAATGTTATGAAAAGTAAAAATTAAGTAAATATTGGGGCATAATAATTTTCTTTTTACATTCATTTAGGTATTCAAAACAAAATTATTGGCAGGATGACCAAATATCTATACGCAATCTTATTATTATCCACATTTTTATTTATTTCATGTGATTCACAGCATGGAGGTAATAAAACAGTAGATCAGGCCATTAAAAAGGTCAAACAAGAGTATGCTCCTGACAGCAGGACGGCTATTTTTCAAGTGAGTTATCATATTGATGGTAATAAAGTTGATCTTCGCGGGGAAACGAATCTAAGTGTCGCACGTGATGCTTTGATAAAAAAACTAAAGGCAAGTAATAGTAACCGGGACATCGACGATAATATAGTTTTGCTGCCTGACAAAAATCTTAATGGAGATCTTTATGGGGTGGTAGATCTGTCAGCTTGTAATATTCGGACACATCCGCATTTTGCCAGTGAATTATCGACGCAATCCACGTTAGGTACGGTTGTTCGTGTTTATAAAAAAAACAAAAATGGTGAGTGGTATTATATACAAACACCGGATAAATATCTGGGCTGGGTCGATAGTGGTGGAATCACACTCATGAATAAATCACAGTACGATAATTGGATGAAAAATCCGAAAGTGATTTATACAAAGGAATATGGTAATTCCTATCAGAAGCCGGATCCCGATGCCCAGCATGTTTCGGATTTAGTTGAAGGAAATATTTTAGAGGATCTCGGCACTGCCGGAAATTTTGTAAAAGTGAAATATCCGGATGAAAGGATCGCGTATATTCCGTCAAAATATGTCATGCGTTTTTCAAAATGGTTGTCAGATAGGAAGCCGACGGCTCATAATGTTATTAAGACAGCTAAAAAATTTATCGGAATTCCTTATTTGTGGGGTGGAACTTCGCCTAAAGGAGTAGATTGCAGTGGGTTCACAAAAACAGCTTTTTATTTAAACGGAATTATCCTGCCAAGAGATGCCTCTCAACAGGCAGAGGTTGGTGTACCGGTACCGACCGATACCACTTTAAAGAATCTTAAACCCGGTGATTTATTGTTTTTTGGTAAAAAAGCAACCAAAAATCACAAAGCGGATATCGTCCATGTAGCTTTATATCTCGGAAACGGAAAATTTATCAATTCAGCAGGAACCGTTAAAATTGAAAGCCTCAAACGAGGCGACAAAAACTTCAATGCCTATCGATTGCGAACATTTGTTGGTGCCCGAAGATTATTGAATAATATTGGCAAACATGGGGTTGAGCGTATACAGGCCTCAGGATTTTATAAGCTAAAAAGTCAGACAAAGATGTAATATTTGGTAATTAAAACTGTAGATCTTGAAACAACTTATTATCTTAGCGGCTTCTGGAATATCTGTATGATATATCGGGAATAAGCCAATCAAAGGTAATTTGTTAAACTATTAGAGTACAAATATTACATGAAATTTTTGAAATACTTGACTTTGATTTTTGTGGGGTGGGTTGTGTTATACTCTTGCGCGACCGTTTCCAAAACAGGTCGAAAATATGATTATAGCGGTCTGACAAAAACGGAAATCAAGGTTCATAAGGATGTTGAAAAACTTTTAGCAGATAATCTGTCAGGTAGAATAAATTCAGGGATACCGACGGATGTTTTTATAGATAGCGTTTCTGTTAACCCGGTTAAACAAAATATTGATATCAGTTTTTCAAAAGCTCTTTCTGATATTCCGTTTCGTCCGTCAAATACTCAAAAAATATATCAGGCTGTCAGAAAATATTTAGGTAGACGATACCGGAAATATAAGGTTTCAGTAAAGACATTGGATGAGCCGATTCAGAAACTCGTTCCTAATTTTTACCGGAAAGATACCTTAGCTTATGATACTTCCCGTATGCCAAAAAGAGACACTGTTCGAGCTGTACAGGTGGTTCGAAATATAAGTAAGCCATATGTTGCATCTAACGGATTATATAATCATACGATTGCTTTATGGCCAAGTCATGGCTGGTATTATAATAATGCCAGAGATCGATGGGAGTGGCAGCGTCCACGTTTGTTTGAATCGGTTGAGGATAAGCTTCCCTTATCGTTTACACTGCATTATTTGCTGCCCATGCTGGATAATGCCGGAGCCAATGTATTCGTTGCGCGAGAAAGGGATATTCAAACACACGAAGTTATCGTAGATAATGATAGTCCCGGCAATAAAAAATACTATATTGAAAAATCAACATCATCGGCAAAATGGCAGTCAGGAGATACCACCGGTTTTGCAGTCGGACATCCGCCATATACCGGAAATACCAATCCATTCCATTTGGGTACGTATCGGAAAATTCGAGCTAATGTATCAGGCGGAGCAAGTGTGAGCTGGATTCCCAAAATACCTGTTGCTGGTTTTTATGCCGTTTATGTGTCATATCATCATAATACGGACAATGTGAGTGATGCGCATTATACCGTTTACCATGAGGGACGGAAAACGCAATTCCTGGTGAATCAAAAGATTGGCGGAGAAACCTGGATTTATTTGGGACGTTTTAAATTTTCCGCCGGATTTCATCCGGATAGTGATAAAGTCATCCTTACAAACCAAACGAAAGGAACCGGCGCTACGATTACGGCTGATGCTGTTCGTTTTGGTGGCGGAATGGGTGATATCGCACGAAATGGAAAAACAAGCGGCCGGCCTCGTTATCTCGAGGGAGCTCGTTATTATCTGCAGTTCGCCGGCATGCCCGACACGCTCGTTTATAATCTGCACGCCGACACCAGCGACTATGTCGATGATTATCAATCACGTGGAGAATGGGTCGATTATTTAAAAGGTGCCCCGGACGGACCCAATCGTGATCGTAAGGTTGGTTTAGGTATTCCTGTTGATTTATCACTTGCCTTTCACACGGATGCCGGAATCGTTGGTCACGATAGCACGGTAGGGACATTAGCTATTTATAGTCTGGATGATGTCGACTCATCACGTGTTTTTCCTGATGGGGTATCCAGGCTTGCAAACCGTGACTTTGCTGATATTCTGCAAACTCAGATTGTTCATGATATCAGGGCAAAATACGATTCAACCTGGAATCGGCGTCAGCTTGAAAACGGGATGTATAGTGAAGCGGCCCGGCCCAATACTTCTTCAGCTTTGCTTGAGTTATTGGCTCATCAGAATTTTGAGGATATGAAATTTGCCCAGGATCCTAAATTTCGATTTACGGTCAGCAGAGCTATTTATAAAGCCATGCTGAAATATATAGCTACAGAATATCATTATAAATACATCGTAGAACCCCTGCCTGTTACTCATTTTCAGGCTCAATTTAATGAAAATGGCGGGGTTACTTTAAAATGGCAACCAACGGCAGATAGTCTCGAACCAACAGCAAAGCCCAGTAAATATATAGTTTATACAAGAGTCGGCAACGGCGATTTTGATAACGGACGTGTTGTCACTCAACCCGAGACGACATTTCATAATATCAAACCAGGTGAAATTTACAGTTTTAAAGTTTCAGCTGTGAATGGCGGGGGAGAAAGTTTCCCATCTCAGGTATTATCTGTTTGCAAGATGGAAAATAATAATCCTACAGTACTGATTGTAAATGGTTTTACCAGAGTTTCGGCTCCGGAAGCCATCGAGAGCAAACACAGGGAAGGTTTCGAGAACTTTTTAGATCCGGGTGTGCCCGATCATTATAATATCAGTTATACCGGACCCCAATATAATTTCAACATAAATTCCAGGTATCGATCAAATGATGAACCGGGGATAGGGGCCAGTCATAGCAATTTTGAGACTAAAGTTATTGAGGGGAATACATTTAATTATCCTTATTTGCATGGAAAATCCATAAAAAACGCGGGGTACTCATTCGTCTCAACAAGCGAATCGGCCGTCATGAATGGTAATATAGATTTGGGTAGTTACAGATATGTTGATCTGATTTTGGGTGAACAAAAACGTACCAAGCCAGACATTTTTGAAGGGGAAAAGGATTCTTTACATGACTATCGATTTAAAACATTTCCACAAAAGCTGGAAACAGATATAAAAAATTACTGTAAAGCCGGAGGAAATTTATTCGTATCGGGCGCGTATGTCGCTTCCGATTTATTCAGGAACAGTGCATCGGATAGTACTGATGTTGCGTTTGCAACCCATGTCTTAAAATATAAGCTCGATACCAATTATGCGGATAAACAAGGCACCGTATTCGCTCCCGATTCTACTTTTATGCCCGAGATGAGCCATTTCAATTTTAATACATCTCATAATCCCAAAATTTATACAGTCGTGGCACCAGATGCGATTATTCCTTATAAACAGCTCTCGCATGTTATATTACGATATCGGGAAAATCGATTTAGTGCCGCGGTTGGGTTTAAAGGCACCTATCATGTTGTTGCATTTGGATTTCCATTTGAGACGATATTGGGACAAAAAGATCGTGATATAACAATGAAGGCCATTTTAAAATATCTTAAATGAATGATGGTTATGAAAAATCGTCTTTTTGCACAATATCTGTGTTATCGGTATTGTAAAGTCTTAACCCATAATTAGACGCCATAATTTAATGGATTAAATTAACTGATCAATTCATGAATTTCTTAATTGCAGATAGCGGATCCACAAAAACGGATTGGATTTTTATTGATGAAGATGGACACAAAATTCCTTTTCATACAGAGGGATTAAATCCATATTATCATACAAGAGAGAGTGTGCGTCAAATTGTCGAATCTAAACTCAATTCAATATCTGCAATGACACACGTCTCTAATGTCTACTTTTACGGGTCCGGTTGTACAGATCAGAATAAAAATAAAGTCATATCACAAGCTCTGTGTGATTTATTTGGGGAAAACGTAAAGACAGAAATAAATTCAGATTTAGTGGGAGCGGCAAGGGCTTGTTGTGGAGAAAATGAAGGTATTGCCTGTATACTTGGCACCGGTTCTAATTCTTGTGTTTATGATGGAGAAAAGATTATCGATCACATTCCGCCATTGGGATTTATTTTAGGTGATGAGGGAAGTGGTGCTCATATCGGGAAAAGGATTATTCAAAGTTACTATTACCGTGAAATGCCACAGGATTTAAAGCGGGAATTAGAGAAAAGATACAATATGTCCCGCCCCGTTATTTTAGAGAATATCTATAATAAACCACATGCCAACCGTTTTGTCTCGGAATTCTCCCGTTTTGGCAGTGAATTTAAGGAACATCCATTCATCATAAACTTGATAAAAATTTCATTTACGGAGTTTATTGATCGGCAAATTATTAATTATAATCAGTGTCATGATTTAGAAATCAGTTTTGTCGGATCGATTGCCTTTTTTTATAAACATTTGTTGGAGGAAATTTTAACTTCAAAAGCTTTGAAGCTGGGTAAAGTGATACAAAGCCCAATGGAAGAACTGATAAATTATCATCAAAACAAGGTAAATAAGCAGTAATATTAGATGGAAAAAATTACAGAGCGAGCCTCGAAATACCGGCATCTTGAAAAGATGTCGACCCGGGAATTATTGATCAACATTAATAAAGAAGACAAAACGGTCCCACTTGCCGTCGAAAAAGCAATACCGGCGATAGAAGAATTAGTAGATGTTGTTGTAGACAAAATGTTAAGCGGGGGGAGATTGTTTTACATTGGATCCGGAACAAGCGGACGCCTGGGGATTGTAGATGCATCTGAATTACCCCCAACATTTGGTGCAGAAGAAGGTATGGTTATCGGACTCATTGCTGGTGGGGATAGTGCGATAAGAAAAGCACAGGAATTTGCCGAAGATGATCCCGGACGAGGCTGGCTCGATCTTCAGGAATATAAAATCAATTCGAAAGATGTGTTAATCGGTATCGCGGCTTCCGGAACAACTCCTTATGTTGTTGGAGCTATCAAGCGATGTAAGGAACACGGAATTATTACAGGTGCCATAACCTGTAATATTGGAGCTCCTGTTAGTATAGAAGCTGATTATCCCATCGAAGTTCCTGTCGGACCTGAATTTGTAACCGGAAGTACCCGGATGAAAGCCGGCACTGCTCAGAAATTAACCCTCAATATGATTAGTACCAGTGTGATGATTAAACTCGGTCGGGTAGAAGATAACAAAATGGTCGATATGCAGTTAACCAATGAAAAGCTCGTTGACCGGGGAACACGCATGATCATGGACGCATTACCGGAGATAGATTACGAAACAGCAAATAAATTACTCTTAAAACACGGTAGCGTACGTGAAGCCATAGCTAAAGCTAAAGAAAGAAAATAATATCAAATAAAGTGTCCTAATTGAGATCGGGGAGCTGAAATCATTAATCTTTGTTCACAAATCGTAATGATGAATAAAAATTACAATTATCGATTTAAGTTTTAATAATTTCCCATTTTATTTATCGTAGGTGGTATGGGGCCCATCGTCTTGTTTTCGCAACATTAAAATTCCATTCACCACAGATCATTGTTCAAAATATAACATTTTCCCATCCTATGAGTTGTAGAATATAGATATTATAGATTGGGTAGTGAAGTTTAGACGGCTCAATCGGTTACAAGTATTCAAACAAGAATTAAGAATATCAAATGGATGGAAAAATGAATTCATTAAAATCTTTTTCAAAGACCATAGGGCTATTCGTAGCGTTACTTTTTGCTGGTGTTTCCGTCACATATGCACAAAATGTACGGACGATCAACATTGTTGGTACCAATAGAATGAAATTTAATGTTACCAGTAAACAACCGGGATTGAAGGTTGGAAAAAAAGTTAAAGGGAATAATGGCCAGACATTATATCGATTGAAAAGTATTATAGCCAAGCCGGGAGAAAAAATGAAGATAATACTTCATAATCATAGTAAATTACCGGCTAATTCGATGTCGCACGATTGGGTACTATTAAAACAAAATGCGAATCCAAAACAAGTCGCCAATAAATCTTCTCAGCATAAAAGTAACGGTTATATCGCACCAAGCGTAGAAAATGAAATCATTGCACATACGGGATTAGTCGCTGGTGGTCACTCAGATTCAGTAACATTTACGGTACCCCGAAAATCCGGAAAATATGTATATCTATGTACATTTCCCGGACACTATATGGCTGGAATGAAGGGTACACTGATTGTTAAATAATTATTTGTTCTAAATATATTCAGGATTAAAAGGCACTGCAAGATAAGGCAGTGCCTTGTTTTTTTATACATATCTTTTTTAGAGCAATGCCATTCTCCTGTATGTAGAAATGAATTGAAATCAGTCTATAAATTATCATATATCAAATTTTAAAAATCGTTGTTTGAGCTTCATAATACGCTCAAAAGATTTATCAATTCGAGATTCAGAAATATTTCCTTTTTTAACCTGATCGGATATGATGTCTACCATTTCATGCGTTTTTTCTGGCTCATAGGCAGTATTATTTCCCAATGTGAGAATATCCACACCGGCATCTATTGATAAACGAACAGCGTCGTCCAATGAGAAATGATTCGCAATCGCTTTCATTTGCAGATCATCGGAGATGAGAACTCCATCGTAGCCCAATTGCTCCCTTAAAATTCCGGCTTGAATGGTATGAGACAGGGTAGCGGGATATTTGGAATCGAGATTGGCATTAAAGATGTGAGTCGTCATCACCATATCACATAATCCCTGATTGATAAGATTTCGATAAGGGGTTATCTCGATATCTTTCCAGGTATCCGTTACATCTGCCATACCCAAATGAGTATCATCTTTAGAACTGCCATGACCGGGAAAATGCTTAACTGTTGAAATAACATTATACCCGCGATGCGCTTTGATGTAAGCTGATGCGTGTTCCGTTACCTTTTGGGGATTATCCGAAAAGCAACGTTCTTTTCCACCAATAATAGGATTTTGGGGATTCAGGTTTAGATCGACAACCGGTGCAAAATTTAAATTAAAACCTATTCCTGATAAGGTTTGTGCAATTATTCCTGCTTGCTTACTGGTAAATTCCAGGTCATCCACTTCTCCTATTTTTTGATGAGACATGGAATCCGGAAATCCGTACTCCGGTTTTAAACGATTAACATTCCCGCCTTCCTGATCAATGGACAATAAAAGTGGAAGGTTAGCTAATTTCTGAAGCGAAGTAAGTAAAGAGCGAACCTGATCGGGAGATTCAATATTTCGACCGGCTTTGTTAAGCAGCACATCATAATCGAAAAGAATAACTCCTCCAATACCTATTTCTGTAATATCTCTAAAGATCGGATTTCCCTCTTCAAGTTGTAAACCCCGAAATCCTATCAGGAGCATTTGTCCGATTTTATCTTGGAGTGTAAATTGAGTTAAATCACTAAAATTCAATGTATTTAGTTTGTTCAAAATCGAGATTTTATTGTAATTTTATAAAAATTTGTTAGAGAATATAATCCCAATAGTTATTTATCAGGATGTTTTGCTTATTGTGCAAGATAAATATAAAAGAGGGACGAACAATCATTTTTAAACAACTGTAAAACTTCACTTTATTAATATGAAAAATATTTTTTTATCAGCCTTTTTATTCTTTTTTATTATGAATAGCGCTTCTGCTCAAAATAAGACGGAGAATCCTAAAGTAATGACAGGAATAGAAGTTTTGCGAAGTGAACATTTCAAACAGCTGGAGGGGAAACGAATAGGCTTGATTACAAATGCAACTGGTGTCGATCATAACCTCAAATCTACAATTGATATTCTAAATCGTACTAAAAATGTTCATTTGGTGGCATTATTTGGTCCGGAACACGGAATCAGAGGGACGGAGTCGGCTGGAAAGCATGTGACGGGATCTGTTGATCCGGTCACTCATTTACCGGTTTATTCTTTGTACGGTAAAACGCGAAAACCTTCAAAAAAAATGTTAAAAGGGCTGGACGCATTAGTTTATGATATTCAGGATATCGGGGTGAGATCGTATACATACATCAGTACTTTAGGGTTGGCGATGGAAGCAGCGGCCAATAACGGGTTGGAGTTTTATGTACTGGATCGACCTGATCCGTTAGGTGGAGAAAAAATAGAAGGAAGTATCGTTCACAGAGGATATTTCTCGTTTGTCAGTGAATACCCGATACCTTATGTGTATGGCTTGACAACAGGCGAATTGGCACGTTTGATTAATAATGAAGGGATGCTGCCCGGAGGGAAAAAGTGTGATTTGAAAGTCATTAAAATGAAGGGCTGGCATCGTAAAATGACTTTTAAAGATACCGGTTTGCCATGGGTACCAACTTCCCCTCATATTCCGCATAAAGACACACCGATGTATTATGTCGGTACCGGAATTCTTGGTGAATTGGGGGTGATTTCCGAGGGCGTTGGCTATACCTTGCCTTTTCAAATGCTGGCGGCTACCTGGATGGATGGTATGGAAGTGGCTCATAAAATGAATGCTCTGCATCTGCCCGGTGTGATGTTTCGACCAACCACATTTAAAGCTTATTATGGAATTCATAAAGGACAGATACTAAATGGGGTACAGGTTTATATCATTAATTATAAAAAAGTTAATTTGATGAGTTTGCAGTTTTATTTGATGCAGGTCAATCATGAATTATATCCTGGTAAAAATCCATTTAAAAAAGCTTCAAAATCACGTATTAAGATGTTCGATAAAGTGATGGGTACTTCTAACATTCGTAAAATGTTCACGAAACATTTTAAATATTCCGATATACGGTCGTATTTGAATCAGGATATATCAACATTCAAAAAGTTGTCTGAAAAATATTATTTATATGATTAGAGACAAATAGTAAATTTTTTATGGTAAAAAGCTTTGTTATAACAATTATCAATACAAGAAGGCTTTGCAAAACCCGGGATTTTGTTCAAGATCAAAGCTTGAACGACTTCGAAACCGCAGCATCCCGAATGCTTTCGGGATTCGAGGATTTCGAAGACG
>Ga0102962_1000926_pt1 | contig 12320 bp, 9 predicted proteins | sample SalPonF2_C_D2_MG_FD_84519 | JGI IMG/M metagenome (GOLD analysis project Ga0102962, IMG submission 84519) | Salt pond soil microbial communities from South San Francisco under conditions of wetland restoration - Salt Pond MetaG SF2_C_D2_MG ...
GTCCTGTTTCTTGTATCCGGCAAGACCGTTTATTCTCAGCAGGCAGCTGTTAGAGGTGATGTTAAGGATAACGCCACCGGTGAAGCGCTGCTCGGTGCTTCTGTTTTTATTGAGAAAGGAAACATTGGCACGATAACAGGGAAAGATGGTGTCTTCGAACTGGAATTGCCTCCCGGTGAATATACCCTTGTAGCCTCCTACGTTGGTTATCGTACCACGAAGATACCATTAAGCGTCAGCAGGGGTGGAGATACCGCAATTCATTTTCGTATGAACAGGGATTTAATTGCCTTCTCCGATGAAGTTGTTGTTGTTGGTAATCGTAATGCACCCCGGAGTGTCACTTCATCAGCCGTGCCGGTTGACCAGTTTCCGGCGCCGGTTTTACAAAACAGTGGACAGACCGATTTGAGTCAGCAATTGAATGTCCTGGCACCTTCGTTCTATTCAACAAGAATGACCTATTCCGATGCTACCGACCATGTTGACCCGGCTACACTCAGGGGGATGAATCCCGATCAGACACTCCTGCTGGTTAATGGGAAAAGGCCTCATCCGAAAGCCATAGTAAACCTGCTCAGCGTGGTGGGGAAGGGCTCGGTGATCAACGACTTGAACACCATACCTTCGGCATCAATTCGCCGGGTTGAAATATTGCGTGATGGAGCTTCAGCCCAGTACGGTTCCGATGCTATTGCCGGCGTTATCAACCTGGTGTTAAAGCAGGATACGTCGGGACTGAACCTGCAAACACGCCTTGGACAAACATATAGGGGTGACGGTCTCAGGGAGGACATTTCTGCAAACTACGGTTTCGCCATCGGGAAGGGGGGATATGTCAACCTTACCACAGAATTTAACCGTCGCGGTGCCACAAACCGTGCAGGCATATACAATGGATTGATCATTCGCGGTCCTGGCCAGGACGGGTTGAGCTTCGAAGAAAACCTTGCTCTCGACAACCAAATCCTCGCCGACAGGAATCTCACGAGGGAAGATTTCAGGCTTCATCTTGGAAATTCTGATTTGGGCGACGGGAAGGTCTTTTTCAATACGATGGTCCCATTAAACAACCATGCCGAATTTTACGCGTTTGGAGGCATGAATTATCGTTACAGCAAGTCTGCCGGCGATTATCGTTTGCCAAATGATTCAGCCAGAAGTAACTATGCACTGTATCCAAACGGCTTCCTGCCACACATAAATGCTCGTCTAAACGATCATTTTATTTCAACCGGTATCCGGGGAACGCTCAATGGTTGGAATGCCGATTTCAGCAACACGTTTGGTTCGAACGGTATTGATTATTATGTTTCCAACTCGGCTAACGCCTCCATGGGTGATAACAGTCCTGCACATTTTTATTCAGGAGGTACCAGATATGCCCAGAATACGACAAATCTGGATTTTTCAAGGCATTTCGGAGAAACCCTCTTTTTGCACTTTCTTGATCTCAATTTTGGCAGTGAGTTCAGGGTTGAGAACTATCGGATAGAGCCAGGTGACGAGGCTTCATGGATCAATGAAGACCAGGTTCATTATCCTGGTGCACAAGGATTCCCGGGATTTCAACCTGTGGATGAAACAGATCGTTCAAGATATAATATTGGTTTTTACGGGGATATGCAACTGGGCCTGTCCAGGGCGTTGCTGGTTGACCTTGCCGGAAGGTTTGAAGACTATTCCGATTTTGGCAATAACCATTCAGGGAAAGTCGCTGCCAGGTATAAATTCACGTTTCCATTGAGTATCAGGGGATCGGTAAGTACTGGTTTTCGGGCACCTTCCCTGCACCAGGTGTATTACAGCAATACGGGATCATACTATTTCGGGGGTAACTTGTTTGAGGTACTTACTGCAAGTAATATCAGCCGGGTAGCAAGGGCTTTCGGCATTCCTCCACTGAAAGAAGAAACGAGTGTCAGCTATAGTTTTGGTCTGACTTCACATCCATCTTCAAACACCACCATCACCGCTGATGTATACCAGGTGAACGTGGACAACCGGATAGTGCTGTCAGGTACATTTTACACGTTTATTCCCGAAGTATACGCACTTCTTTCTTCCTTGCCGACGGTTGGGGGAGCCCAGTTCTTCACAAATGCCGTAAATACCCGTACGCAAGGCCTGGACATCGTCCTGTCGCATCTCACCCCTCTATACAGCGGAAGCCTTGGCCTGAGTGCCGGCATTAATCTTAACAGGACAGAGGTTGTTGGCGATGTTCATGCCTCTGAACAAATAAAGGATAACGGTCTGGAGAATTATCTGTTTAACCGCCAGGACCGGGCACTGATCGAATTAGCACAGCCTCTCAGCAAGTACAATTTTACCATCAATTATACGCATAAAAAACTCGTGGTCACAATCCGCACCATCCGGTTCGGGCAGGTTTCCTACCGGGGAATTGATACCAGTGATGCCGAGCTGGCACGAGACCAGGATTACAGTCCGAAATGGCTCACCGATGCCAGGATTGATTACCATTTCCTGCCGTCACTTACCTTTACTGCCGGTGCAAACAATATCTTTGACATTTATCCTGATAAGAACAACCAGGTTCTTCAAAACTACGGGCGCTTCCCCTATAATACCGCGGTGACACAGTTTGGCTTTAACGGTGGTTTTTATTATGCCGGTCTGGAACTCGGTCTTTAATTCATGCCGGGATAAAGTGCCGGTACGTGTATATGCTTAACCGGGTCATGTTTTTCACCGGCTCACCTGCCGAAAATTAAAAACCATACTGAAAACATTTTTCATCAATCTATTAACGCTCATTTTTGTTATATCCTCTCAAGTCAAAACGAAATACTAATGGAGCAAAAGGTCAATGGTAAAATCGCTGTCGTTGGTGCAGGTGCTATCGGAAGTGTGGTTGGAGGTCTGCTCGCCAAGGCGGGAGAGGACGTTACCCTCATAGCCCGTAAGGAACATGTTGATACCATCAACAGCGACGGGTTGTTGATAAAAGGCATTGCCAATGGTGTCAGGATTAAGGTGAAGGCAGCTGAAAAGCTCGATTTTCATCCCGATATCATACTTCTTGCTGTTAAGACCCAGGATGTTGAGGAGGCGTGCCGTCAAATCGAAGCATATATTGGTCAGGCTGTTGTGGTGACCCTGCAGAATGGTGTGAGAAGTGATGGTATCGTGGCCGGTTACATGCCTGTGGAGAATATCATTAGCGGCATGGTCATGTTCAATGCCCAGTATCTTCAACCCGGCCAGGTCACATATTCACATGCCGGTAAGATTGTAATCGGGGATCCCTATGTCGGGAACCACGAAAGGCTGGCCAATATAGCATCTTTATTGAGCAAAGCCGTTAAAACAAAGGTTACAGATAATATCAGCGGTGTGCATTGGTCCAAGTTGCTGGTGAACAACCTGAGCAACGGCGTGGAAGCTATGACGGGTATGTCAATAGCTGAATGTATGAACGACAGGGTTCTTAAGAAGATCAGTGCGCTTACACTCAGGGAGGGCTATAAGGTCATTCGAAAAGCAGGTTACCATCCTGCCGGACTTCCCGGTGCTCCATTGTTGCTCCTCAGGTTTATTGTTTATTCTCCCTTGTCAGTCGCAGAGTGGGCCCTGAGACAATCAATGAAGAATCTCAGGACACTCAGCTCAACCCTTCAAAGTATTCGTCGTGGCAAGCCGACAGAAATCGATTACCTGAACGGTGAAATCGTGCAACTCGGTATAAAGACTGGAATGGAGACGCCCGCGAACAAGCTGGTCACCAATATGGTGAAGGACGTGGAAAAGACCGGAAAATTCGCATCCATCGCTGAAATTTACAGCCAGGCACAAGAACGTGTATGACGTACAAGTGTCAATCACATTGACCTTGATTTTCTCCAGCGCGTTCCTGCAGTAAGTGAAATGACTGTATGTTTAAAGAATACCATTCATGTCATTCTTTTAATAAATTTACATATCTTTGTATCCATATAACTATATAAATAAGTATAATGGAATTCAAGGAACTGGAAATTAAAGAGGAAGGTAGTTGGTTCAGGCGTAAACTTAAAAAACAACATACCAGGAAAACACTGATTTATATAGCTGTGGGAGCAGTTGTCGGTTTCGTGTTCTTTTACCTGACAGAAGGTAGGCACATGGTTGACATGGCGTTTGGTGATATTCTCAAAAGCATGCTCATTGGCGGCTTCTTCGGATTTTTTATTACCAACAGTCCGTGTGCAAAGGGCAAGTGCTGATATGCCATTATAACATTTTGAAAATCAAACAAAATCGTTGAAGCATTTGTATAACTAAAGATTTAGTTTTATTTTTAACTAAACCTTTAGTTATACAGCCATGAATACATCAACGAGGAATTATGGAAAGCTCTTTCTGGCTTGGGTACGGACTTCTATGGCAGAAACACTCCCGGTAAATGAAAAGTCCTGTTCCTTCAATCTGAAAATAATTTTCATTTTAATCGTATCTCTGACCTTATCTTTTAGCGTATCAAAGGGTCAGGACATTGATTCGGTGGCGATATACATGCAAAACTATCAATACGGTCAGGCTCTTGATTGTATTAATGGTCTGAGTGTGGAATCACAATCTCATTCATTTACAGTTGTGAAAGCAAAGGCTTTAAAAGGGCTGAACCGGTTTGGGGAAGCTATTCCTTTCTTTGAGCAACTGTTAAAAGAAGACAATAAAAACCTGTCTGTAATTATTAGTCTGGCAGATTGTTATATGTCCGTAGCAGATTGTGCCGATGCGAGGTTATATTATCATCAGGCCCTTACATTGAATCCGGAGAACGGATATCTTTTTCAACAAATGGCCGACGCCTATTACATGGACGAAGACTTCAGCGCTGCTGTTCACTGGTATAAAAAAGCATTACAATCCGATTCATCATATTATCTCTCAAAGCAACTTGCCAGATCTTATGAAAAACTGGATGTGCAGGATACAGCCATATTTTTTTACCAAAGGGCTGTTGAACTAAATCCGCGCGATTTTCATTCATCGTACCGGCTTTCTGACCTGCTCAGACAAGCTAATGATCTTGAATCAGCTATAGACGTTGCCGAATCCTATCTTCAGATTGATTCTGTTAAATTAAAGATGGTCAAGTATAATGCTTATCTGCATTACCTTCAGAAAGATTATCCTGGAGCCCTGGAGGGATTCCGGAAATGTCTTGTATTGGGTGATGAATCTGAATTTACTCATAAATTTCTCGGTTACAGTTATTTCAGGACCGGAGAATATGATGTGGCTATGATTCATCTTGAGAAGGCTTTTCGTACGGATACCGCCAATGTGAATCTATGTTATGTCCTCGGACTTTCCAGCGATTATTCAGAACATGAAAAAAAAGCCATAACGTACCTTCGCAAGACCCTGGACCTTACTATACCTCCTCCTGATTTTCTTTCGCAGGTATACCAGGATTTGGCAGCGGCCTGCACAGATAACGGGGACAACCAGGATGCTCTTGATGCCAGTCTTGAAGCATTAAAATTCACACCAGACGCCCCAATCTTATTATATAAGATCGGCAGGCTGTACGATGGTCACCTACATGATCTTAATAAAGCTCAGGCTTTTTATCAAAAGTTCCTTGCAACAAGGAAACAGGAGAGTCGAAGCAATTCCGTTGACGATATTGGGACCCGGCTGGTCATGTCGTATTATGATTATGCCGAAAGACGGTTAAAGGAAATCAGGGAAGATTTATTCTGGAAAGGGCAGGAAAATGATACGGCCGACGCCGGAATTTGAGCCTGAAACCTCCAGGCGGGAGGAGTAGTATTTTATGCCTGTCTATATCGTTTTGTTCTTAGCCTTTCTCATAATCGTATCTCAGCCCCGAGCAATACCATCCTGGGCAGGAGCCTGTATTCTGTTGTGGTCATACTTACATCATCAATACTGTATTGCCGGTAAACATTAGTATTGAACAGGTTATTTCCTTTAAGCCAGCAAGTCAGACGGTTCTTTTTTACCACATACCTGGTCTGGATATCTAAAAAATAATAGGTGGCGTTTTCTTTTTCGAGGTTTCCAAAATAATGGCGTTCAGCTTTCAGTCCCAGATTGAATTGTTTAGCGAAACTGAACATAAGATCGGTAAAGGTAATATTGTCGGTGTATGAATTCTTAAACGAAGTTTTAACCGAGACGATTTTCCATTCCGTGCCGATATGGTAATTAAAAAATCCGGAGAAACCTGATTTCAGTTCGGCACCGTAATTATAATTCCCTGTACGGATCTCACGAAGTCCGGAACCATTTATGATATTTTTGAAATTGGTGTTTGTGAAGCTTGTTTTCAGTTTCAGGTTTGACCATAGAGGTCTGAGAAAACGTTCAGCTGTGGCAGAGATCACAAGGAGTTCCCTGTGGTGAATAACTATCCTATCCGAAAGGCTGTAGTTTGGTGTGATTGTGGTATTCGTGGAGAAAAAATCGTGATTTTTTAAATATATGGCATAGACATTTCCCACGAAGCGGCTCAGCCAGTTTCCGAGACGGTAATTAACCATTAGGCTCGAGGAGTTTAACTGGTCAAATCGTCCTGTACCTTTTTCGAACGACCTGTAACCGGTCAGGATGTCGTTTTCATAGACATCCAGGATACCAGCGTTTGTCTTATTTAGGCGGTACGACAGTATAAATTTATTATTGTTATTTACATTCCATTCAAAGGAAAGGGAAGGACTTACAAACCGGGGATTTTGTTTGGTGTTTAAACTGTCGGTTTTTAGATGGTTGAATAGCTGGTGCAGGCCCAGCTGTGCTGTCAGGGCTATTTTCTTAAATTCAAAACGGTAGGCAGGGTCAAGGTAAAGATCACTCGCGGTATACCAGATATTATTTTGAAAAGCCGGTGGAAAGCCTGTTATTTCACCCTCGCTCAGTAAAGAAAAGGCTGACACCAGGTGGTTATACCGGGTTTTATTCCCGGCTGACAGATCGAGCAGGTTCCCGTTTGCATGTCTAACGAGCAGACGGGCCTCCATACCGGCAAACTGCATGTCGTTGCGTGTATCCTGACCGGCTCCTGTTGCATGAGTGCCGGGAAACAGATCCTGGTAAAAATACCGGTTGACTGTATATTGCTGGGGTGATGATTCATTGGTATACCTGGCATTAAGAAGGAGAACGGTTTTGTCCTTTAGCTTATTGGTAAGGGTTAGCTTCTGGTCAAATCGCACCGGGAAGGTTTTTAACTTTTCCTTTGTCGGTTCCCCGTTGAACCATAAGTCGCTGCGACCTTTTTCATATACATTGCTGTAGCGTGTGGCTGACTCCATTTTTTGCCGTTCAGATATAAACCAGGACAGATCAGCCTGCCCGTATCCCGTGTTACTGGCCTTTTCAAAAACATAGTCTTCGGAGTTGGTGAAGTTTACATTATTGGCCTGATAGGCTATTAATCTGTTTCTGTAATGCCTGGTTACATCGCTGTTCAGAAATCCCAGCACTTTCAGCTTTACTTTTTCGACCGGCCTGAAAATACTATTAAGCGACAGCATCTTGTCATCGTTAAAATTAGTACGGCTTTCAGCAAGGTTCGGAACGTTAAATTCGAGATTCATCAACCGGTCTGCATTTTCACCATTGCCAAAGTCTTCATGCTTGTTTAGTTCGGGAGGATTAATGAAATTCTCGACATCCCCGGTGGCATCCTCTCCAATATTATTCATATCGGCTATGAAGTAGTATTTGCTCTTTTTGCCAAAGTTCATCAGGTTGGCATTTGCCGTGTAACCGTCACCTGGCAGAAAAGCCCACGAAGCTTTAGCATTGCCGAACCACCTTCGTTTGACACCTTCCTTCAGTTTCAGATTCAAAGCATATTTATCGCTTTGTTCCACATCTTTCAGGAGTTCATTCTCGGAATAATGCCTGAGCAGTTCAATATTATCTATTGGCTCCGAAGGCATGTTTTTCGTAAGAATGGTGTACCCGTTTTCAAAAAAATCGTCGCCTTCTACCATTACTTTTTCGATCTCCTGCGAGCCTATCCTGATCTTACCGTCAGAACTAACGTTAAATCCAGGCAGGTTTTTCAGAAGATCTTCCACCACTTCTTCATTTCCCCGGGTAAAAGCTTCGGCTTTATATACAATGGTATCCCCTTTCTCTTTTATCGGAAGATCATCGGTAACGATTACTTCTTTGAAATTGTAGGTTTTTGAATGAAGGATTATATCGATTTTAATATTTTTCTGTCCTGACCTGATTTCCATAGGTATGGATAAAAGCGAATAAGACAGGGCTGAGGCATTCAAGTTATATTTGCCTGCTTCGTCAGTTGCAATTTCGTAATTACCATCCTTATTTGTAAAAGCATACTTGATAATTCTGGTGCTGTTTGGACTTGTCAGGTATACATTGGCATAAGGAATAATGGTATGTGCTGAGTCTGTAACCATACCAGAAATCACTATCTGCGAATGACCGGATAATGATAGTAAGATAGGGTTAACGATTAATAGCAATCTTTTTAAAATGATCCTAAACCAATAAGAATGCATGATTACGGGATTTATGGATGTTTTTAAAGATTTAACACTAGTCAGAAATCATACTCTAGTTCAATTGCTGGTATAGAAACAGATTCTATACTGACCTCGGCATTTCTTGGTAATTTAGTTACCATCAATGAATATATCTCATCCATAAGCCTATCAGTTCGGTCGACAAATTCTTTTAAAGAGATGAGTTCTTTCCCTTTTATTTTAATTTGAGGTAGTTGTTCAAGTTCATCTTTATATGGGATTGTAATCGACTGAGCACTAAAATGAACCTCGCTTTTGTCATCGTACACTTCTAAAATTATTCCTGGGAGACTATTAAATTTCCAAGGGCCTGATCTTACCGGAATTTCATTTGTAAACCAAGCAGTATAAGTTCGGCCCCGAAAATCCGTACGCGCTTTTTGGCAATGAAAATTTCCTATATCCTTAAATTCATTAAAAATTTCCCAGTTGAAATTAGTCTCATCCTTTACAAGAACAGGATTATATTGACCATCCTCAAAAATAGCATCGGAAATTAGGATTTTGCTATTGGTGAGATCTGTATATATACTATAATGGATTTGACTATTATGATTGATTACATATGATAAATGAAATGGATCATCCGGATCTTGGGAAATTTCGGTATCCTTATGTTTTACAGTGTCTTCTTCTTCAATAAATATTGATTCTGAAGGGTTGAAGTAAAGATAAAAAGTATTTTCTGTGGGACCATCTATCATTGATAATACTTCTTTATATACTATTTTACCTATTATTTTGTTTTGGGAAAAAACATTAGAAGACAATATTAACGCTAATACTAAACAGAAGTTTTTCATAATAGTGGAATTAGTTTTTTTCAAGGTACAAATAAAAGATTACTTCGAAATGTATTTTTTAGATATTTCGAAGTAATCTTTTTCTATTTTATAATAATGCACTTAATACTTTTAACTTGGTACATTGAAAGAATGAAACATCATGGAAAGTAATATATAAAACAATCTTTGCACCGTTACTAAGTTTGTGAGTTGTTGTAATAGTGCAATCCATAAGTAATAAATTCTTTTCATTCTTGCGAATGTCTCCTACATGAATTGCTGTACTTTCGATAATTTTTGTGTTAAAATTACCTGAGTTTAAACTGGTCTCGTCTGCTGCATTCAATGAATAAAATGACATGATGAATAATGCAGTGATGATGCTGGATCTTATTAATATCTTTTTCATGATTTTATATTTGTGCTAGTTTTTCTGCTAATTGTGAACAGGTCATACCTTTAATCGTCACAGTAACTGAATAATGCATAGGCTTTTTTGATCCGGCTGGATAATAATAGCCTTCTATTGTTATTGTACATGATGAAAGTAATATAGATTGATTGATATCGAACCCTTGTGAGTTATGAGATGACAATTCAAGTTCAGTAGTCTGCCCAAACTGTTCAATTTTCGCTGTTTTTGCATTAGCTCCAAATGATATTGAAGACATAATAACGAATGCTAATACTAACAATAATGTTTTCATCTTTTTTAAATTTTAGCAGTTTAATAAATGTAGCACTGATTCTTCGCTACTCGGTTATTTCATGTCGCTTTTCGCTGGTTACATCCACGACGTCGGGTGATCGGCCCGTATTTTGATCTCCCACATTGTTGTTTGACTTCATCTCTTTATGTCAGAAATGGATTTTTCTCGCTGTCTGAACCTGCAGGGTTTGATGAATTTTAAAAATTATGGGACGAGTGTCCTTAATATTGTGACGAATAAAATTTTGGGGATGACAGTGGTGAAAGGGTGCGGGCATTCGGTGAAAAGTACGCTATATGTATAAGCCACGCATGTAAATGGTTAACAACCGGAAAAATAGCTTAGAGCACCATTCCTTCGGGGGTATAGTGATACTTAGATGGTGAGGATTTCATCGTTGCGACAGGACGTTATCAGACCAGTTTCACGTTCTTTGTGAGATAGCCTGGCCATTGATTGGTTTATCTGTTTTTAATCATACCAATATCATGGACATTTCATCGTTCTCTGGTATAAATTTGCTTACTTTTGCGCAAAAATACTGAAGATGAACATCAACTTTGTAGAAATACTGGCCTCATTCATGGTGCTTTTTGCCATCATTGATATTCTTGGATCCATTCCAATCATTCTCGACCTACAAAAGAAAACCGGTGAGATAGATTCACAGAAGGTGACCCTGGTAGCCTTCCTGATCATGCTGGGATTCCTTTACATTGGTCAGCCGCTGCTGGGACTGTTCGGGGTTGATATTTCTTCTTTTGCTGTTGCAGGTTCGTTTGTTCTGTTTTTGATTGGTATAGAGATGGTACTGGGAATTGAACTGTTCAAGCACGAAGGTGGTGGCAGCAACTCAGCTATCGTGCCGCTTTCCTTTCCACTGATTGCCGGTGCCGGCTCCATTACCACCTTGCTATCGCTCAGGGCTGAATATCATACTGTTGATATCCTTATTGCGCTTATTCTGAATATGGTCTTTGTTTATCTCGTACTTCGCCTTACAAATTTCTTTGAGCGCATCCTTGGGCAGGGTGTGTTACATATCCTGAGAAAATTTTTTGGGATCATTCTGCTGGCCATCGCTATTAAGCTTTGCACATCCAGTACGGGCCTCACACTTGGGAAATAATCTGGTCCTGACAAAAGAAAATTTCAGGTCAGTCAGCCAGGAGCAAACTGAAAATTATTCCATCTTTTTCAGGTCCTTCAGTACTTCCATAGGTACATCACCCTTGAGTATCATAAGCATATCGCCCCGGCGGGATATGAACCAGTTAGCTTCTCCTTCACTGGTGTACTCATTGTCTTCCAGCTTCCAGCCATTCTCCTTCATCATCCTGTTGAGCTGTGCAGGTACCTTGAAATTAAACAGGAACACGTCAATATCTTTCTGTTGATAACTGACAGAATACCAGATACAGACATAGCCGGAATAGTCACCAAAGCGATACGCCCAGTCAGGAAGACCGTTCTGAAAACCTAACGGCCCCATGATGATCCTGTAGTCGTTGAAAGTGAAATCTCCCGATCCCTTCGGAAAGATATCTTTCATGGTCAGGCCTTTGCTTTGTGGTTTGGCGTAAAGGACATCGGCCATTTTTCTTTCAAGATTCTGCTCTTTTACCGTTCCGTGCGAACCGGCAATTGTAACATAATAATCAGAGACAGAGAAAGAAAGCGCATACTTTGTCTGGCAAAACATGGGATTGAGAGTGGTGTCATTGTCCTGGCAACCAAACTTTTTCACACTGAAAATTCCCAGTGATTCGTATGGATTTTCAAAACGGTATATCTCGATATCGAACTTAATGTCCTGAACTTCGACCTGGTAATACCTCAGATCCTGGAATCCGTATTCCAGAAACAGGTTGGCCGCCCCGTCAATGTGTCTCCACAGGTTACTGCCGGTAAAGTATGTCTGATCAATGATTTTGGCCCCTTCAATATCACTTTTGCTAAAGGTCAGACTATCCTGTGCTCGTAAAACAAAAGGACATATTAGGGTAAAAAGGATCAACACACTAATCTTCATAAGGTCATGTTTTAAAGCTAAAAGTATTACTTTTAATTTATGCAAGCACTTTGAATCGGAATTATCTTTGGCATCGCATTCAACTTTTGGTGCATTTAATACGCTGTTAATTATGCAATTATTATGAATATTGAGCGATGATTCGAAATTCAAACCATTGACTTGTCTGATTATTCTGGAAGCTGGTTAACGGCACACCGGTTTCAATGCACTTTTTGTTGCCGAAAGGAGAAAAATGATGGTATTTCAC
>Ga0102962_1000927_pt1 | contig 12303 bp, 13 predicted proteins | sample SalPonF2_C_D2_MG_FD_84519 | JGI IMG/M metagenome (GOLD analysis project Ga0102962, IMG submission 84519) | Salt pond soil microbial communities from South San Francisco under conditions of wetland restoration - Salt Pond MetaG SF2_C_D2_MG ...
CCCCACCCGGCTACGAACTCACCCACTACTACCTCGAGAATCGGGAGGTCATCGTCTACTACCACAGGAAGGGAGCCCCCGAATGCCAGCGGCTCGCCGGTATCGGCCTCCCCGACCCCGACGAGGCCACGCCCAAGACGTATCCCTACCTCGTCGTCAAGGCGTGGCGGGGGAGCGGGAACGCAACGGTCGCGCTCGCCCCCTGGGACTACGCGCACGACTCAGAGATGGTTGAGATCCGCGACCCCCCAGAGGAGTGTGGTCTCGAGATCGCGTTGAGAGTCGCTCGTGACTACGCGGCAGAGGTGACCGATGAAGAACCAGACCCCAACGCAGTTGGACAGGCCACCCTCACGACGTGGTCCCAGTAGAACCGAAACCATCGTTCCGACGCCGACCTCGCCTCTCCAGGGTGTTTTCTGACTCCCCTCGAGGGAACAGAGGATAGATTCAGACATGCACCAGCTCATCACCATACTCGTCCAAGCCCACACCAAAGACGAAGCCCTCAGTTCTGCTCAGAGCGCCCTCGATACGCTCGTCGGAATCGGATTCGACAATGCACCAATCTTCGATTACTACCACACGTTCGACGAGCGGGACGCCCGCTTCAAACGGACTGTCGCAAAGGCCATCGGAGACATCGACGATGACTCCACTAACACCGATACAATCGATGTGCCTGCGGTGTTCTCGCTCAACACCCCCGAGGGAGAAGCCCTCCTCGAACACATGCAGTCGGTTCAGCAGGGGAAGTTCGAGGATGCTTTCGAGACGGTCGAAGAGCAGCTCGAGAAACTCACGGTCGAAGAGGTAATGAACGACGTCGACAACGCCAGGTACCACCTCAGCAAGCTCGCTGAACACCAAGGCCCGTCCGTCTCTATCTACGACGAGTTCGGAAGCGGTCTCCTAGCCCCCCGGAAGGTCGCCGACTACACCGACCGCCTCCAGGAGAGTAGTGTCGCCAGTGACGGTGGGACCCCTGTCGCAACCTCCACTCCCAGTGAAGACGAGCAGCCGCTCCGTGGGTGGATCGTCCCCGCCGACGTCCACTACTAACCGAGTCATGACCACAGACACCCCGTCATTCCGGATTGTCGAGAATCCGACTCAAATCGTCTTCCAAGTCGACCTCCCTAACGATACGTCGCCAAGGTTCGCGACGACCGAGCGGGACGACGTCGAGGTCGGTGAGCGATACCGGAACTCCTACGACGGGGAACTGTACCGCGTCACAAGCGTCGACGACGACACAGTCTACGTCGAACTCGAATTCGGGTGTGGTGAGATCCCCCGAGACCTCTCCTTCAACCGTGAGTGGTTCACTCCGAACCAGCACCGACTCCACCACGTAGCCCAGCAGACCGACTAAGTCCGAGAACATTCAGAGGAATCCACCTTCATGCCAGTATTAGCTTTCCCTGTTCGCGATGGCTCCGAGCCAGCACCCCTCGACCACAGCTCGCTCGCCGGCGACACGCCGGCCGAACTCGCACCGACGATCCGCGTCGGCGACCACGTCTTCGAGCGCAGCGTCATCGACACTCGAAACCATTTCCCCGTTCCCGAGGTGAAGGCGGTGTACCGGCGCCGTGTCATCACCGACGTCGACCTCGCTCGAGATGGGAGTTCGCTAACGATCGGCTTCCAGGAGCGATTCCCTGCCGACGAGTCGATGGTCGCGACGCTCCACTCGACGGACCCCAAGTGGCGGACCTACCCGCCAGCAGGGATGCCGGACTTCCCTCGGTCGACCGCCGAACCCGGAGCCGAACCCGACTGGAGTGTAACGCACTGGGAGCCCGAGCGCGTGACACCGCCGCCCCTCGAGGACGTCACCGACCTCACCGTCCACCGTGTCCAGGGGCGGGGCAGTCGCCGACTCGTCAATCACCTCCTCATCGGTGAACCAGACGGCCTCATCGACCACCGCCTCGGCGGCGTCGCGAAGTGGAAGGCCGGGTTCATCGCCACGCATAACGGACACCCGTACTCGGTCGCGGTCCTCGCGCAGCCGTACTCGTACAGCTACGAGGGCGCTCGCGAGGAACTGTACGTGACGCGGCTCGCGAACCACCCGAATCGACCGCAGAACACGTCGAGTTGGATGCTCGCTCGCCTCCGTGACTGGATGCGCGAGAACACCGAGCGGAAGCGCCTCGTCGCGATCGCTGGCGTCGACGACAACACGGGAGTCTGCTATCAGGCGGCAGGCTTCGAACTCGACCGTGTCAAGACTGTCTCCAGTAAGGGGTGGGAGAGACGAGATGGGCGGTCAGCGGCGAGACAGGACATCTGGACGGCACGGCGATACGTTTCCTCTGTCTGAGTATCCCTACGAAGGCAAACATCCCTACCCACCCACCCCGTATTCGAAATGAAATCTAGTTCTAGAATCTAGGTCTAGTGAGTACTCTCACACACCGTGCTCGAAATGAAATCTCCCGGAATAGACCGCCGCTATCGGTGGAGTCGACCGGATTCATCTCTACACCCAGCCTCATTCATGGTTTCATTTCGAGTGCGGTGTGCGCCTGTTCATCAGTAGTTTCGGAAATACGCCAGCACGATCGACACCGCGAGAAAACTTGCTCTGGTGATAATCGAGGATATGGGGTGAGAAGTTTGGTCTATTTCATTTCGAGTACGGTGCCTTCATTTCGACGCCTCCTCCTTCATTTTGGGCGGCTGGGTAGGACGGCATGGGCTACCCCTATTTCATTTCGAGTACGGTGTCCTCATTTCGAAAACGGTTGCTGGGAAGGGAGAGGTATCGCAACCGGTTTCATTTCGAATACAGTGCCCTCATTTCGACGCCACCCCCTTCATTCCGAAACTGGTATAGTGTGGCACGCCACATGTGGAGTCAGTATGAGTGAGAATTCGGACGCTGACGAGGGGGAAGGAGGACGAGAAAACTCGCTTGCGATGGGGGGGTCCGTTGTCGACGACATCCTCGACGGCGAGCGCAAAAGTGTCTTCGCGAACAAGCATCTCGTCGACCCGAACACGATTGTCGATCACGACCGTATCTACGGGCGAGACGAACAGCTCGCCGCAGAAGCCAAGGCGTTTCGAGACACGCTCGACGGAGAGCGCCCACCAGACCTCTTACTGTACGGGCCGAGCGGTACGGGTAAGAGTCTGACTGTAAAAGCAGTCGCGGAGAAGGTTAAGGAGCGCGCGAAGAGGGAAGACATTCGCTTCGATTATGTCGCGGTCAACTTCAAAACGATGAAATCACACAGCCTCGACCGCGCGGTGTGGAAACTCGGCCACCAGACCGCAAGGAAGGCGGGCGTGGCGTGGGACATCCCACGCAAGGGCGTCTCGACCGATGCGAAATACGTTCGTTTCTACGAAATCGTCGACGATCACTTCGATGCCCTGGTGTTCATTCTGGACGAGATCGACGCACTCACTGGGCGCCGGGGCGACGACGAACCCGCCTACTCGGAGCTGCTCTACAGCCTAAGTCGTGCTATGTCCGAGCAGCACATCGACACGCTCATCTCGACAGTCGTTATCACGAACCACCCGCCCTTCAAAGAGAACTTCGACAGTCGAACGGACAGCTCATACAACCCGACCGACATCCATTTTCCAGACTACAACGCGAACGAACTCATCGAGATCCTCAACCTGCGGCGTGACGCCTTCGTTGAAAACGGACTCGCCGACGGCGTGATAGAACTCGTCTCAGCCTATGGCGCACAAAACGAGGGTGACGCCCGCCGCGCAATCGACCTTTTGCGCGATGCGGGAGAAATCGCGAACCGAAACGACGACCAGACAGTGACTGAGGATCACGTCCACGCCGCCAATGACTCCGTGAAAAAGAACCGCGTGCTGGAGGTTGTCAAGGGAATGACCATCCAGAAGAAGCTCGCTCTCTACGCCGCCGCGACCGTTGCAGCTGTCAACGACAACAAAGCGCCGAGTCCCACGGTGTACGCGACTTACCAGGCTATCTGTGCCCAAACTGGGCACGATGTTTACACGCAGGAAACCGTCAACAGCCATATCAACAAAGCGGCAACCTACGGTGTTCTGGATGCAGACCGAACGAGTGGCGGTTTCAAGCGTGGCGTCCACCTCCTTTTCAGGTTCACCGAACCTGTCGATGCGGTTGTCGACACCCTTGAGGAAGACTCAGCGTTCGACGAAATCGACACGAATGAGATCCGCACGGCCGCCGCGCGGGCACTCAGGAACAACTGAATTCGTTCGCCGACGTGAGACACCCTACAGGATACACTCTGAATAAGAGAACCTAGCTACCAGCTACTGGTGAGGATTAGGCGTATCGTCGAAGGTGGTCTTTCGAGACCGACTAGAACCGGGCATCTTCCATCACGATGTGGGGGATCACCTCGGGTTCATGGGGAAGCCGGTGAGAGTTATGGCGCCCCCCTTCCTTCTCCATGTTCACCTCTCGAGTTTTCGATGACCTGACTCAGCTGCATCTCATCAAGAATATCCCGGAAGCGCCTCGTCGCGATCGCCGGCGTCGACGACAACATGGGAGTCTGCTATCAGGCGGCTGGCTTCGAACCTGACCGTGTCAAGACTGTCTCCGGTAAGGGGTGGGAGAGACGAGACGGGCGATCGGCAGCGAGACAGGACATCTGGACGGCACGGCGATACGTCTCAACAGTATAACAGGCTCCACAACGGTCATTGGGAGCCGGCCGCTCAATTTCGCTGTCTAAGGATTTCAGCTGAACCGCCGAGTAGTTCGTTCTCACCGGGCAAGTTTTCGAGTACAGTCTCCACGTCAACAGCCAACCCATACCGATTCTCAACACCCCGACCACGCCCCCGGATCTTGCTCAAGATATTTGAATCCGCGAGGTCGTTGAGTCTGTCTCGAAATCGCCGACTCGAGATCGTGTCCACGTCCTCCGACTTCCCCATCTTCTTGTATCGAGCATAGATCGGAGTTGTACCTACCGGTGAATCACTAGTCGTAGCAAACCACGTGACAGACATGAGGGCGAGTTGTTTCTGCGTTGGGAGCGTTTTAATCCCGGTCTCGATAGCTTTCTCTTCTAACCAGTCCCGAGCCCGCCGGACATGATCCTCCGTGACCTTCTCCTCACCCTCGTCATCCGCAAATCGAGCAGCACGGAACAAAAGGCGGAGAGCCTCGCGAGCGTCTCCAGTATCCTGGGCTGCAAACGCAGAACAGAGCGGGATTGCGTCGTCAGAGAGGACATCACTTTCGAGATGCTGGTAATCGTGTATTCCGTCGCGGAATTCAGTGTCGCGGAGTGCGCCTACGGCACGTCGCGACAGTATATCGCGTAGCTGATTAGCATCATAGGGATCGAATGAGATTTCGTCCTCGCCCAGTGAGGAGCGGACATCAGCATCGAGATTCTCGCGGAATTGAAGGTCGTTAGTGATACCGATGATTGAAAGACGAACCCCTTCAGGATTTGCGCGTGGCAGTTCATAGAGGATATAATCGTCTTCCCCGATAGCGTCGATCTCGTCAAGAACTAGAATGACAGTCCCTCCGACGGCCTCAAGCTCATCCAGGACCATATTCAAGAGCGTCTTACGCTGGTGACCAGCGGGAGGTTCTTCTCCAGGTCCGAATCGCTTCTCGCGGAGATACTTGATCAAATGGGTCAGAACGTGATAAGAACTATCCAGTCCCTTACAGCGGATAGTAACTATGGTGAGATCCATCCCGTGTTCATCTGCAAATGCCTGGAGTTGACTCGTCTTGAGGGCTATACCAACGGTTTTCCCTTGACCGGTGTGGCCATACACGAGGACATTGAGGGGGGTTGAGTCCATCGTCGCTGGACGAAGTGCCGAGTGGATTTGATCCAACTCTTCTTCCCTCTCCGGTAATTCATTAGGGCGGTACGTCTGCGTGTTCGGATTGAGGACGTCCATGTTCTCGAAGATCGTTTCGTCATCCCCGAACGGTTTCATGCCATCCCATGCAGTGGCATCCACCATAAACCCCCCTGTCCTGCACGCCCCCCACTGTCCAACAGGGGCCCCCCTGTCCGACAACGCGCTTAAACGAAGCACCCACACAGCACAGGGGAGGGGGGTGCGTCCGGCAAGTCCAGCAAGACCGAAACCATCCCACCCGATATAAAGGGTTGGGGGAGGGGGGTGCGTCCGGCAAGTCCGACAAAATAGGAGGAGCCACGGCGGATACACAAGAGGGAGGGGGGTGCGTCCGGCAAGTACAACGAACCAGAGAAGCTCGATCACGAATTCAATTGAGGGAAGAGGTGTATCAAGCAAGCCCGGGAGGATAGAGGTGACAGCTCATTCCACAGGACAGATGACGGGGGGAGGGGGGTGCGTCCGGCAAAGGCCACAAAAGAGCAACCACCTTCCACGAACTGCTTTCTAGGTGGAGCAAGATTTATAACCTTGACATTAGAACCGGAACCGTACTAGCGTCACCCAGTAAGTTAATGTAATAATAGTGTCCAGAAATCAAAACCAGGCTCATTAACGGCTGAGTAACCTCTAGAGAACACTTTCGAGAAGAACACTCCTGATTCAGCAACACTCCCGTCAGCCCCGTTGCCGGCTTTGCTGGACGCACCCCCCTCCCCCTCCCGCCACTCTGACGGAAGAAACCCACTCCACGTATCGCTGGCTAATGGTCACGTCCCTCCGCCGCGTGATTTTTCACTCCCCAGAGAAGACAGAGGCGATTCACTCGATGGCTTCCATCCACGATCCGAGTACCTTCAAGCCAATCACTCAATTCCTCGACGACGTTCATCAAAACGCGGGCCTCCCTACATACAACGTCTACACAGACTGGCTCGAGTTCGTCGTCACCGCACTTACCCGTGACGACGGCCCGTACCTTCAGCTCGTCGACGAGCTCGTCTACCGGCTCCACGGAGACGACCAACTCGCACGTGACATCCTCGAGTCCTACGGCACCGCCCTCGGTGCTCTCAGCGAAACAATGAGCGAGACAACCGTCCCAGGCTCCTCGCATCCATCCGAACTCCTCGGCGGGATCTACGAGCACTACGGAGCGAACAGCGACGCCTTCGGACAGCATTTCACTCCTCAGAACGTCGCCATCGCGAAGGCTCAGATGCTCTTCCCGTCCGCCGAGGACATCCGCGACGCCACCCGAGACGACCCGCTCACCATCAGCGACCCCGCCTCCGGGAGTGGTCGACTCCCCTTCCACGCCGTCCAACACCTCCGTCAGGTCTCTCCGGACACGCCCGCCGTCGTTGTCGCCCGCGACATCGACAAGGCGTGCGCCCACATGACCGTCATCAACTTCGCGCTCCACGCGATCCCCGCGTACGTCGTCCACGGGAACTCCCTCACCTACGAGACATGGCACGTCTGGCGGACGAACCACCCCACACGAATCCTCACAGACCCGTCCGTCGACGGCGTCATCACGGAACTCGACCCCAACGACGCTCCCATCATCACAAGTCCCAACCCCGACCAAACCGAGAGCGACATCCAGGACGACGTCGACGAAGACCCCGAGGGCGACCTCACGATCGACGACACCGAAACCCCCGAGACAGTCACGCTCGACGCCTTCACTCAGTAAATCCAGTTCATCAATTACCACCCCACCATGTCCGTTGTTCTCACGACCGAGTCCCAACGCCAGCACGCCCTTCGAGAGCTCTTCCAAGCACTCGAGAACAACACGGCTCCCCCACGCGCCCTCGCACGAGACGAGACCGGCGCCGTCGCCGCGATCGGGCCCGCACCCATGACCAAGCGTGCCTGGTTCCTCGAACGGCACCCACCGCTCGCCACCAACGAGGAGGTCACCGGGGAACAGCCTTATCGAGCCTACTGCTTCGACCCGACGCACGCGCAGAAACCGACGACGAACCCCCACGATCATCTCCGAGGAAACTTGATGCGCGAGCAGCTCGTCACCTGCCAAGCGTTCGTTCTCGACTTCCCCGTCGAGGCCTTCGAGGACCGCACTAGTCTCGCCGGCGTCCTCCGAACCGCCAGCGAGCAGTTCACTCCCACGATTCACGACTACCGCCGCGTCATCGAGAAGACAACCGTCGGCTCAGTCCGAGACGTCCTCGGACTGTATCAGCGTACCCGCAACCAGCCAGCACGCAACTAATCGACTCTGACAACCCAACCAAACACATGACATCATCACAGACCGCACTCGGCGAGTGGGACGACCCTGACGATCCGACACCCGAGCGCCTCAAGCAGAAGACGCCACCCGACCCGCTCCCCAATCACCTCAACCGTGGCGAGGATGCGTGGTACGAGTACGACGGTGGACTCCTCTTCGACGAAGACCTCATCAAGCGCCTCGAAGCCCGCTTCAAGGAGATGGTCGAACACGAGGACGACACCGAAGACGTCTCTCACTACCGAGTCACCATCCAGACGAAGGACATCGACGCCTTCGAGACCGCCATCGACACGAAGTTCAAGCAGGTCGCCGACGACCACGACTTCCTCATCAAACTCCCGGCCCCCGAGACGCGACAGAAGGGCCCCATGAAGACCATCGCGACGATACACTACGGGAGAGGGTTCGCCGCAGCGATGGGCGGACCCACGTGGAAGCGCAACAAGATCATCGGGCCCGTCCGCGACTACGAACTCTGGTACTACCACGAACACGTCATCAAGCCCGTCTTCGATCGCTTCCACGACCGCTACCCCTACTAATCGCCCGCGGCGGCGCTTCCCTCCCGTGATTTTTCACTCCCCTCTGCGGGTGTAGGATGCCCGAGAACACAGCAACAGCGAACCCCCAGTATCGGACGCCGCAACGCCAGGAGGACCTGCCCGAGATCGCAGGCTACGGCTGGGAGCTCCACCACTACAACCACTACGACTGCGGGACAACGACCGTCAACCCGTGGCGGAAACGCTCTATCGATAACGCCGACCAGACGCCCGGTGAAGACTCCTTCGAGTGCGTCATCGCGAACGCAGCGGCCTACCTGGAGGCGAACGGGATTCAAGAACTCGACGTCCCGCAGTACTACTCGCGATTCCACGAGGAATTCGAGCCCGTCATCGCCGAGTGGACTGTCCGCAAGCACGGCATCGCGATCGGCGTAAACTCGACGCTCCTCGAACTCGCCGTCCGCCTCGCCAACGGGAAAGGCCGCATCAACCACACCAGCCTCGAAGTCCACCTCTGCGAGGACAACCATCTCTTCGTCGCCGGCAACCGTGGCGTCTTCCTCGTCGACCTCTGGCCGCTCAAGGCCCACTCTCTCAACGTGGAACCGCCCGTAGCGGCGTACACGGAAATCCAGGGATTCGACATCCCCGAGGACGACCCCGACCTCCAGGAGGGGCTTCGCCGGTTCATCCACCTCTTCAACGAGTACGCCGATACGACGCTCGAGTCGTACGAATCCGCAGGTGACAGCCGCCACACCTTCCAGACCAAAGACGGCGATGCCGTTTACGCGAATGCGTTCATGCTCAAGCGGCTCGCCGGGATGGTACTCGACGAGCGCGATTGCCATGGAAGCTACTCCTACGAGTACGACGACACGACCTACTCGAGTACGTGGGACGAGACCACCGCTGAGTACGCCATCGGCGAAGAACACTTCCGAGGGATCGTCATCGGTTACGAGCACCGGTGGCGAGAAGAAGACTACGTGATGGGGAACGAGCTCTACCAACTCCATTCGGAGATCAGGTACGTCTGCCTCGACTTCCAACCGGAGAAGTACTCCCACTACGACGTCCGCGTCGTCACCGTCGAAGAAGACATCGACACCTTCGAGCCCCAGGAGGAGGCATGACTGACGCCCCGACTCCAGCCGAGCCTTGGTACGGCGCTATCCCGCTCGGAGTCTTCATCGACGGAGATACGGTGACCATCACCGACGCGGACGGCCTCGAGGTCGCCCACTGGACTCGCGACGAGATCGTCGAAGACCCCGACGTCGCGTTCTCCATCGCCGTCGCCGTCCACCGCGCACACACTGACCCCGTGGGACTCCTCGAACAGCATCAATCACACCTCGCTGCCCAGGTCGACTAACCAGACACCAGGTCGATTCTTAGCCATGCCACCGAACTCGCAAGCACAGCTCACCTCATTCAGTACACCGTCTGACCGCACGAACAGCACAGTGAGCAATCGAACATCAACGGCCGAGTCGGATTCATCGCCTCCGAACTCGGCGAACCGTACGGAAAAGACCCCTCTCGATACCTTTTACGAGGGGGTGCAGGACATCTTCAAAGACACATACCCTGACTCACTTCCTAGCATCGACGGCATCACCACGCCCAATCCAGACCGCGACGTCTTCGTCACCTCAAACCTGCCTACCGACCTAGAGGCAGTCCCAGTAAAGGTCGGACAGTGGGAACTCGACTACCACGACGAGGAAACGGTCACGTACCGTGCATCCGGGCGTGTTTACGACGAACGCTGGGGAGGCGGCGGAACGATAGTCAGGCACAACGTCTACCTGAACAGCTCAGGTGTGAATCGGGACGATTCCTGGCATCACCGAGTCGAATTAGTCGCTGGCTTCGAGAACCCCGAACAGATCCGACGGGCGGAGACGAGTGAGTCCGACCACCTCATGGGAATCCGCGGGTACAGCCCACAGAATAATGATGGTGATTACGGCCTCTCCAGTGGGACTGAAGGCCGATTCGACGACGTTAAAACCGCCCTCACCACCCTCATCGCCCAACTACATACGGAAACCACGGCGATCCGTACGCACCTCCCCGATTGTGAGGATACGGAGTGGACGCTCACTTCTCATGACCTCCGCACGGCGAAGTACAAGAGAGAAGCTCCTCCAAGTACGGAGTACGACTACCTTCGCCTCATCGCAGCGGCCGACCGCGTCTACCTCGAGGGGGCCAGAACCAACGATTCCGCCGCAGACCGCGATCACGCTCCCGTCCCGATTCCTGACTCTCTCCCCAGTGAAGCCCTAACCCAGGTCGGCAATGCGATACGGGTCGTCGCTACGGGAGTCACTCCCCATCTCATCACACCTACGATAGCCCTCCCTGTCGACACGCTCCTCGAATCCACCGCGCTCGGGGAGTCGTCGTGAGGCGAGTGCCACTTCTCCCGAATGGCTTTTTCACTGGCCATCGAACGGAACCGATAGGTTCGGTGACGCCCTCATGCACAGAAACGGCCATTACGGGTTAGCTCTGCTCGTCTTCGCACCGCTGGCCTTCCTACTCGACCTCAATCATGCGGCTAGCGGTGCTCTTATCGGAGCCGTAATTGTCGCTGGCACAGCCCCGATTCCCGATCTCGACCAGCGTATCCCCTTCCTCACTCACCGAGGATTCACGCATACGGTCTGGTTCCTGCTTGGCGCTTCGCTCATAACCGGGGCAGGAACATGGTTCGCCATAATTCGCGCGGACCACGCTATCCCGAATCTCGATGCGCCAGCAGCGACAAGTCACCCGATACTTCTCGCCGTCACGGTCGGCTCCCTCGTCGGGCTTGGACTTGCGACACACCTCCTCGGTGACGTCATCACCCCGATGGGTATCAAACCATTCGCGCCCCTTTCAGGCGTCAAGTACACGTTAGACCTCACCACCTCGAAGAACAGAGTCGTAAACATGGGTCTCTTCATCAGTGGTCTCGCAGCGACCGGGGCCGCCCTCTACCTCCCGCACGTACTGGCTCTCTCCAGCTCCTAACGACCAGCACCAGCGAAGATACCCAAGCACACTCCCATCAGTCCCGTCATGACAGACACCTACACCCGCCGACTCCGGACGTCTCGACACGACATCCACGTCCCACACACTCATCCAGGACTCCAAACCCCAGGTTCCCCCCGACAGCACTTCATCACGGTCACTTTCTACGACTCAACAGACTCAGACACGACCAACAACGACGACGACGATCCTCGACCACGCGTCACTGGAATCCTCTCAGATTCCATCGACCTCGCCGTCTTCCTCTTCCGTAATCGTCGTCCCTCCGTTCGCATCCACGACGCCACCGACCACGGGCCCTACGACAACCTCGATGGAGCCCGCGTCCTCGCCACTCGTCGCGACGCCGTCAACGCGATCAAACCACACAGAACGACCACGCGATCGAACCAACAGGAGTCGCTCACGGACTATTGATAGACCCCGATTTCTCACTCCCGACATCGGATAGAGGAAATCACAAATGGGAAGCCTCGCCCGAAACCGCGCCAAGAACCGATTCCGAGCCGCCCTCAAGCAGCGCCTACCAGACAGTTCGAGCCACTGCGAGACGAACTCCGCCTACGACGAAGCCGTCACCGAACTCCTCGATATCGC
>Ga0102962_1000928_pt1 | contig 12296 bp, 12 predicted proteins | sample SalPonF2_C_D2_MG_FD_84519 | JGI IMG/M metagenome (GOLD analysis project Ga0102962, IMG submission 84519) | Salt pond soil microbial communities from South San Francisco under conditions of wetland restoration - Salt Pond MetaG SF2_C_D2_MG ...
AAAGGAACCAATCTTTTAATAAACAGCTATTTCACTTATAGCCGGGTTGGCAGATGAATTTGTAATATTTATTCTTATCCAGGCTGTATAAATACTCCGAAACTTAATAATTTTTAATTTGCCAATAGTAGTCCCTTCTCCTATCCGTTTCCATCTATTTTCAATGAATGCATCAAGTGTAAATCCGGAAATTCTCTCTCCCAAAGGAGGATATTCCGACAATAAAAGGTAATTCAATTGATGAGCTTTTATTAAGTCAATAACAATTGATGCATTTTTTATTGAGTCATCTGTACTCCAGTATGTATCCGGATTCCCGTCTTTCATTTTGTTACCATCAAACGCATGTGAATTTTCCCGGTAACTGGTTGTAATAATCCTCGATTGTTCTGCAAGGTTAACACCAAACGCATTAATTATCCGGTTATTTGCTGTAATTAATGAATCTTCTGCAATCGATGTGTTTGCAGATTTGTTTTGATTTCCAACATTTGTATGTAAGGAGGTTGATTTGCTTTGAAGGGAATTTTGATCCGAACATGCACAGGTAAAGAGACTGTACAAATAAACAATAAATAATAATCTTATCACATACATATGCTATATCTTCAGGACATATTCATCTGCCAATTTAATCATATTTTTTTGGTTAGGACAGAAAAAATAAAAAGTATTTTCCTGTAGTAAAATGGAAAAATTAGATGATTTTGGTTAAATATTTCTGAATAATTATAATCTGTATATAACATAAACATTTTTATATTCTCTACCTTTTAAGGTTATGGTTTCAAATTCTCATTTTTTTAATCAGGTCAACAGCAATATTTTTGTTTATATTTGAATTATTATAAACGAAATTCTAATATAACAGCCATCTGTGAATGCTTAAAACATTTAAAAAGCTTGTAAAAAAAAGCGGATTACCGCCTGGCTCACTCATTTATACCGGAGAACAGGCAATTCAACCTTCTTCCTTTATAATGGTATGTTACAATGAGGAATATGCAGATAAGACAGATGATTATAAGATTGATAATTTAAAAAATACATTAAGCAAAAATGATACATGTTGGTTGATTGTCAATCACTTAAATTCTGCCGAACCCTTAGTGCAAATTAGCAGAGTTATTGAAATGCATCCTCTTTTACAGGAAGATATACTTAACACTGAACACCTTCCAAAATTTGAAGAGTTTGATAATCTTTTGTTTATCACTTTAAAAATATTTGATTTCGATCAGGAAGCATTGAGCCTGAATATTGAGCAGGTTTCATTGCTGCTTGGAGAAAATTTTGTTGTCACTTTCAGGGAATCCGGGAACGATTTTTTTAACCCGTTGTTTGATAGAATTCAGAACAGCATTGGCAAAATAAGGACAAGAAAAAGTGATTATTTATTTTATGCCATTCTTGATTTTATCGTAGACAATTATTATCTGGCTTTGGAAAAGCTTGAAACCATGATAGGGGAGGTGGAGGCAGATCTGATGGATCAGACTACAGATGCTGAATATAATATTCCGGGCATAAGAAAAACATTGATCCCATTGCGGAGAATTATTTTTCCACTTCGTGAGGAACTTAAAAAGATAATGCTTTCAGACAATAAGCTTATAAATAAAGGCATGAGGCCTTACCTTAGTGATGTTCAGGATCATTTACAGCACCTAAGCGAAACAACTGACAGCTTTACTGAAATGGTAGCAAACCTTGTTAATTTGCAGGTTACTAATCAGAATAACAAGATGAATAACATCATGATGAATTTGACAATTGTTGCTACTATTTTCATCCCGCTTAGTTTTCTGGCAGGTATTTATGGAATGAATTTTAAATACATGCCTGAGCTGGACTGGAAATATGGTTATCCGGCTTTCCTGATGCTTGTGTTATTTATTGCCTCAGGTATGCTCTGGTATATGAAAAAGAAAAAATGGTTCTGACAAGGGGGCATTAATCTGTTTTGATGTCTTTAATTTTAAGCTGAAGAGTTACATTGCCCCTGAATTCATTCTCATCAATATTATAACAAATATCAAATGCATACCCGTTGCATATTTTATCATGGTGATGTGCCTGATTAAATGCAATTGCAGGAAAAACAGTATATGGATCTTCTTCCTGTATCAGGTTAAGCTTAAGGTGTTCACGGGCAGCGCCAACCAACCCGCCGGTTCCGTTATCTACTGCATTTTCAGTCAGAAAAACGGGCGCCATATTTCCCGGTCCAAAAGGTTGAAATTGTTTCAGAATCCTGAAAAATCGCTGAGTAATATCACTTAGTTTAATTTCAGTATCTATTTCAACAACGGGGATAAGCATTTCCGGACTAATAGTTTCGGAAACCACTTCTTCAAACCGGCGCTGAAAAGCTTTCAGGTTTTCCTTTTTCATCGTAAGACCTGCAGCATACATGTGACCTCCAAAATTTTCAAGCAAGTCGCTGCATGCATCTATTGCCTGGTAAAGATCAAAGCCGGTCACCGAGCGAGCTGATCCTGTAATATATCCATTCGACTCTGTCAGGATAATAGTTGGGCGATAGTAAGATTCAATTAACCTGGAAGCAACAATTCCGATTACGCCTTTGTGCCAGTCGGAATTATACAAAACAGTTGATTTTCGCGTCTGCATCTCCTGGCTGGCCGCGATCAGATTTTTAGCCTGTTCGGTTATAGTGCCGTCGATTGTCCGCCTGGTGTTGTTAAAATCATTTATTATACTCCCCATGCTGAGGGCTATGTCTTCAGTGTCAGCAATCAACAGTTCCACCGAACTTTTACCTGATTCAATCCTGCCCGCTGCATTAATCCGGGGACCAATCTTGAATACTATGTCGTCAATTGTAATATCTTTCTCCTCAAGACCCGCGATTTTAATAATTGCTTTCAATCCGGTACGCGGATGGTTGTTAAGCTCCTGTAAACCGTAATGGGCTAACACCCTGTTTTCCCCAATAATGGGGACAATGTCCGAAGCAATACTCACAGCAACAAGATCAAGAAAAGGAGTTATTTTTTCTAAGGGAATGTTATTTTTGATGGCATAGGCCTGAATGAGCTTGAATCCGACTCCGCACCCGCTCAATTCCTTGAAGGGATAATTACAGCCTTCTCTTTTAGGATCAAGCACCGCAACCGCATCCGGAATGATATCTCCGGCGGTATGATGGTCACAAATAATAAAGTCGATGCCGCGTTCAGCGGCAAATTTAACTTTTTCAACTGCTTTGATGCCACAGTCGAGTGCTATGATCAGCTTAAAACCATTAAGTGCTGCGTATTCGATGCTCTTGAATGAGATACCATATCCTTCCGAGTAACGATCAGGAATGTAAAAATCGATGTTGTCATAAAGATTCCTGAAAAATGAATACATCATTGACACTGAAGTTGTGCCGTCAACATCATAATCACCATAAATGAGTAATTTTTCCCTGGCAGCAATCGCGTCTTTGATCCTTTCAACAGCTTTTTCCATATCCCGCATCAGAAAAGGGTCATGCAAATCTTTCAGATTCGGGCGAAAAAATGCCCTGGCTTCATCAAAGGTTTTGATATTTCTCTGTGCAAGAAGATTAGCGATGGATCTTTCAATGCCCAAAACTTCCATGAGGTGCTGAACGGTTAATTCATTGCCCTGATCTTTGATAATCCAGCTTTTTACCATTATATATAATATTTTCGTTTTTTTCTGCCTGTATTCTCCTTGTCCTGTGTGCAGAAATTCAGAACTTTACCCTGTCACTGACGGATTGAAAAATCAAATACTGATGCCAGTGCGGCTTTCATGCTGTTTTCAACCTTAGCTACAGGCAGCTCCCTGCCTAGTTCTTTTTCCATAGAGGTTACTCCTTTATCGGTGAAGCCGCAGGGATTTATATGGTTGAAATAGGTTAAATCAGTGTTGACATTCAGCGCGAATCCGTGCATAGTCACATACCTGCTGACACGTACGCCAATTGCGCATATTTTTCTAGCTTTACCGGGAACTGATGCATCGAGCCATACGCCGGTAGCACCATCCAGCCTTGAAGCACTGATGCCATATTCTCCGAGTACTTTTATAATGGCTTCTTCTAGTTTTGATACATATTCTTTTACATGCAAACCAAATTGCTCCAGATCAATTATCGGGTAGCCAACCAGCTGACCGGGACCATGATAGGTAATATCGCCTCCCCGGTTGATTTTATAATAGGTGGCTCCGATTTTCTGCAGAAAGTTATCGTTGATCAGCAGATTATTCTCTGCCCCGCTCTTTCCGAGCGTATATACATGTGGATGCTCACACAGGATAAGATGTCCTCCATAATTCGAATCTAAGCCTCCACCAAGTTTCCTTTCTACTATTTCTTTATGGTATGATTCCTGTTTGTCCCAGGCTTCTTTATAATCAATAATTCCTAAATGATGAAAATCTACTTCCTTTGTCATTTTATTTGGACCTTCAATCTTGTAAATTATTTATTTGTACATGTTTTTCAGCGTTATAAGATGACCGTACCAGCGGACTGCTTTCCACAAAACGAAAGCCCTTTTCGAGTCCTTTTTTTCTGTAATAGTCAAACATTTCCGGTTTAACAAATTCTTTTACAGGAAAATGTACTGAAGAAGGTGCCAGATACTGTCCAATGGTAAGCACATTGCACCCCACAGTGATCAGATCGTCCATAGTAGCTAAAATCTCTTTCTCAGTTTCTCCAAGTCCGAGCATAATACCGCTTTTTGCGGTAACACCATTACAACCTGCAATTTCCTCAATAACTTTCAGGCTACGCTGGTAAGTGGCAGCACTTCTTACATCGGGTGTAAGTCTTTCCACCGTTTCCAGGTTATGTGAAACCACTTCAGCTCCTGCTGAGGCCACTGATTTCACAAGGGTTGTATTCCCTCCAAAGTCCGGGATTAAGGCTTCAATTGTAGTCTCAGGGCTATGGTCCTTAACTTTTTGTATTGTTTCAATCCATATTGAAGCCCCTCCATCGGGCAAGTCATCCCGGTCAACCGAAGTAATTACACAATGTTTTAATTTCATGATGGAAACGGATTCAGCTACTCTTTCGGGCTCGTTTTGATCGGGATCAAGCGGTTTGCCGGTTTTCACGCCGCAAAATCTGCAAGATCTGGTACAGATTTCTCCCAGTATCATAAAGGTGGCAGTGCCTCTTCCCCAGCATTCGCCAATATTAGGACATTTACCACTGGTGCATATGGTATGCAGCTGATGCTTTTCAACCAGGTTTTTAACTTTTGAGTAGTTTTCTCCTGACGGCATTTTCATCTTCATCCAGCGGGGAAGACGTTGTTTTGTTGAATTATATGCTGATGACATCCCTTTCCTTTTTTTACAAAATTAAGGTAATTATTCAAAAAATCAGGTAAAATTAGATATCACACTTCATTTATTCTTTCCATGGATATGCCTGCTTTCAATATATTACAGTCTTACAAAGGTTTGCAACGGGAAGGGTATGCATGTTACGGAACAATTACTAACCCTATCAGTATACTCCGGGAATTGTTTAACTGGCATGACAATCATTTTGACAAAAATTTGAAAAAAAAAACTTCACATGTCAGTAAATGATATACATTTGGCGTCATTTTTTTATGTCGATTATGTCAATAAAATTATCTGTTCAGGCTGTACTAAAGTTTTACTCAAAGGTTGACAGAAAACTTAGTAAAGTTAAAAATCAAACAGGCTTAAGATGTCTACCGGGTTGCGGGCAATGTTGCAATAAGGCTGATTTGGAAACAACCGTGCTGGAATTTCTTCCGGCAGCTCAGTATTTATTTCGCAATAATCGCGCTGATGAGATTCTTGAAAAATGCAATCGGGCGCAGGATGATGGGATTTGTATTTTTTATTCGGGTATAAACAGCCTTGAAAGAGGCGGATTCTGCACAATTTATGAATATCGCGGACTTATTTGTCGGTTATTTGGCTTTTCCGCTAGTTTAAACAAACATGGTAATCCTGTTCTTTCTACCTGTAAACCTATAAAAAGTGAATTTATAAATGAAATAACCCTGGCAGATGAGTATATTAATAAGGGAATTAATTTACCGGTGGTGTCTCAGTATTATTCTCAATTGTACAATATTGACTATAATTTATCTACCAGGTTTTACCCTGTAAATAAAGCCATAAGGCTTGCTATTGAAAAAGTAATGATGGATAATGCTTTTCGCAACATTCCTGCCTGAAAGGTGTCTGTCCATCATGTCCGATAACTGCGTTGTTCCCGAACATTGTGATCCAGACACATGAATTTATTGACGGATTCTAAACAGGTAATGGCTATTGTTTTGCCTGGTAGTTGTTTAACAAAATATATAAAAAAAGCGTCTTCGGTAAAGAAGACGCTTTTATAACATTTTAAACCATCAATCAACCTAAATAAGATTTCAAAAGTTTATTCTTAGGAGTTCTTTGTAATCTTCTGATGGCTTTTTCTTTAATCTGACGGGTACGTTCTCTTGACAGACCGATTTGTTCTCCAATTTCTTCAAGAGACATTTCTTTTCTGCCAATACCGTAAAATAATTCAATAACATTTCTTTCCCTTTCAGAAAGAATATTGAGAGTACGATGTATTTCTTTTTTGAGTGATTCACTGGTCAGACCGGCATCTGTATCAGGAGATTCTTTGTTCTCCATTACATCAAGCAAGCTGTTATCTTCATCTTCGTTAAACGGAGCATCAACAGATACATGTCTGCCTGAAAGCTTCATTGTGCTAATCACCTTGTCTTCCGGCATTTCAACAACACCCGACACTTCATCTGAGGAAGGTGTGCGTTGATATTCCTGCTCAAGTTTTGAAAAAGCTTTGTTAATCTTATTCAGCGTACCAATTTTATTAAGCGGTAGTCTGACAATCCGGCTTTGCTCAGCAATAGCCTGTAGAATTGACTGACGGATCCACCATACGGCATAAGAAATAAATTTAAAACCCTTTGTTTCATCAAACTTCTCTGCAGCTTTAATAAGGCCTACATTTCCTTCGTTTATAAGGTCGGGCAAACTAAGTCCCTGATGCTGATATTGTTTTGCTACTGAAACAACAAACCTGAGATTGGCTTTCACAAGCTTCTCAAGGGCTATTTTATCTCCCTTTTTGATCCGCTGAGCAAGCTGTACTTCTTCGTCAACTGAGATCAATTCTTCTTTCCCGATCTCCAGCAGGTACTTCTCCAGCGACTCACTCTCCCTGTTTGTAATTGATTTTGTGATCTTTAACTGTCTCATCTCTTTAATTAATTAAATATTTCAGGAGATATTAATGATTAATCTTCTTATAACTAAATTATAACAATGTTTATTATATTTTTGTTCAACTTTCTGCAACCTCATACATTGCCTACATTTGCTCCTTAAGTATTACGTATTTTTCTTCATTAATATTGTAATCGGGGGGATTAATATTTTTATCTATTAAACCAGCCTGTTTTAATTCTAGAATGTGTTTCAAACAAGTATTGGGTGACATTTTAAGCTTTTTAATTATGTCACCTGTTGAAATAGGTTCTCCAACCGACATCAGATCAAGTATGGCTTTATTGATCGGGTCATTCATTAATTCCTTCAAATTGGTAATATCCTTTCTGTTTACTTCGTTGGCTTCAGGTTCCTTCATATAAAGATCAATGCTTTTTCTTATTTAAACAACTTTCTTAGTAATATAGTTTGAATTCAAAATGCTCAGCGCACCCATGTAATTCACCCTGAACGGGATCAAATCACCTACCTTATAAGCGGGTTTGTCGGTGCCAAGGTCCACAACAATCATGTCGGAACTGGCGCCGAAAAAGTTAAGTTTTTTGTCTATTGGTTCGAGGTTCCGGGTATCGATATCGAGCAATCCAAGATCCAGAATTGCACGGTAAGATGATTTTCCGTAATCTTCATCGTTAAATTCCTTTACTTCCCCTGCAACATTAGTGCCAATTTCTCCTGATGGTACCAGTGGCTTTTCTGTCAGTTCAATAATTTCAGCATATAACCGGAAAATATCTCTTTCCATTCCCTTAATTGTGGTCTCTTCAAAAAGGTCTTTTCCGAAAAATAATGTTTCGCCAATTCTTAGATGATTCACCCCTTTTGGGATTAATTTTTTAAAAAGCAGAGGTATCGTAACCGAGCTCCCGCCGGTAACAAAAGGTATATTTTTGTTGAATTTGGCTTCAATCAATTGTTCATAAAGGCTCAGCTGGATTAATTTGTCTTCGCTGGGCATTATGCCATTTAGGCAGTTTAGGTTTGCTCCAATTCCAACAACTTCAATATTTGGCTGCTCAAAAATCTTTCCGTAGAAATTAATCAGGTTTTCACCCATAACTCCTTCACGTAAATCTCCCATTTCAATCATTATGATTATCTTATGGGTCTTTTTCTGTTTTTTTGCTTCTTCGGAAAGTAGTTTAATAGTTGAGAACTCTGTATTAAAACTAATATCTGCATACTTAACAATTCCGGGTATCGATCTTTTTGCCGGTGGTTTTATATAAATGGTTTCAACATTTGGGTCAATCGATTTGATTGCTTTAAGATTACTGACCCGGGAGTCCAGCATTTGACCTATACCCAGATCAATCACTTCTTTCAGATATTCTTTGTTTCCACAAAGCAACTTGGAAACAATGCCCCATCGTATCCCGTTATCCTTGAATAATTTATCGAGAAAATTAAAATTATGTTTTAATTTTTCACGATGTAGTTCAATGTAAGCCATGATATGTTTTTTAGTTAACTAATATTCTTTCAATATTTCCCGGAAGTCTTGACAGTATTTCATAGTTCATTTGGTTACTGAATTCACTAAAGGAAGCAACGGTAATGGTATTTTCACCCTGTGATCCAATAAGGATAACTTCGTCGTTCTTCTTAACATTCGGAATCCCGGACACATCCGCTATTAGCATGCTCATATTAACAAGTCCTATTACTTTAACGCGCTGACCTTTTATAAGTACTATTCCCAGATTACTCAGGGAGCGGCTGTAACCTAATGAATAGCCCACAGGGATGATTGCAATTTTTTTTGGTTCATTGGCAAGGTATACGGTCCCGTAACTTATAAATTCACCGGTATTCACCTCTTTTACAGTCATTATTTCTGTCTTCCATCTGATGACCCTTTGCAGGGGATCTTCCATATGCGGTTTTTTGTGGGCATACTGTATGAAAGTCTCCATGCTTGGCCAGTATCCGTATTGCATGATGCCGATCCTTACCATATCCATCCTTGTTTTCGGGTAAGATATGGTTGCAGCAGAACAGGCTGTATGTAAAGTCTCCGGGGTAATGCCTTGTTTCTCAATCCATTTATGGATTCTTTGAAAACGACTAATCTGCTGGTGAATACGAAGATAATTGGCAACGCTTTCTGCTCCTGCATAATGTGTGCATAATCCTTTAATGATAAAGTGACCGGCGTTTTCACGAATCAGTTTTACGGCACGTTCAAGGTTTCGCTGTCGGAAACCTGTACGGTTCATGCCGGTTTCAACCTCAATATGAATTTGGGCTTTTTTATTTAGCTTTATTGAATATGACAGCGCTCTTTTCAGCTTATCAATTTCAAAAACATAAAACTCAATTTCGTTCTTTACAGCCCATTCAATATCCTCGTCATTCATCCATCCCATAATCATTATAGATGTTGACGGTTTAACAAGTCTATAAACCTGTCTTGCTTCAAACGCACTGAATACCGAAAAATGATCGATCCCACATTCTTCAGCGACAGGAACAAAAGGATCAATTCCATGGCCATATGCATTTGCTTTTACCACCGATGATATTCTTGTCTGTTCGCCTATAATGTTACGGATGAAATTTATGTTATTGGCCACAGCCGACTTTTTGATTTCAATTACCGAAGTTCCTCTCATCTTTTTTACTTATTCGTCAGTTGATTTGCAATTTCAAAGAACATTTCGACTCCTGCTGAAATAATTGCATCCGGAAAATCATAGTCCGGATTATGTAAGGCCGGATGTTTCTTTCCGGCACCCAGGCCGAATATGGCACCTGGAAATTGTTGCAAAAACCAACCAAAGTCTTCCGACCATTTAAAAGGTATGTTTATTGTTACCGTTTCCAGTCCGAGTTTATCTGCCGCTTCTGTTATAACATTCACGGCATATGAATGGTTCTCACAGGCGGGAAATTCTTCCTGATAGGATATTTCAGGTACAATTCCTTCTTTTTTACTTATATTATTTACCAACTCTTCTGCCAAAAGGGTTAGCTTTTCCATATCCTGATTACTGTAAGAACGAAGGGTTGCCCTTATTTCTGCATAACCGGCCGATGTGCCAAATGCGATTTCACCCAATATGGTATGTACAATTGTAATAAGGGTAAAGTCTTCAAAAATATTCTTTTTGGACGAGAGGGCAATCAGTCCTTCGAGAATTTTAGAAACAGCTTTGGCGGGATTAATGCCTTTTTCCGGTTCCGCTGCATGTGAAGTTTTTCCCGGGAGTTTTATGACCATCCCTTTTGAAGCAGCAGTAAAAATACTTTTTCGCACAACGATACTGTTTTCGTTGAATCCTGGCAGGTTGTGCAGGGCAAAGACATAGTCGGGCTTTAATTTTTTGAATTTTTTATCTTCTAAAACAAGCCGGGCACCTTCACCTGTTTCTTCGGCTGGCTGAAAAAGAAATATTACCCTGCCAGAGAAACCTCGGTTAGAAGAAATTTTTTGTGCAAGCCCTGTGAGAATAACCATATGACCATCGTGCCCGCACTTATGAGCAACGCCTTTTTGTTTTGAACGATAGTCAAATGTGTTAATCTCCTCTATGGGCAGCGCGTCAAGTTCACTTCTAAACAGTATTGTTTTCCCAGGCTTATTGCCATTAAAAATAAAAGCAGCTCCGTTACCTCCAAGACCAGAAATAAATTCATCCGGGGATAATTTTTGAAACAGGGTAGATATTGTCCGAACAGTATCTGTTTCCTTACCAGACAATTCCGGATGCTGATGAAGTTGGCGTCTTTGTTGCGACAACTTTTCTCTCTCTGCCATTCTGTTTCTTAAATTATGCCTTCGTTAAGCGCATTTCAAGATATTTATTGGTAAACCCAAGTTTCTCATATAAAAATTTTGCCGGATTATCCGGTTCAACATGAAGTGCTATATTACCTTCTGCAAGTTCAATTGCCTTTTTCATCAGTTCCTTTCCATATCCTTTCCCGCGCATCTTGCTGTCTACCGCAATATATACCAGAATATTTTCCGGAATATATCCTTCCATTCCGGTTCGATTCACAACAACTGCTCCTACCATGTTGTCATCTACATGACCCGTCAATACAAAACCTCCCGGTGCGGCATTTTCTTTAAGCGAATAGGCTATGGCTTTGTCAATATCGGGTTTTTCGTCTCTGAACTTTTCCAGATGAGTATGAAGAAAATCAACAATTTCATCTCTCTCTTCCTTGCTCATCTCACTGTAAGCATTGTAAATCTTGTACCTTATCATTTTTTTTATTGTATTTTTAAAATAGTTTGTGTGCAACAAAAGTACATAAATAATACTTATCAGCCAAATATTGTATAGCAGGTGGTAGTGAGGGGAAACAGCTTATATGAAGCCATAAATTAATGTAAAACAATATAATGAACCTGTAGATTGTTGTGCTGGGATGTTCTTAAAGAAGCCTCATAGGTAAATAATAGTTTGAGCAGAAACTAATAAGTTGATATTTAAAAAAAATAATTTTTCAGCTTTATAATTCCTGGTCTGCAATTGCGGATCTCACTTGATGAATGAGCCGGAATAAACCGTGTATGTATTTTTTTTATGAAAATTAAATGTCAAATATACTGATCAAAGGGAAGCATTATTTTTGATTTAACTTTTCCAATTTGTGTAGTAGAAATGTTGGTGTCAGCAGGCGTGTTTTGGGTATTTAAAAATTGTTTTTTGGTGTCAGTTCGTCCTCATAACTAATAAGTGGCGAAGCATCTACATATTCAATGCCCAGATATTTGATAATGAGATCCAATGCAGAGTTTATTTCCGTCACACTATTCTCCGGAAGATCTTCCAGTTTTTTGGTTAATCTGTCGTGCAGAAGGGGTGGAATTTTTTTAAGCAGATTCTCACCCTGGGACGTCAGTGAAATATAGGTGGTCCGACGGTCTTCTTTCTTTGGCAAACGGGCCAGATAACCTTTTTTTGCCAGCCGGTCGATGATGCCGGTTACTGTACTGGAGTTTAGATTCAGAAAATCCCTGATCTCTTTTTGAGTCGCCTGGAAATTATCACTTT
>Ga0102962_1000929_pt1 | contig 12287 bp, 10 predicted proteins | sample SalPonF2_C_D2_MG_FD_84519 | JGI IMG/M metagenome (GOLD analysis project Ga0102962, IMG submission 84519) | Salt pond soil microbial communities from South San Francisco under conditions of wetland restoration - Salt Pond MetaG SF2_C_D2_MG ...
CAGGGGGGCGAAAAGGAAAGGGGCGGAAAAGATGCGGACAGGCAACATCTTCACAGGAAGGCGAAGGGGGCAATCGGCCGGCTAAAGGCGTCCGGCCTCTCGCCAATAATCGTACTCGTAGGGCCAGTAATCCTTCATCCGGGTGACCAGCTGCTCCATGCGGGCGGCAAACTCCCGGCGCGGGGCCTCCTGCTCAGGGAAGGCGCGCCGCTCCGCGATGCATTGCACCAGCTCCCCGCCGAGATCGCGGGCACGGGCGAACAGGGCCTCCTGGTCGGGAAAGGTCCGTTCACCGGCCATGGGCGAACCGACCCCGCCGACGGACACCGCCCCGAGACTTCGAATGAAACGCTTCAGGTACGCGAGCACCTCAGAATCGTCGCCGCCCCCCGAGGTCTCCACCACCGCCCCGTATTTCCCCTCCAGAGCCAGGCAATGGATGACGCCGCAGCACCGATCCAGCAGCGCCTTCAGCTGGGCGGAGACGCTGAAAATATAGTTGGGACTGGCCAGCACGAAACCGTCGCACGCCAGGAGCTTTTCCTTGATGGTCTCAAAATCGTCGTCGATGGGGCAACGCCCCTGCCGATGGCAGTGGTCGCAGCCGATGCACGGTTTGACGGACTGACGGGCCAGCGAGAGGATCTCGACCTCGGCGCCCTTTACGTTCGCCCCCGCCAGCACCTCTTCGAGAAGCCTTGCCGTATTCCCCTTCATGCCGTGGGGACTGCCGAGAATTGCCAGAATCTTCATGCTGCCGCTCCTTTCCGTTGGTTGTGTCTGACGTTCCCTTTTTTACCAGAATGCGGATGGAAAGACCAGCATCAAAACGGCCGAACGCGCCCTTCCCTTCCCCACCCGGGATCGCGCCGGAAGGGAGATTGATTCCATCCCGGGGGTATGATAACGTGCCAATGATTTTGAAAAAATGAGCCGTTGAAGCAACCTTTTGAAGGAGAACGCCATGGCGAGTCCGGTCTACTTCTGCGATCTGAGGGCGGGACACCGAGAGAACCTGTTTGCCAAACTGTTGCGCCTGTTGGACGAAGCGGGCATCGAGAAAATCGTCGACCGCGGGGATCTGACCGCCGTGAAAATCCACTTCGGCGAAAAGGGAGGCCACGCCTACATCCGCCCCACATTTTTGCGCCGCATCGTCGATCGCATCAAAGCCCTCGGGGGGCGGCCGTTTCTGACCGACTCCTGCACCCTCTACCCAGGCGAACGCAAGGAAGCGGTCTCGGCCCTGACCTGCGGTGTCGAAAACGGCTTCGCCTTCGCCGTAGCGGGAGCGCCGCTCATCATGTGCGACGGGCTGCGGGGGCACTCGGCCCGCCGGGTGGCGATCGCCGGCGAACTGCTGAAAACGGTGGACATCGGCCTCGAAATCCTGGAAGCCGATGCCCTTATCGCCGTCTCGCACTTCAAAGGGCATGAACTGACCGGCTTCGGCGGAGCGCTGAAAAATCTCGGCATGGGCTGTTCCAGCCGGGAGGGTAAGCTGGAACAGCACTCGAACGTCGCCCCGGTGGTGGCCGAGGCCTACTGCACGGCCTGCGCCGCCTGCATTAAAGCCTGCGTTCATGATGCCATCTCCTTCATCGAGGGAGCGGCCCGCATCGACCCCGAAAAGTGCGTCGGCTGCGGCCGCTGCATCACCACCTGCGAGGAGACAGCCATCCGCATCCAGTGGAACGAGGAAGCGCCCCTGGTGATGAAGAAAATGGCCGAGTATGCCAAGGGAGCCCTGCACGGCAAGGAGGGAAAGCAGCTGTTCGTCAATTTCGTCACCCAGGTCTCCCCGGCGTGTGACTGCTTCGGGCACTCGGACGCGGCGATCGTTCCGGATCAGGGGATTCTGGTCTCCACCGACCCGGTAGCCATCGACCAGGCCTGTGCCGACCTGGTCAATCGGGCCCGGGGGGTACCCGGCACCGCCCTGACCGGGGCCCATGAACCGGGCAGTGACAAATTTCGCGCCCTGCACCCGCAAATCGACTGGGAGATCACCCTCGAACATGCCGAAGCGCTCGGCCTCGGCTCCCGGGAGTATGCACTGATCCCCCTGGTGCCAAAGGGAAAGGGCTGGTAACCGAGCCGGCCATCCACCGGCACCCGATAAGATAAATCCGAACGAATGACGGCAGGCGAACTTGCCGATTCCTCCAGGAGGCCCTTGATGCTGAATGTGAACCAGCGGAAAAAACTCTATGCCCAGTTAAGCGACCTGTTCATCTACCCTACCTCGGAGCTTCTTCCGAGTGTGGCAGAGTGGGACGCCGAAGAAATCCAAAGATTATTTCCCGATTGCCCCCCCCTTCCCCCCGTCGAAGGGAACCTCCTGTCCGACCTGGAGGGCGCGTATACGGATCTTTTTATTAACCGTCTCGGCGGCGTCCCCGCCCCCCCCTATGGGTCGGTGTATCTGGAGCGGGAGCCCCGGCTGATGGGAACGACGACCCAGCAAGTGCTGGCCGCGTACCAAAAGGCAGGGCTGGCTCTGGAGGACTCTCCCGAACCTCCCGATTACCTGCCGACCGAGTTGGAATTTCTCTATTTTCTCATCGACCAAGAGGAGCAGGCCCTTAAAAAAGGCAATATCCAAGCGGCCAGGGAGGCCCTCAGCCGCCAAAGGGCATTTTTCCAAGAATTCTTCTTCCCCTGGGTTCCTACCTTTTGCGAAAATATTCTGCGGGAATCGAATACCCACCCACTTTACCGGTGGGGCGCCTCCCTGTTGCAGGAATTCACTGCCATGGAGAAGAAATGGCTGGAGGCTGCAGCTGAGAAATGACCCCTCTCTTCCATGTTGGAAAAACACCGACCTGAAATTTTTGGGATATCCAACGGATAAAAAAGGCCTCCGCTCGGGAGGCCTTTTGGGTGCGCGAAATCCTTGAGGGGATCCTTCTAGCCCAAGGATCAATCCCTGTCGAATCTGCCCTCGGTCTGATCTCCCTTCCGAGGACCTCTCAGACGGCGTTTTTAGCCGTTTGCTAGAATTTCCGGGCCCAGGCTGGGTTCGTCATGGGATCACCGGGATACCCCAGCTTTTTCCACTTCATCCGGCCGTGGTCACCGTGGCAATCGAGGCACTGGAGGGCTTTCTCCTTGGGCGCGACCTGGTGGTCGATGCGCCAGTACATCTCGGTCGGGGCAAACCCATAGTGTCCGCTGTAGGGAAGATCGGTGGATTCCATGCCGATTCTGGCCGACTCTGCCCAGTCGAAGGTACTCCAGAAACCATCCTTGCCATAGATATGGGCGGTAATGAAGATCCGGTTCTTTGTATCGTAGATCTGTTTGCCGCTGTGAATCTTGAAGGGAAAGATCTTGGCAGTCGTATCCTTGATGCTGCCGAGGGGGTAGGTCAATTCCGTCGGTTTGGTCGGATCCATTTTCTCTCCGCGCAGGTAAACGCCGCTTTTGCCGTTGAACCAGGCATAAGTCGGCACCACCTTTTTGGCCCAGGTCAGCGTCCCCATGGTTTTTCGGTAGGTGGTATTCGGTCCCGGCCGGGAGATTGGATTGTCTTGGCCGGCGGTCGACCAATCCCAGTCCATCTGAGTGGGATTTTCCCGTGCGAAAGCGGGGATATGGCAGGTCTCGCAGGCGACACTCGCGGTGTGCTGATTCAGGCGAGATTCCTGATGAGGGGCCATCCCATGGCAGGAAGCGCAACTGAAGCTGTTGTGCCCATCGGGAGATGTCGCCATATTGGCGCCGGGAACCAGGTGGTTTTTGGTCTGGTGACAGCTCTGGCAGGCGAAGTCGAGACCGTCGGGCGACATGTGAACGTCGAGAGTGCGATCCGGATAGTTCAGGGACGAATCAAGATCGCCATGCTTGACCCCGTCGCCCCCGCCGCCGTAGAAGTGGCAGGCACCGCAGTCGTCCCTGGTGGGTTCGCCGACATGTTGGGCGACAAAGAGAATATTGACTCCTTTGGCGACTTCCCCGGCGTTGTTGCCGTCCTTCCGATAGGTTCCGGTGGTATCATGACAGACGAGGCAATCGACCTTGGTCTTGTCGGAAAAATCAAAGCTCTGGTCCCGCCAGCCGTAACCGATGTGGCATTCGCTGCAATGCACCCGGTTGGACGGCGTCGAGGTGCAGAAGTTATTGATCGCATTGATTTTGCCAAGAGAATCCTCCCGCCCGTCGACCATCTGTCGGCGCTGCCAGGTCCAGTGGGGGGTCTTCATGATCTGCTCTGCCTCCTTCGCGTGGCACTGAAGGCACTGCTTGGTTGCTTCGGAACCCGTTCGGATAGGTCCCTTGATAAATTTTGCGTGGTCGGGGATCTTATCGGCAGCCAAGGCCGAAAACGCCCAGAGCAGGGGGAGCAGTAGAACGGAGAGAACCAGAATCCTTCTTCTCGCTTGAATGTTCATGGCGTTTACCTCCTCTGAAGTGATCCGTTAGAAAGATCTGAACACTGGCGACACCGTGCAGGAATAGGCCGAAGCCTGCTCTGGAAATGCGTTCCTCCCAGTCTATCAAAAATTCGAATATTTGAATATTTTCTCGCCATCCCCCAAAAAAAAAGCCGCCCCGGAATTGGGCGGCTTTTTTTCAGTGGATGAGCAGCAGAAGGAGCCTTAATGCCCTTCCACCTTAACGTCGAGGTTAAGATACTTTTCCGCCAGGGTATAGACCATCACGCTGAAGGCGATACTTCCCACCACGATGGTGATTTCCCCGGCCGAAGGAATGTAGGTAAAGAGCCCGTTGGACAATTCCGCCGCCTGTGCCCGCATCGGATAAAGCTGCCCGCCGACGGTCATGTCGAAACGCATCACAAACATTCCGACCAGAGCCAACAGGCTCGCTATCATGGTGCCGAATGGGGTACGGTTGTGCCGCATCAGCAGATAGAGAGGCAGGGCCAGGCCGATGAGGATTTCAAAGAGCCAGAAATCTACCGAAAGCGATCCGGTCAGCAGGGACATGACCGGTTGATAACGCCCCGGTTCATGGCCGTAAAGTCCGACGATCCCGCTCCAGAACACGGAAAACAGCAGAATGAAGAGCATCATCGCCAATATTTTTCCCAGCAGGCGAATCAACCCTTTTTCATGCTTGGTGAAATCGATTCCCAGCACCGTGTGGTGAAAATAGAGCACCAGGGTGATCAGGGACGTACCGGAAACCAGGGCGGTAATGATGATGTAGACCGGCAGAAAAGCCCCGTGCCAGAAGGAGCGGGCCAGGGTCAAGCCGAACACCGATCCAAGAACCGACGGTGCCGCGATGGCCAGCAGGAATCCGATGGTACCGGTGATGACCGACATTTTGTGGTTGTTGGTCATCAGGAAATAGAATTCTGTCAGCAGCACCAGAAGGTAACAACCGTAGATCGTCCCCATCCACCAGATGGCCGAAGAAAAATTCGGCGTGAGGAGGGTGTAGATCATATTGAGCGGATGCTCCAGGTCCATGCCGATCGAGAAAAATCCTCCCAGCAGGCAGAGGATCGCCATCAGGATGGCCCGGCGGCTGATCATCTCGAAGTTATGAAATTTGAAGACATGGCCCAGGCTCGAAATCATACAGAGGCCCGAACAGGTGACCGCCATAAAGACATAGTTGGAGATCAGTATCCCCCAGGGAACCCCCCGGGTCACGTTGTAGACATGTTCATGGCCGGCTAGCAGGGCGTATCCGCCTGTGGCGGCGGCTGCCAGCACTATGGTTCCGAGTATGGCAAACCAGAGCACCTGCCCCGGCCGTTTCAGCATGAAGGTCATTTTCGTCCTCCCTGATTGATATAAAACAGGAACGGATCGGTTCCCAGTTCCGGCTTGAGAACCTTGTGCGGATGTTTGGCCAGCAGAAGAGAGACCTCGCTTTTCGGATCGTTCAAATCACCGAACACCCGCACCTTGGTCGGACAGGTCTCCACGCAGGCCGGCAACCGGCCGACCGCCAGGCGCTGGATACAGAAGGTACATTTATCGATCGCCTTGGTCTCGTCGTTAAAGTAGCGGGCATCGTACGGGCACGCCAGCATGCAGTATTTGCAGCCGATGCATTTCTTCGCATCGACCATCACGATCCCCCCCCGGGCCGTGTAGGTAGCGCTGGTCGGGCAGACCTTCTTGCAGGGCGCGTTGCCGCATTGATTGCATTGACTCGGTGCGAAACTCTGACCGAGGTTCGGGTAGGTTCCCCTCACGGGGTCTTCAGCGACCCAGTTGCGGTAGCTCTCCGGCCCGATAGGGACATTATTTTCCGCCTTGCAGGCCACCGTGCAGGCCTTGCAGTCGATACACTTGCGGGCATCGAACACGATGGCAAAGCGTTTCTCTTTCATCGTCGGAACTCCTTGTGCGTTTCTGGTTCAGGCCTGTCAGGCGCCCAAGAGGGAATTGGCCGGGAAGATTTCGACAAAGGTCTGGTGCATGGCGACGTTGCCGGAGATCGGCTCGACATGATCCTCCAGCAGGTTGGCATCACACCCCCCCTTGCCGTAGATCCGGGTCAGCCCCTTGGAAAGAACCCCGAAGCCGTGACACATGTAAACGGTATCCGGCCGGATTTTCTCGGTCACCTCCAGGTGGATCTTCTCCTCTCCAACGGGGCTTTTCACCCGTACCATCTGGCCGTTTTTCAATCCCAGGCGCCTCGCCTCCTGGGGATGGAGCCAGAGGGTGTTGTTCGGCATCAGTTCGTGCAGGTAAGGATTGTTCTGCGTCGTGCCTTGAGTGAAATAGGCATGGCGCCCCACCACCAACCGGTATTTGCCCTTCGGCACCGCTTTGGGCGGGGTGTAGACCGGCAGTGGATCCAGGCCGTTTTCCCCATACTTGGCCGAATAAATCTCGATCTTTCCGGATTTGGTTCTCAGCCGTTCCTTCTGCGACGTGCCGTAGATGGGCACCTCGGAATCGACGTAGGCCCCTTGCGTCTCCAGCGCTTTTTTGATATCGGGACGCCTTTTGAGCACATGCTCGTTGTAATCGGCGATGGTGAAGTTGAACTGGTCATGGATGTCTTTGCTGAGCCGCTTGGCAAGATTCTGCATGATCCACAGCAGTGGCTTGCTGTCGAACATCGCCTCGATGCAGGGTTTGCGGCCGGTGACGACGGGGATGATGCCACCGAGCGACTTCACCGGATCTTCCCGCTCGAGATAGGTCGCTTCGGGAAGGACCACGTCGGCGAACCAGGCGGTATCGCTCATCGCCACATCGATAACGCAGATGAATTCCATCTGCTTCATCATCTGCAGGGTTTTGCTCCGGTTGGGAACGGACATGACCGGGTTCTGCTTATAGACCATCATCCCCTTGACCGGATACCGCTGACCCTCGAGCACCATATCGCGGAAATTCTTCCAGGAACCATCCGTGTTGGACATATAGGTGGCGGTGCCGACCTCGAGTCGCGTGGGCACCCCGTCGTACCAGGGGGCAAGGTAGTCGTGGCGCGCCAGAGAAATGTGACGGTTGGGGAGCAACCCGCCCCGCACGTCCCAGCCACCGACGATGGTCTGAAGAATGGCCATGGCCCGGCGCATCTGGGTATCGTTGCTGAAAAAGGAGGAGCGCCGCCCCGGGTAGATGCAGACATGGGGGGCGGTGGCGGCAAACTCCCTGGCGATCCGCCGGATGTCTGCGGCCGGGATTTCGCATTCGGCCGCGGCCCACTCCGGCGTGTATTTTTCGATGTGCGGAACCAGCTTGTCGAAACCGACGGTAGAGGTCTCGACGAAGGCCTTGTCATACAGGTTCTCTTTGATGATGACATGGGTCAGCGCAAGGATGAAGGCCATGTCGGTGCCGGGACGGATAGGATACCATTCGTCCGCCTTGGCAGCGGTTTTGGTGAAGCGCGGATCGAGGTAGACGAGCTTGCGCATGCCGCCCTCGCCCTTGAGCAGGTCGATGGTGTCCGGGGTGATAAAGGCTTCGCTGCGGTTCGACCCGCACATGATGATGTATTCGGCATTGCGGATATCGGCGCTCGGATAGGTGCCGAAGGTAGCGCTGAATCCCTGAATGTTGGAGGCCAGGCAGAGGGAGGGATGGCGCAACGTATTGGGAGAGCCGAAGCACTCGGCCATCTGGGTGAAAAAGTGTTCGTTGAACCCTTCGGTAGAAGCGAACATCACCCCGGCACGGGTATATTTCTCGGCCAACTCCTTCATATTTTTCGCAACCAGATCGAGAGCTTCTTTCCAACTGGCGCGCCGCCATTTCCCTTCGCCACGCTCGCCGACGCGGATCAGGGGGTATTTCAGCCGATCGGGATCGTAGGTGACCTTGAGGCCCGAGTTGCCCCGGGCGCAGAGCATGCTCCGTGATTTGACGTAGGCCGGGTTGGGATTGAGTTTGTGGATGACTCCGTTGCGGACATCGGCAACCACTCCGCACAGATTGACACACATGGCGCAGGTGGTAAACACCTGCTTGCTCGGCAGAACCTTCACCTCACCGACCTCGCCGGTTTTGGCCAAGGCGCGCAGGACCTTGACCTGCGACCCGACGGTCGCGGTGGCCAGGGCGCAGGAGGAGAGCCCCAGAAAGCGGCGGCGGCTCACTTTTTTTTCAGTCAGGCGTGACACTTCCGTCTCCTTTATCGTTTTCTTTCCATAAATACGAATATTTGAATATTTGGGCGTCAAAAAAGGGGGAGGGGAACACCCCTCCCCCGTACCACAACCTCAGAATTTTACGGTCATGGAGGCATAACCGTCCCACGCCGTGTCGACGACCGGCAGCAGAGAGTAGCTCTTGCCGTCTTTTACGTCGCTGACCTTTTGCGGAGTACCGACCGGAGAGCCGCTGTTAGTGTAGTTGTAATCGTAGTAGATCCCACCGACCTTGATGAACATCTTCGGATTGATGTCAAAGATGTAGTAGCCCTCGACAACGTGGCCGCGAGTGGCAAGCTTACTGCCGACCATGTCATCCTGGGCTTGGGTGAAGGGGGTCCAGTACTTGGATCCGTAGTTATATTCCAATCCGGCTTTGCCCAGGGGAGCCGGAACCTGAATCCCGGCATAGACCGACCAGCCGTTCTTCGGGGCGTCGCTGGTGGCCCCGGCGGGCTTCATGATAATCTCAGTTTTATCCTGGTTCAGTTGGGCCTTGTACACCGCATCGGAGAGAAGGCCCCCGAACATGCCGGCATGGCCGTTCGGGTCAGACCGGGTCCACCCGACCGAGCCGAACCAGTTGATTCCGTTCATCTCCTTCCGGCTGAAACCGATGCCGCCAAGGGTGATGTTGCCGATATTGGTGGAGGGCTGCACCCGGGTGACGAAATTGAAATTGGGGAATTTCTGCAGATCCTGATTGAGAGTCGGCGCAAAGAACTGAGCGAACTGAGTGGGGAAAGCGATCAGCCCCTTGAACCCATCGGTAACGTCGAGCGCCTCGAAGAGGGTGAACTGCAGGAAGTTGGTGCCGTCGTTGATGGCGTCGAAATTGAACCCGCCCAGATGGGTGTCCCGGGTGTCGACGGAATTGAACAGTTCCCCGTTGCCCCACTGGGACTCATAACCCTGACCGTAGCAGAACCGCAGCACCTGGCCTTCTACGCCTGTGATCCGCCCCAGGCTGTAACCGATGGTAACGCCGTCAAAGTTGAAGTTGACCAGATGGCCCGAGGGCGTTCCGCCGCGGGGTTCGTTTTCACGAAACTGAGTCGGCGGGCCGTAGGTGGAGGGACGGCGCCCGATCGAAAGGTAGAAGGGGGACCCGGCGATGTCGTGCCAGGCGAAATAGGCCCGCTCGACCCGGAGCCAGTCGCCGGTGGTGTTGCCGCCGTCGGTCCCGTCCATGGTATAGGAATTCCAGGAATCGAAGACCTTGACGCCGGTGGAGTCCCCCCAGTTCTTGTACATATTCAGGCGGGCGGAAAATTTGACGTTTTTCCACACCTTGGCCCTGAAACTGAGACGCAGCCGGGTGGTGTAGAGAATGTCGTTGTCGACATCGTAGGTCTTCTTCGGCGCAAAGGCATAGGGCATGATCCCTTGCAGCTGGCCATTTTGAAAGGCCGTGGCCAGGGCCGGATTGGCCGCCAGCATTTGGCCGAGCGGGGAAGTGGCATCGTTGGGGTCGCCGAAGTCTCCGTTCATCGCCTTGTTGGCGAAATCGGTGAAATCGACCTGGATCCCGGGATTGAAGGTGACGTCCCGGTAGTGCAGGGTATCGGCCTTGACCCGCATATCTCCGTACCAGTTGAAGCGGTCAACGGCCCGTTTGATTGTGTTCTTGTTGATGCGCCCGGAGATTTCATCCAGCCGCTGGCTCAGATCCTTGACCTGCTTGCGCAGCCCCTCGACATTCTGGGCGTCGTTAGCGGCCAGGGCCGTGGCAGGAAGGGCCAGCAGGGCCACCAGCAGGAAAGCAAAAAGTTTACGCATGAAGGTGCCTCCTCAATAACGTGGTAAATAGATCGACGGCCTCTTACCCGCAGGTCTCGGGCTGATCCGAATCGATGGCATGGTCATAGAGGAACTGATTGATGTCTTTCAGATCCTGAGGGGAGTATTTTTCCCAGACGCCCGGCTTGGCCTTATGCTTGTTCTCTTTGAAATAACGGTCCCACTGGGCCTGGGTCTTGGACTGCGGAGTCAGATCTCCGCCTTCCTTGCCGGGCGAGTGGCAGGTCCGGCAGGTCTTTTTGTAGAGATACTTCCCTTTCCGCGGGTTGCCCCCTTCTGCGGCCAGTGCGACGCTGGCGGTGAAGGCCAGAATGGCGAGACAGGCGATGAGTTTCTTGGCGAGTTCCATGATGCAATCCTCCCAGGTGGCAGATGCGCCGCGCGCATCTAGGGTTAATGGTTTCGTATATAGGGAATTCACCATGCATGCCAAATGGTTATTTTTAACTGAAATAGTTTCACCCTTCCCCGTAAACAGGCCTGAAAAGTGGCCTCCGGAGAAGAACCGATGTGGGATTAAGAACCATCAATGGTTGAGAGTCCGCCCATGAGCTCAGCCATATGGCTAAATATCTATAATTCAATTTCGCTATATGGCCACTTCTCTATATCTGGATTCATGTATCGACTTTGACGTCCGACCGCTGGCGCCTCTTTGTCCTGATTCTCGGCCGTTCCTTGCGGTTAGAATCGATCTCGAGCTCGCCAACGACCCTCGCCTGATGGGGCGCGACCGGGCGATGGATGAATCGTGTCCGCCGGCAGATGGCGGACTCTTCGAGGCGGCGACTTCGACCGGAAAATGCTGCTGGCGCTTGGGTGCGGCGCACTACATTCCACCTATACGATCTGGGATTTCTGCTTGAGAGAATAAATCAGAGGGGCGGGAAAAATTCAGAGGGAGGGACGGCAACGGCGACCATTTCGAGTTCAGCGGCAAGGGCTGCGAGGAGGGCTACGGCATCCCTCCGCCGGGACGGTGGATAGGCGATCTCCACCAGGGCCTGCCGACTGTCGAGAGTGCGCACAAACCCCAGCCCGTCGTAGCTTTCCAGCAGAAAGCGGAGAAAGGCGATTTTCGGCGGGGAGATCCGGTAAACCTGTTTTATAAATGCGTTGCGTTGCGCTTCGGCTTCCTCGGCCATTGCTTCTCCCGGCACGGACTCAAAGGGAGCCGATGACCATGTTTTTACTTGACTGAATGGCGGGCAGACGTTATTTTGCCTAAAGATTTTTGGTCAGATTTAAAAAAGGTTACGGTTCGCGTCCCGATCGCAACCTCCCTGGATCAGGGTTGGCCTCCAGGCACTATTTAACAAAGATCGAAACCCACAATTTTTTTTCGCGGATATCTCTTTCCAGCCATCAAACCTCCTCCAGAGTCGGCTGTTTCCCCAAAAAGAGGTATTTTTTGCGACCCCCGGGCTCCCCACCCGGGGTTTTTTTTGCCCGGGACTCAAGATAAAAAGGTATCGAGGATATAACGGGCGATGCTGCGCCGGGGAGGCAGAAGCGGCAGAGCATCGACGGAAAACCAGCGGGCGTCCTCCAGCTCCTTTTCCTCCACCTGCACCTCGCCCCCTTCGTAATCGGCGATGAATCCCGCCATGAGCTGGCTGGGGAAGGGCCAGGACTGACTGCCCACATAGCGGATGTTGGTCACCGCCACGCCGGTTTCTTCGCGCACCTCCCGCACCACCGCCTCCTCCAGGCATTCACCGAAGTCGACAAATCCGGCCACAAGGCTGTAGCGTCCTTCCGGCCAGTCGGCCTTGCGGGTGAGCAGCACCTCGCCGGGGCGCCTCACCAGCACGATGATGCAGGGATGGATGTGGGGGAAATGGCTGTATGCGCAGGAGAGGCACTTCTTTCCCCATTCGCCGGCGAG
>Ga0102962_1000931_pt1 | contig 12243 bp, 6 predicted proteins | sample SalPonF2_C_D2_MG_FD_84519 | JGI IMG/M metagenome (GOLD analysis project Ga0102962, IMG submission 84519) | Salt pond soil microbial communities from South San Francisco under conditions of wetland restoration - Salt Pond MetaG SF2_C_D2_MG ...
CTTCGCGACCTCGCGGGCGGCACCTTCGTCCATGCCGTCGCCGAGGATGGTGTAGCGGTCACGGATCTCGTGGCAGGTCGTGAGCGACTCGATGACGGTCTCGTCGTCGATGCCGAGCTCGGCCGCCGTCGTGGGGGCGTCGATGCTGGCGAGGGCGTCCCGGACGGCCCGCCACTCGCCGGTGTCGCCGGAGTGGAGGTACTCGACGATGATGGCCCCGACGCCGACCTGGTGGCCGTGAAGGGCCGCGCCGGGGGCGATCCGGTCGAGCTGGTGGCTGAAGAGGTGCTCGGCCCCGCTGGCCGGCCGGGAGGAGCCGGCGATGCTCATCGCGACGCCGGAGGAGACGAGCGCCTTCACGACCACCCAGGCGGACTCCTCGAGGCCGGGTCTGATCTCCTCGGCGCTCTCGACGAGCAGTTCCGCCGTCATCTCCGAGAGCGCGGCGGCGTACTCGCTGTACTCGACGTTCTGGAGGCGGTTCGCGAGCCGCCAGTCCTTCACGGCCGTGTAGTTCGAGATGATGTCGGCACAGCCCGCGGTCGTGAGTTCCCACGGCGCGTCCGCGAGGACGCCCGTGTCAGCGACGACGGCGACGGGCGGCGCGGCGGCGACGCTGTGCCGCGCGTCCCCCTCGGGGACGGAGCCGCGACCCGAGACGATGCCGTCGTGGCTGGCGGCCGTCGGAACCGAGACGAAGCCGAGGCCGCACGCGTCGCTCGCCATCTTCGCGATGTCGATGGCCTTCCCGCCGCCGACGCCGACGAGGTAGTCGGCCTCCGCCTCCTCCGCGGCCGCGACGACGCGCTCGACGGCGCCGAAGTTCGCGGCGTCCACGACCACGAGCGCGGGGTCGTCCCCCGCGGCCTCGTACTGCGCCACGATGTCGTCCGCCGCCACCTCGCGGGGGGTCGGACTCGTGACGATCAGCGGTCGGCCGTGGAGGTGCGTGTCGGCGACGACCGCCCGGACCTCCTCGAGGACGCCGTGGCCGACCACGACGTTCCGCGGGAGTTCGATCCACGACGTTTTCGTGAACATACCGGCGTCTCGGGGTCGCGCGACAAAGCGGTTGCCCTCTGGACGCCGCCTAGATCGTGTCGAGGATCTCGAGCACCGTCTCCTCGTCCGCGCGGTCCGGGCCGCCGTCGACGGGACCCGTGTCGCCCCCGGGCCGCCCGCCGTCGAGGAAGTCCGCGACCGTCCGTTCGATCGCCGTCTCGACGGGCGTCGACGACCAGCCGAGCGCCTCGAGTTCGCGGGTGTCGAGGACGTGCGCGCCGTCCCGGTGGAGGGTGAAGGAGTCGTAGGAGAGCCCTCCCGTCGCGAGTTCCCGCTCGTTCGCGTGGACGAGTTCCACGTCGGCGTCGAGGGCGTCGGCGACGGCCCGGACGGTGTCCCCGAGGGTGAGCGCGTTCGCGTCGCCGACGTTGTACGCCCCGCCCGCCTCGCCCTCCTCCGCGACGATCCGGAGTGCGGCGGCGACGTCCTCGACGTAGGCGCGCTGCCAGACGTTCGTCCCGTCGCCCGGGACGAGCACGCGGTCGTGCGCGTTCACGCGGTCGATCCAGTAGCCGAAGACGCCCGTGTAGTCGTAGGGACCGTAGACGACCGTCGGCCGGAGGACCATCGCGTTCACGCCCCGTTCTGCGGCCCGGAAGACCGACCGGTCGCACTCGGCCTTCCGGTTGCCGTACGTCTCGATGGAGTCATCGGTCGCCTGGTCGGCCGTGCAGGGCCGGAGCGGCGTGACGTCGACGCGCTTCGGGACGTCGTCGCGCGCGTAGGCCCGCCCCGAGGAGACGTAGACGTATGCGTCGACGTCCGCGAACGTCTCCGTCGCCCGCTGGACCTCGCGCGGGTGGAAGGCGACGACGTCGAGGACGACGTCCGGGTCGACGGCCCGCGCGGCCTCGAGGAGGGCCCGGTCGTCCGTCCGGTCCCCCGCGTGGTGGGCGACCCGGTCGTCGTCGGCGAAGGGGTTCGGGTGGTTCCCGCGGTTGAACAGCGTCACGCGGTAGTCGTGTGCGAGCAGGTCCTCGACCGCGTGCCGACCGATGTACCGGGTTCCCCCGATGACGAGCGCCTCGCGCATGCTCGAAGGTGCGTCGGCGCGGCCATAGCGCTACCGGAGGCGCACGGTCCGTCACGTCCGCCGGCGAGCGCAGCGGGAGAAGCGGGTCAGCGACCGAGCGCGCGTGTCAGTCCGCCTGACCGGCCGCCTCGGGTTCGGAGTCGGCGCGGGCGTGCGCGGGTTCCGGCAGGGCCTTCCGCGCGTCGTTCTCCGGGCGCTCCGCGATGGCCTCGCGGTAGGCGTCCGGCATCACCTTCACGAACTGGGTGCGGGCCGTCTTCCAGTTCTCGAGGATCGAGGCGGCCCGATCGGAGTCCGTGTACGTCTCGTGGTTCTTCACGAGGCGGCGCAGCATCGCCTCGTCCTTCTCGTTGAGGTCGCCCTCGAGGGCGACCATGCCCGTGTTCGCCTTCGCCGCGAGTTCGCCCGCGGGGTCGTAGACGTACGCCACGCCGCCGGACATGCCGGCCGCGAAGTTCCGGCCCACGTCGCCGAGGACCGCGACGACGCCGCCCGTCATGTACTCGCAGCCGTGGTCGCCGACGCCCTCGACGACCGCCTTCGCGCCCGAGTTCCGGACGCCGAAGCGCTCGCCGGCGACGCCGTTCACGTAGAGTTCGCCCGCGGTCGCCCCGTAGAGGGCGACGTTCCCGATGAGGGTGTTCGCCGCGGGGTCGAACGGCGCGTCTTCGGGCGTGTTCACGACGATCTTCCCGCCGGAGAGACCCTTGCCGACGTAGTCGTTCGCCGCGCCCGTGATGGAGAGCGAGACGCCGCGCGCGAGCCACGCGCCGAAGGACTGGCCGGCGGTCCCCTCGAGGTCGATCGATATCGTGTCGTCGGGCAGGCCGTCGCCGCCGTGCGCCCGCGAGACGGCGTTCGAGAGGACGCCGCCGACGGCGCGGTCGACGTTCGTCACGCCGGTCTCGACGCTGACGGGATCGCCCGCCCGAACGGCGTCGCCGTGCTCCTCGAGGATCGCCCAGTCGAAGTGCTCGTCGTGCTCGGTCTCCTGTGACCGCGTCCGGTACCGACCGTCGTTGTCGACGGGGTCGGCGATGACGCGCGAGAGGTCGAGGCGGCGCGCCTTCGGGTGGTCGACCTCGCGCTGGCCGAGCAGGTCCGTGCGGCCGACCATCTCGTCGACCGTCCGGAAGCCGAGGTCGGCCATGATCTCGCGGAGCTCCTGCGCGATGAACGTCATCATGTTCACGACGTGCTCCGGTTGGCCGGGGAAGCGCTCGCGGAGGTTCTCGCGCTGGGTCGCCACGCCGACGGGGCAGGTGTTCGCGTGGCACTGGCGGGCCATCACGCAGCCGGACGTGACGAGGCTGCCCGTCCCGAACGCGAACTCCTCGGCGCCGAGGAGGGCGCCGACCGCGACGTCGCGGCCCGTCTTCAGGCCGCCGTCGACCCGGAGCGTCACGCGCGAGCGGAGGCCCGTCTCGCGGAGCAGCTGGTTCGCCTCCGCGAGACCGAGTTCCCACGGCAGGCCGGCGTGTTTGATCGAGGTCTTCGGCGACGCGCCCGTCCCCCCGGAGTGCCCGGAGATGTGGACGCAGTCGGCCTTCGCCTTCGCGCAGCCCGCCGCGATGGTGCCGATGCCGGCCTCCGAGACGAGCTTCACGTGGACGCGGGCGTCCGGGTTGCCCGAGCGGAGGTCGTAGATGAGCTGTTTGAGGTCCTCGATCGAGTAGATGTCGTGCTGCGGCGGCGGGCTGATGAGGGCGACGCCCGGCGTCGAACAGCGGACGTCCGCGATCATCTCGTTGACCTTCGTCCCGGGGAGGTGGCCGCCCTCGCCGGGCTTCGAGCCCTGCGCCATCTTGATCTGCAGGTCGTCCGCGGCCGAGAGGTACTCGGAGGTGACGCCGAATCGCCCGGAGGCGACCTGCTTGATCCGGCAGTTACGCTCAGTGCCGAACCGCTCGGGGGGCTCGCCGCCCTCGCCCGTGTTCGCCCTCGCGCCGATGCGGTTCATCCCGCGCGCGTTGTTCTCGTGCGCCTCCGGGGAGAGCGACCCGAGGCTCATCGCCGCCGTCGAGAAGCGCGTGACGATATCCTCGACGGGTTCGACCTCCTCGAGCGGGACCGACTCGCGGCCGTCCGTCCGGACGTCGAGGAGGCCGCGCAGCGTCTGGAGCTGTTTCGTCTGGTCGTCGATCATCTCGGAGAACTCGCCGAACTGCTCGTAGTCGCCCGACCGCACCGCGGTCTGGAGCGCGTTCACCGTCTGCGGGTTCCACTGGTGGAAGCGGCCCGAGGAGGTGTTCGTGAACTCGCCCTGGCGCTCGAGCTGGGGCTCCTCGTCGCCGAAGCCCTGGGCGTGACGCTCGCGGAGGTCCTCCTCGATCTCCGCGAGGCCGATCCCGCTCGTCTTGTTCGTCGTCCCCGTGAAGTACTCGTCGACGACCGCGTCGTCCAGGCCGACCGCCTCGAATATCTGGGCGCCGCGGTACGACTCCACGGTCGAGATGCCCATCTTCGACATGACCTTCAGGAGGCCCTGTTCGAGCGCGCCGACGTACGTGTCGACGGCCTCCGCGTCGTCCATCCCGTCGGGACCGGCCGTGATGTCCGTCACCGTCTCGATCGCGAGGTAGGGGTTGACGGCGCCGGCGCCGTAGCCGACGAGCGTCGAGAGCTGGTGGACGGTGCGCGGGTCGCCCGTCTCGACGACGAGGCCGGCCCGCGTCCGCAGGCCGTCGCGGACGAGGTGGTGGTGGACGGCGCTCGTCGCGAGGAGGCTCGGGACGGCGAGCCGATCGGGACCGACCTCGCGGTCGGAGAGGACGACGATCTCGGCGCCGTCGCGGATCGCGTCCTCCACCTCGAGGCGGATCCGCTCGACGGCGGTCTCGAGGTCGTCGTCGGGGTCGTAGGTGACGTCCACGGTGACGTCGGGGACGTCCGCGTCGCGGACGCGCGCGAGGTCGGCGTCGGTCAGGATCGGCGAGTCGAGTACTACCTGGTGGGCGTGGGCGGACGACTCGTCGAGGAGGTTGTGCTCGCGCCCGAGTCGCGTCTCCAGGGAGGTGACGACGTCCTCGCGGATGTAGTCTATCGGCGGGTTCGTCACCTGCGCGAACAGCTGTCGGAAGTAGCTGAACAGCGGGAGGTTGAACTTCGAGAGCACGGCGAGCGGCGTGTCGTCGCCCATCGATCCGACGGGGTCCTTGCCGGCCTCGAGCATCGGCTCGAGCACCTCGTTCACCTCGTCGCGCGTGTAGCCGAATGCGGCCTGCCGGGCGCGGAGGTCCTCGTGCGTCTCGGCGGGGAGCGGGTCCTCGTCGTGGCCCTCGTAGCGGGTCTGCTCGGCCGCGACCCACTCGCTGTATCGCTCGTCGACGAGGCCCTCGAAGACCTCGTCGTCGGGGATGATCCGGCCCTCGTCGGGGTCGGCGAGGAACAGCTGGCCGGGCTGGAGGCGGCCGCGCTCTGCGACCCGATCGGCGGGCGTCTGGAGCGCGCCGGCCTCGCTGCCCATCACGAGCGTGTTGTCCGTCGTGACCTCGTAGCGACACGGCCTGAGGCCGTTCCGGTCGAGCGCCGCGCCGACGCGCTCGCCGTCGGTGCCGACCACGAGGGCGGGGCCGTCCCACGGCTCGATGAGGGAGGCGTGGAAGTCGTACCAGTCGCGACGGTCGTCGTCCATCGAGTCGTCGCCCTCCCAGGCCTCCGGAATGAGCATCCGGAGGGCGTGCGGGAGGTCGCGGCCGCCTTGCAGGAGGAGTTCGAGGGCGTTGTCGACGGAGGCGGTGTCGGACTGGTCGGGGTCGGCGATGACCGGCTTGATCGTCTCGAGGTCCGCCTCGTCGAAGCCCGTGGCCTCGAGGTCGCCCTCCCTGGCGCGCATCCAGTTGATGTTGCCCTTGATCGTGTTGAACTCCCCGTTGTGGACGATGTTCCGGTAGGGGTGGGCGAGGTGCCAGGCGCCGAGCGTGTTCGTCGAGAAGCGGGCGTGGACGAGGACGAACGTCGAGACGAGACGGTCGTCCTGGAGGTCGAGGTAGTAGTCCCGTACCTGGTCGCCCTTCAGGAGCCCCTTGTAGACGACCGTCTCCCGGTCGAGCGAGCAGACGTAGAACCGCTCGTGGTCGACGGCCTTCTCGACGGCTCGACGGGCGACGTAGAGCGTCCGGTCGAACTCGTCGTCGGAGAGGTAGCCCTGCGGGGCGACGAAGGCCTGGGCGACGTGGGGTTCGGAGTCGAGCGCCGTCCGCCCGAGGTCGGCGTTGTCGGTCGGGACGTCCCGCCACGCGACCACGTCGAGTCCGTGGTCGTCCAGGGTCGTCTCGACGGCGTTCACCGCGTCCGCGCGCTCGGTTTCGTCCCGCGGGAGGAAGAGGGAACCGACCGCGTACGTCTCCGGGAGGTCGCCGACCTCCTCGTCGAAGAACTCGCGGGGCGTCTGGAGGAGGACGCCGGCCCCGTCGCCGGTCTTCTCCTCCGCGCCGGTCGTCCCGCGGTGTTCGAGATTCTCCAGAAGTTCGAGACCGTCGGCCACGACGTCGTGGCCGCTGCCGCCGTCGAGGTCCATTACGACCCCGACGCCGCAGTTCGAGCGTGCCTCGGCCGGGTCCGCGAGGCGCCGGCCGCCGCTCCGTGCGTCGTGCTCAGTCATTGTGATCGAAAAACATACTCCGGCGCATAAAACACCTTCCCTCAAGCCCTTAGGGCATATGGCCATTACCTTAGACAATATAAGGGATATGGAGAGGTTGGACAGTCGTGCCCCGCGAGTGAAATATTCCGGGTATAGCGGGCGTGACCTGTATCAGTCCGCGAATCTATCCCGATCTATCGGGAAGGTCCGAGGGGGGCAGGCGGTCCCGACCGCGGACCGATTCTCCATCGTCCCGAACATGTCCGTTCGACCGAAAATTATTGTCAGTTTTCGCTCACAACGGCCCGTTCGGCGCCCGCTCTCCCGCCCTCGCCAGCGGCGTCGTGCGACTGTTTCTCGTGATACACGTTGGCGCGGTAGTTTCTGTCGAGGGGGGTCGTGCGTCTCGACCCGGACACGACCCCACCGACCACGACCCCAACGGTGACGATCCCAATGGCCCACCCCCAACGGTCTCGATCCCAACGGCCCCACCTCCAACGGTCTCGATCCCAACGGCCCCACCTCCAACGGTCTCGATCCCAACGGCCCCAACCCTCACGACCACAACGCCTCCAGATACCGGTCAGTACGACCGGGCGAAGTACGCGGTCTCGGTCGCCGGTTCTCCGCAGACCGTGCACGCGTCGCCCGCCTCGTGGATCGCCTCGGCGCGGTGCGCGCTGTCCCGGTGGTCGTCCGTGTCGGACTCGTCGAGCGGGACGGCGACGATCTCCGCGTGGACCTTCTCCTTGATCGCTCGCTCGCAGGCCTCGTCGCCGCACCACGGCGTGCGCACGTAGCCGCCGTGCTGGCCGATCGTCCCCATGATCTCCTCGGGGCTGTCGGCCTCCCGGACGTTCTCGGCGAGCGTCTCCTCGGCCGCCGCGTAGAGCGTCTCGAAGACCGCGTCGAGGTGCGCCTCGACGTCCTCGACGAGCGTCTCGCGCGGCGTCGTCTCCTCGGTACCGTCCGGGCGGTGGACCGCCGTGACCTCGGCGTCATCGACCTCGTGCGGGCCGATCTCGAGGCGGAGCGGGACGCCCTTTAGCTCCCACTCGTTGAACTTGAAGCCCGGATTTCGACCCTCGCGGTCGTCGAGGTGGACGCGGACGCCCGCCGCCTCGAGTTCGGCCGCGGCCTCCGTCGCGTACTGGAGGACGTCGGCCTTCGTCTCGTCCTGCCAGATGGGGACGATGACGACCTGCTCGGGGGCGACCGTCGGCGGGAGGACGAGGCCCTGGTCGTCGGAGTGCGTCATCACCAGCGCGCCGAGCGCGCGCCAGGAGACCCCCCACGACGTCGTGTACGCCGTCTGCTCGCGTTCGTCCTCGTCCGCGAACGTGATGTCGAACGCCGCCGCGAACGACTGACCGAGGTGGTGGGAGGTCGCGCCCTGCACGGACTTGCCGTCCGGCATCAGCGCCTCGACGGTCGTCGTCGTGTCCGCGCCCGGGAACGTGTCGTGCTCGGGCTTGGCGCCGCGCATCACCGGCATCGCGAACACCTCCTCGTAGAGGCGCTGGTACTGGTCGAGGCGCGTCAGCGTCTCCTCCCAGGCCTCCTCGGTGCTCTCGTGGGCGGTGTGGCCCTCCTGCCAGAGGAACTCCTTCGTGCGGAAGAACGGCTTCGTGTCCGTCGCCTCCCAGCGGACGACGCTGCACCACTGGTTGAGGCGCAGGGGGAGGTCGCGGTGCGAGCGAACCCACCGGGCCATGTAGGGCGCGATGATCGACTCGGAGGTCGGTCGCACGGCGAGGCGCTCCTCGAGTTCCTCCCGACCGCCCTGCGCCACCCACGCGACCTCGGGGTCGAAGCCCTCGACGACGTCCTTCTCGCGCTCCAGGTAGTCCTCCGGGATGAACAGCGGGAAGTACGCGTTGTCGACGCCGGTCTCGTCGAACCAGTCGTCGAGGTTCTCCTGGACGGCCTCCCAGAGGGCGTAGCCGCGCGGTCGCGTGACGATGAACCCGCCCATCCCCTCGGGGCCGTAGCTCGCGAGTTCGGCCTTCTCGACGACCTCGGCGTACCACTCACCGGGGCTGTACTCTTTGCGCTCGGTGATGCCGAGTTCCTGGTCCTCGCTCATTACGGGGACCGAGGCTCAGAGCGGCCTTAAATCCCCTGAAGGGAGGGCGGCGGTCCGGCGCACCACAAAGGATATACCTCGGTGGCAGACTTAAGTGCCATGCGTTCCCATACCACGGTTGTATGGGAGACACGAAACGCGGTCGCGAACGGAAGGGGCGCGGAAAACGCGAGCAGCGTCGCGAGCGCGAGGTCTACCGCGAACTCGAGGCGGACGAGGAACCGCCCGAACCGGAGGATCGAGAGCTCGATATCGCGGACGACTGATCCCCGTCCGTCGCCCGCCGCGTTTCGGACCGCCGTCGAGCCGTCGGCTCGAGCGGAGCGGCGCCCCACGCCGCGACGGTCGTGACGCGGGAGATCACGGGTGTCGCGGTCGGTCGCGCGGTGGGCAGCTATTTGCGCTCGGGCCGACAAGCCCGGGGCATGACCTACGCCGACACGCCGATCGGCCAGTTCCTCGACGCCGTCGCGTCCGCGCGAGTGGTCCCGGCCGGAGGGAGCGCCGCGGCCGTCGTCGGGGCCACGGGCGCCGCGCTCTGCGAGATGGCGTGCATCCACACGATCGAGAAGGCGGAGTACGCGGACGCCGCGGACGAACTGACCGAGGTCCGAACGGTACTCGAGGCGCGGCGCTCCGCCCTGCTGGACCTCGCGGACAGGGACGCGGCGGCCGTCGACGACCTGTTCGCGGCCGCGGGCGACGGGAACGTCGACGCGGCCGCGAAGCGGGCCACCGGCGTCCCGCTCGCCATCGCCGAGGGCTGTCTCGGCGTCGTCGAACAGGCCGTCGTCGTGACCGCGAAGGCCAATCCGAACGCCGTCCCGGACGCCGCAATCGGCGCCTTCCTCGCCTACGGCGGCCTGCGATCCGGCGTCTACGTCGTCCAGTGTAACGCCGACCAGATCCCGGACGCCGCGTTCGTCGAGGAGGTCACCCGCCGCGCGAGCGACGTCGAGGCGGCGGGCGAGGCGGCCGCCGAGCGCGTCGCGGAGAACGTCGGCGCGTGACGCCGAGGACGCGCTCGGACTCAACGGGTTCTCGCCCCCCAAACGGTTCTTCACGTCTCGAAGGGATCCTCCCCTCCCAAACGGGCCCTCACGCCTCGAACGGGTTCTCGCCCTCGCGCCACGACCACCCGGGGAGGCGCGTCTGCACGCCCGCCGCGAGCGCGGCGTCCAGGTCGTCGAGGCCCGCCCGGCCGGCCGTGTCCGTCACCGCCGTCACGTCCGCGTAGTGGAACGTCGCCTCCGCGAGCAATCGGAGCGGCTGTTCGCCCGCGATCGTCGCCGCGAGTTCGCGGCCCAGGAGTTCGTCCACGACGAACCCGGGGTAGTCCCCGGCCACGTCGATCTCGCGGAGGCACATCGAGAGCGCGGCGACGTTCACCGCGCGGTCGCCGTCCGCGAACACGTCGTCCATCGCCGCGCGGTACTCCGCCCGCGTGATCGGGGGGACCGTCTCGTCGAAGGCGTCGCCGAGGTCGCGCCTGACCGCGTTCACGACGGGGACCACGGCGTCCGCGCGCTCCAGGAGGCGGTCGCGCTCCGCGCGGACGGTCGTCGGCGTCACGTCCATACCGGCGACACGCGCGGCGACGACCGTCTATCTTGCGAAGGGCTTTTATAACCAGCCGAGATAAGGGTGGAGCAAGCGGGTTTTCCACGACTACTCCCCGCGGAAGCGCCGGGCGTCGTCCGGCAGTGGTCCGCTCTCACTCCGATGACGCACCTCGGCCAGTCACCGACCATCCGACTCGCGGCCCGGCGACCGTCTCGCCTCCACGCCGCGACGGTGCGCCACGGCGGAGCCCGCGACGCTCTACAATGAGTTCCGTAGACAGACAACTCGAAGAACTTCAGGCGACTATCGCCGACGAAGTACCGCCAGACATCTCGGTCACCGAGGTCAAGTACGAGGGCCCGGAACTCGTCGTTTACACCCGCGATCCGAAGAGGTTCGCGGAGAACGGCGACCTGATCCGACGGCTCGCGTCGAAGCTCCGAAAGCGGATCACCGTCCGGCCCGACCCCGACGTGCTCACGCCGCCCCGCGACGCCGAAGAGGCGATCATGGACGTCGTCCCCGAGGACGCCGGCGTCACCGACCTCGACTTCCACGAGGACACCGGCGAGGTCGTCATCGAGGCCTCGAAGCCCGGCATGGTCATCGGCCGGCACGGCTCCACGCTCCGCGAGATCACCCAGCGCGCCGGCTGGACGCCAGAGGTCGTCCGAACGCCGCCCATCGAGTCCGCGACCGTCCGGAACGTCCGGAACTTCCTGAAGACCGAACGCGAGGAGCGCCGCGACATCCTCGAGCGCGTCGGTCGGCAGATCCACCGGCGCGAGATGTCGAAGGACGAGTACGTCCGCATCACGACGCTCGGCTGCTGCCGGGAGGTCGGTCGGGCGAGCTTCATCCTCTCGACGCCCGAGACGCGCGTCCTCGTCGACTGCGGCGACAAGCCCGGCAGCGAGGACGAAGTGCCCTACCTCCAGGTGTCGGAGGCCCTCGGCGCCGGCGCGAACACCATCGACGCCGTCGTCCTCACGCACGCCCACCTCGACCACTCCGCGTTCGTCCCGCTGCTCTTCAAGTACGGCTACGACGGCCCCATCTACTGCACGGCCCCGACGCGCGACCTCATGGGCCTCCTCACGCTCGACTACCTCGACGTCGCCGCGAAGGAGGGCCGCGCGCCCCCCTACGAGTCGGAGATGGTCCGCGAGGCGATCAAGCACTGCATCACCCTCGAGTACGGCGACGTCACCGACATCGCCCCGGACGTCAAGCTCACGTTCCACAACGCCGGGCACATCCTCGGGAGCGCCGTCTCGCACTTCCACATCGGCGACGGCCTCTACAACGTCGCCTTCAGCGGCGACATCCACTACGAGGACACCCGCCTGTTCAACGGCGCCGTCAACGACTTCCCGCGCGTCGAGACGCTCGTCCTCGAGTCCACCTACGGCGGTCGGAACGACTACCAGACCGACCAGGAGGACTCGGAGCGAAAGCTCATCGAGGTCATCAACGAGACGTACGACCGGGGCGGGAAGGTCGTCATCCCGGCCTTCGCCGTCGGGCGCTCGCAGGAGCTCATGCTCGTCCTCGAGGAGGCGATGCGCTCCGGGAAGATCCCGACGATGCCGATCCACCTCGACGGGATGATCTGGGAGGCGACGGCCATCCACACGACCTACCCCGAGTACCTCCGGGACGACCTCCGGGACCGCATCTTCCACGAGGACGAGAACCCCTTCCTCGCCGAGCAGTTCAACCACATCGACGCCGGCGAGGACGAGCGGATGGACGTCGCCGAGGGCGAGGAGTGCATCGTCCTCTCGACCTCGGGGATGGTCACCGGCGGCCCGATCATGTCCTGGCTCGAACACCTCGGCCCCCAGGCGGACAACCAGATGGTCTTCGTCGGCTACCAGGCCCAGGGCACCCTCGGCCGGCGCATTCAGA
>Ga0102962_1000932_pt1 | contig 12240 bp, 6 predicted proteins | sample SalPonF2_C_D2_MG_FD_84519 | JGI IMG/M metagenome (GOLD analysis project Ga0102962, IMG submission 84519) | Salt pond soil microbial communities from South San Francisco under conditions of wetland restoration - Salt Pond MetaG SF2_C_D2_MG ...
CACCTGCCAGTACATTCGCCATGGCCTGAAAAAAGCTTATGTCTTCTTCTGTAAAAACTTTGTGCTTTTTTGTATGTGCGCTTAATACACCGAATGGGGCCTCTGTTTTGCCAATAATAACGCTTAGTCCGCTAACCACCTTCTGGTTTGCTAATATCGGAGGGACTTCAAACCTTGTTTCAGTGGAAAAATCATCAACGATCACCGGTTTTTTTAACTGTAATGTAAATCCTGCCTGCGACTCAATCCCTATATTAACGGTAGCCAATCCAACGATGTCTTCCTTCCAGCCATAACCTGCCACAATTTTTGCTTCCTCGCCTTCTGATAAACGCTCAAGCACTGTGCAAAAATCCATGTTAAGTATTTCGGCAATTTTAGAAGTAGCCATACCAAAAAGCGTGGATAAATCAGTACCAATTAACGCCTGATTACCAAGTTCGGCTAATTCAGATTGCTGCCAGGCATGAATTTTTAATCTTTTTTCGGCCTTTTTTCTTTTGGCTTCTTCTTTCAGGATTTTTTGGACTTTTGACAACGAATAAAAATAAAATGAAACTGCTAAAAAAAGTAAGAAAAAAATGAAGATCAGACGATTCCGAAACTGGGATAGAGCCTCGTATACTGCTTTTTTCTGGTAGGAAATAAGAATAGTCCAGTATGTATTTTCCAAAGGTGTCCTGTAAAAAACAAAATACATATCATTTAGATTGTTTCTTTTGCTGTTTATCGAATCATGATGTAAACCTCTTGCACTTCCGCTATTTACGGTTTTTATTTTTTTGCGCAAATCAGTTGAATTGTCATCATTTTGTATCGTTTCAAAAAAAGATTTCCCGGTATGTCCTTTAACAGGGCAATATATTTCAATGCCATTTTTACTTAGTAACCATGCATGACCATTCTTTTTGTTCTCTATTTTGCCAAGATAAAGTTTACCTAATTCATCCATTGGAATTAGAATGGCCAGGCTTCCTGCAAACTTATTGTCTTTAAATACAGGAACATGCAGGGCAATGGTCAGATATCCCTGCGCCGACATAAACACATCACTTATAACCGGTTGATGTTCCGTAATGACTTTTTGGACATGTTTTTGATGTGAAATATCCCGATCGGTAACTGATTGATTATTTGGGTAAGTATATAAAATAACTCCGTGTGAATCGACTCTTGTAATAGCTGTGATTATACTTTTATGGGTATTGTAAAATGCAGCCATCAAAGTTTTTCCATTATCTGAAAAATCGATGATGTTATCAAGCTTTGACAAAAATGTGAGGTCAGACTGGTAATTTTCAAAAAAGGATGTAATTCCCTGGGAGGCTGTTTTGGCGAGTATTAATTGTTCATTATTGAATTCATTGATCGTTTTATTTTTAATTTCATTGTAAATCAGGAAGAAAATCAGAAAAAAAATGATCAGTACAACGGGCATTACCAAAAGGCGGTTGATAGATTTCAGCCTAAAAACTAGTCTGTTCATTCGAGAGATATTTTATCATCATTGAGGTATTAAAGTTAAAGTTTAAAATTAAAAAAAAATAAGTAACGGAATATTATCCAAATATCAGGATCACGAACCTTGACCTTTGGTTAGTGGGTGGGGTTTGTGCGGGTCAAGCCCACGAATCTCTGTCAGGATTGTGGGAAAGATTGTGGGAGACAAAGATCACGACCAGCCCGTGGCACGGCAGGTGTGAGGGAGTACTATTCGACATGTGGCATCGCGGGAGCGGAGTAAACATTCAAACAACAACCGAATCACCGGTTTCATATTCTCCGCTGTTTTACTATATTTACGTTTTCCTAATTTTAACTTACCATCATGAAAAATTTATATTTTTTAGTTATTGCAGCGTTACTCTTTCCTGCCTGCAATAATCCTCACAAGTCTTTAAAAGATCCTGAAGCCATGATCGATACCGCTGATCTGGCCGGTTATATCAAAGTACTTTCTTCCGATGAGTTCGAGGGCAGGGCGCCTTCCTCTCCGGGGGAACAAAAAACAATTACTTACCTTACAGATCAGTTTAAAAAATTTGGGCTACAACCCGGCAATGGCGACAGCTACCTCCAGGAAGTGCCGCTGGTGGGCATTGCAGCCTCTCCTGATATGTCACTGGTTGTGAAAGCTGACAATGGCGAAAATAGCTATACTTACGGAGAGCAGTTCATTGCTGCATCACCATTGGACAAAGAAGAGGTTGACCTGAATAGCTCCGACATTGTATTCGTGGGTTACGGCATCGTGGCTCCGGAATATAACCGGAATGATTATGCCGGATTAGACGTAAAGGGCAAAACGGTGTTGATGCTGGTAAATGATCCGGGTTATACTACCAAAGATTCATCTTATTTCATGGGCAATGCCATGACATACTATGGCCGCTGGACCTATAAATATGAAGAAGCAGGCCGGCAGGGTGCTGCGGCTGCTATAATTATCCACCAGACCGGTGCAGCCGGTTACCCCTGGAGTGTGGTGAAGAACAGCTGGTCAGGGCCTCAGTTTTACCAGGCCGGCAGGGACGCATCTGTGCTTTGCCCGGTACAGGGCTGGATCACTGAGGATGTGGCGCGTCAATGGTTCAGTGAGGCCGGAATGGACATGGCCAAAGTAATGAAAGAAGCTACTGCTCCCGATTTTAAACCGTTGCCTATGAACATGAAAGCTTCTCTTACCCTCCATAATACTGTAAAACATTCTGTCTCTCATAATGTAATGGCTGCTATTCCTGGTAAAACAAATCCGGATGAGACTATCATTTATACGGCTCACTGGGATCACCTCGGACGGGATACTACCCTAAAAGGCGATCAGATCTATAACGGAGCACTTGACAATGCTTCCGGCGTTGCGGGTCTGCTCGAACTGGCAGAGGCATTCAAAGCAGCAGGCCAGCCACAGCGTACCGTACTCTTTATTGCTGTTACAGGCGAAGAACAAGGACTGTTGGGTTCTGCCTATTATGCTGATCATCCTGTCTATCCAATAGAAAAGACAGTAGCCAATATTAACATGGATGCACTGGATATCTACGGACCCATGAAAGATATCACCGATATCGGCTATGGTAAATCTACCCTGGACCAATATCTGGAAAAAGCAGCTAAGGCACAGAGCCGTTATATCCGGCCCGACCAGTCGCCGGAAAAAGGGTTCTACTACCGTTCCGATCACTTTAGCTTTGCTAAGAAGGGCGTGCCTTCTCTTTATACCGGCAGCGGAATCGACCATGAATCGAAAGGGGAGGAGTGGACCCGCAAACAACAGGAAAAGTATACTGCTGAGAAATACCACAAACCAGCGGACGAGTATAGCCCCGACTGGGACCTGACCGGAGCTGTCAAAGATTTGAAATTATTATATACTGTTGGTCATGAACTGGCAAACAATACCGACTGGCCTGTTTGGAACGAAGGCGTATCTTTTAAAAAGATAAGAGATAAAAGTAGCAGCGAACGCTGATATAAGAAAGAGGTATGGCCGTGTGACTCTATAACGTAACAAGTAAAGACGCACGGCCGTGCGTCTCAATTGAGCGACTCGTAAAAAAGGCGACCTTTTAAATACCCACTCTTACTTTCATTTCCTCAAAAACCTGTAACTTGCAATGCCATTCTAATTGACCATGCTCAACGTTACCTGTGCTATTATTGTGAAGAATAATAAAATTCTGGCGACCCGCCGGAGTGAAACCATGCGTCATCCGCTCAGGTGGGAATTTCCCGGAGGGAAGATTGAATCCGGAGAAACACCCGAGGAATGTTTGCACCGGGAAATAATGGAAGAGCTGAGAATTCCCCTGAGGATCATCAAACCTTTGCCTCCGCAACAACATTGTTATGAGAATTTTTCCATTAACCTGATGCCATTCCTTTGCGAATATGTTTCCGGACAGGTTGTATTGACAGAGCACAAGGAATACCGTTGGTGCAGCAGGGAAGAGTTACTACTACTTGACTGGGCTGAAGCCGACCGGCTGATACTGGAGGTATTAATGAAAGAATTGTCTGCATAAACTGAAAACCTGGTATTTTTTTTAGTTCTTCTCCCAGGTGTATTCAAATCCATAAAGGATTAAAATATAATCATTAGTTACCAGTCTGAAAATGAATAGACATACTTTTGAAAATGAATCAATTTTAACAATTTCATGCAGTATCATATGATTCCCCGTCACCCACGTTTGGTGATTAATATCATCATTTTTTGTGTCACATTCCTCATTTCTTGCCGTATCAGAAAACCGTGAAATGCATAACAAAAAGGTTACAACCGTTAAGCTTTTTTGCAGTAAATAATTTATAGGCAAAAGTGCCTGAATAATCTAATTATATAATTCTATGAAGAGACTTATACTTTTGTCCCTCCTTGCCCTTTTTGTGCTTCCCCATCTGGAGGCACAGCTCACCATTGACGGGCAAATCCGGCCCCGGGCTGAATTCCGGAACGGATACAAAAAATCACAAACCGTTACTGGTGAAAGCCCTGAATTTGTTGTTTCTCAACGGTCGCTGGTCGGCTTTTCATTTAAAAATTCTATCAGTGGTCACCTTAGTTTTCAGGATGTACGTACCTGGGGTGAAACGGCTGTAAAGAAGGACAATCCTTCTCTATTACTAAAAGAAGCCTGGATCGAGATCCCTGCCGGGAAATTGTCTTTTAAGATCGGCCGGCAGATACTGAAATATGATAATCAGCGTATCCTGGCTGTTACCAACTGGAACCAGGTGGGCACACAGCATGACTTGCTGCTGGTTAAATATAAAAATAACAATTTTACATCTCACCTTGGATTAGCCTATAACAACGAGTCAGCTTCCAACTATTTTGAAGATTATTATCCTGTTCCTTACTACAAAGCACTGGGGCTTCTGTGGATACATTTCCCGGTAGCCGGTAAAGCAGACATCTCGCTGCTTGGCGTGACTGATCTGAATGCAGTGGAAAATACCAAATCAACCTATTATCAGCGCTATACTCTCGGCGGAAATTTAGATCTGAAACCAGTGGATGCTTTCAGCTTTCATACCACTTTTTATTTGCAGCGGGGTAAAAATCCTGTCGGCCAAAAAGTGAAGGCTTACCTCTGGGCAACACGGGCTACTTACAATTTCAGCAAGGCAACAAATGTATTTGCAGGTACTGACCTGATAAGTGGTGATGATCCGGGTTCAACTGTTACCGAAACCCATAAATTTGATATTCTTTATGGTTCCCGCCATAAATATTTAGGGAGTATGGATTATTTTCCACTCAGCCAATCAGGTATTTTCGATGGATTTGCAGGCAGCGGACTCACATTTAAAGATAAATATAAGGTTGAACTCAGTCTGCATAATTTCTTCCTCCCACAGAATTATACCTCAACAGCAGTACCTTCAGGCAAGCTGGATTCTTACCTGGGTACAGAGTTTGATGTTTCCCTCGCCTTTAACCTCTCAAAAGATACACAGCTGATGTTCCTGCACGGGCTCATGTTCGGAACCTCTTCAATGGATGTAGTAAAGGGAGGAACACATGACAAACTAAGTAACTACGCTGTGTTACAGCTTACATGGACTCCTTCATTCTCATTTTAAAATTAAAGAACTGACTAAAAACAGGACTAATGAAAATATTTAGAAAACAAAGTAAACTTATCTATAAAATTACTCTTCCATTATCGCTTGCGGTATTATTGGCATTTTTGGTTATCATCCTGGTGAGTAGAAATTATCTTATTAAGACCAATACAGAAAACACAGATGAGATTATCAAAAGCAAGATAGCAGATCTTCAGAAAAATATTGATCAGATGGGTGATAAGGCACTTTATGCTGCCAGTATCTGTGCCAGCCTTGATTTTGTACATCAGGCATACAATGGTTATTATGATACTCATAACATAGATTCAACTTCTAACATTATCAGGAAAAATATTGGAGATGTAAACAAGTCAGTTGAAGACAACCTGCATGTTAGTCCGAAGATCCATTATCATCTGCCACCGGCCAGGTCGTTTATCCGTTGTTGGTCGGACAAATACGGAGACGATATTTCCGGTTTCCGGAATACAATCTTGCAGATTTCAAATGATCACCAACCCATTAAAGGAATTGAAGTGGGAAGGGGAGGATTTGTAATCAGAGGTATTGCACCTGTTTTCTCCGGAAAAGACAAATATCAGGGATCTGTGGAAGTGTTGCTGGGACTTGAGAATTATCTCAAATCAGCGAAAAACAGGAATGATGAAGAAATTGCCATGTTCATGCGCACCAGCTTGCTGAAGATTGCAACAGGATTTCTTGAGGCTACTTCCTCTAATGTCTCACAAAAAGATATGACCATCGGCAATTTTATCATAATCGACAAAACATCCCCGCGATTTGTATCAGCCAATCTTTCTCCTGCCGACCTTGACAAGGGTACTGAGGGGCTGTACCTTTTGAATAAGGGACATTATAAATACGGCATCTATCCCATTCCTGATTATTCGGGCAAAATGATCGGGGTAGGCGTATACCAGCTTGATTTGTCAGCTTTCTATTCTTCTCTTAAGGCTATGAATACAGCTATCATTATAATTGGAGTGCTGGCGCTGGCAGTATTGATCCTCATTATTTTCTGGCTTATTTACAGATATGTTTCCAAACCAGCAGGAGAAGCCATGCGGTTTACAGAAGCCATTGCCAAAGGTGATCTTACACAAACAATCGAAGTACGTTCTCAGGATGAGATTGGCATTTTACTGATGCATATGAATAAGATGAAAGAGCAGCTTAAAGATATTGTCGACAATATTATGAAAGGTACTGATAATATTGCTGCCGCCAGTGATGAGATAAGCTCCGGATCACAACAGTTATCACAGGGAGCCAATGAGCAGGCATCTTCAACAGAGGAAGCTTCCTCCTCGATGGAAGAGATGGCCTCCAGCATTCAGCAGAATACGGAAAATGCTGAGCAGACCGAACAAATAGCCAGTAAGGCGGCTGAAGGCATACAGCATGGTTATGAATCAACACAAACCTCTGTTTCTGCGATGAAAGATATCGCTGAAAAGATCAGGATCATTGATGATATTGCTTTCCAGACGAATATCCTGGCACTGAATGCAGCTGTGGAGGCTGCCAGGGCCGGAGAGTATGGTAAAGGATTTGCAGTGGTAGCAGCTGAGGTGCGTAAGCTGGCTGAAAGAAGCAAGGTAGCAGCAGGAGAGATCAGTGAACTTTCTGCTGCAGGGGTAAAGGTATCAGAACAGGCCGGTACTCAACTGTCAGAGCTGGTTCCGGAAATTCAGAAGACCGCCCGTTTGATTCAGGAAATTACTGCCACAAGTATAGAACAGAATAGTGGAGCAAGCCAGGTAAATAATGCCATTCAACAGCTTAATAACATCACTCAGCAAAATGCTGCTGCTTCGGAAGAACTGGCTACCAACTCAGAAGAACTGGCCAGTCAGGCTGATCAGCTCAAAGAACTGGTGGCGTATTTCAAAGTGGGTGAGAGCAGTCTTAAGTCTTTTTCTTCACCGGCACGGCCAAAAGTCACAAATAGTTCACCTAAAGTAAGCAAGAATACTGCACCTCAAAAAAGCAGTGGTTCTGTCATAGATATGGGAAAATCTCAAATTTCAGATAAAGATGATGATAGCTGGGAATATTATTCGTAAGAGAGGGTTAAGAGTTTAGGGTGTAGAGTTATACCTTGTATCTAAAAAAACAAATACAAAGATGTTCTTTCTGGCGCATTGAGGACTGCTTTGGTGATGCAACTTCTTCTGTTAATTTTTGTTTTTTGGTCAGTATATCCGCGATACTTTAAACGCGACAAGGTTATTCATGATATTAATTATACTGCCGGGGTGATGGAGGATGTCCACCCTGATCTGTTTGCGATGATCAGCAAAGCTGATCTTACCGCTCATACTGATTCTATTGAAAATACATTACCGGAAAAAATATCTGAAGCAGGAGCTTATAGGGTATTTAGCGAAGTATTTGCACCAGTGCATGACGGCCATACCGGTTGTCGGTGGAATAACATTTACACTCTCCGCGGAAGTGGTTTGTTCAGAAAGATATTACCACTAAGGCTCATAATTGTTGGGAATAAGATCTTTGTTACCAAAGATTATCAAGGATAGTGCATACTTCAGAAGGACTAATCTCCCGGATTATGTATATGTCTGACTACCAGGATATGATAAAAAATTACAGTTATAAAACCATTGAAAACAATATCGGCTATATTGCTTTCAATGCATTTTCCAACCCCGGCAGGTTTCGGGTATTTCTGGATTCAACATTCACATATATTAAAGATCATCAAATAAAGCATTTGATAATTGATATTCGTAATAACGGAGGAGGGAATTCTATGCTGGGAGATGAACTGATGCAATACATCTCAAAAACCAGTTTCACAATGTGTGACTCATGCATGGTGAAGATTAGCAGTGAACTTCTAAAAAGAGGTATTCTAAACTGGGTAGATTCAAGTAAAAGAATACCCGTAACCCTCTATAATTTCGGGAGTATTGACAGAACCCCTCTTCGTCAAAACCCCCTTCGTTTTAACGGAGATATTTATTTGCTGACCAGTGGACATACCTTTTCCAGTGCCAGTATGTTTACGTCTGCATTTAAATGTTTCAATGCCGGCAAAATCATAGGTACTGAAACCGGTGGTTTGACAGTAAGCTTTGGTGATCTCTACTTTTTCCGGTTGCCAGAAACAAAAATCGGAATGAAAGTCTCCTATAAGAAATTTTATAATGCCTGCGGAAAAGATAACCGCCATGGAGTTATTCCTGATTATATCATTCAGAATTCCCTGCAAAATGAAAATAATGGAATTGATAGTGTGCTGAAATTTACAGTAAACCTTATCCGTGGAAATACCCATTGAGTATAACGAAATTAGAATAATGGGTGCATATGGAATGGTTTTTTTATCAATTCCATTGTATAGAGCTCTAAAGCTTTACTAAGTAGATATTTCCGAACCCGTTAAGGATTCCGTTCGAAATTTGTCTTAGTGTTTCAATTCCCACCGGTAATTTCACTGTGTCAGAATTGATTCCCCGTTTACTGGTGAAATAAAGATTCTGGTTTGCTATATCCATAAAAGGACAGTAATCAAGTGAGGATGAATTGATACCCGGTCGCATATGTTCAGCAGGTAACCAGTTTCCTGTATTATTTTTCCGGCTGATATAAAGGTCTCCTCCTCCCATGTCATCTTCCCGGCCATAAGAGGTGAAGATGATCATATCTTCTTTTGGAGAAACCCATGCATTGAATTCATAAAGGGGGGAATTAACTGCAGAGTCCAGGGAAACAGGTTGCTGATATCCTGTCGTTGTCAAACGACTCATGTAGATGTCTTCATAACCCTTGCTGTCTTGGTAGGCTGCAGTAAAATAGAGGTTGCCACTTGCTCCCACAGCAGGGAAAAATTCATCGGCATCTGTATTAATTATTTCACCAACCGGTGCCGGGTAGCCCCAGTCATCTTCCTCTTTCATCACATACCAGATATTATAATCAATGGAATTGTCACCTTCATACAAGGGACGATTGGATGCAAAAAAAAGTTTCCGCCCGTCAGGAGAGAAAAAGGGTTCGATATCGCGATAAGTTCCGGAAAATGATACGACCTCAGGAGCGGACCATTTTTTGCCTTGTTTTTTCAGATGGATCAGCGCCCCCATTTTATTATCAGGTGTAGAAAGGGAATAGAAAATCTCATTCCCTTCAGGTGAGATGGCCATGTCGCGCTCGTTTCCCGAAGTAGAGATCAGTCCGGGAGCAAAAAGAGATACATTATCGGTTGCTTGTGTCAGGGAGAGTTCAATAGTTTTCCTGACTGAACAGGATGCAAGGATAATTAGTATAGCCGATGCGACTACACAGTGAAACAGGAAATGTGTTCTTTTCATCATCATGTTTTTAAGTATTAGAAAATTAAAATTTACCCCATTATCAGTCAAGAATATTATGTTCCAGACAGATAGTCAAATGTAGCAGTCTCTGCATTAAAAAACAAGAATTCACCTAAAATCATGTGATGCAATAAAGCATAAATTGTTTATTTCTCAACTAATCCTCAAAACCCGTTTATTCATACCGCAGGCTGTCCACCGGATTACTCCTTGCCACTCTTAACGCCTGGTAACTAATGGTTAGAAATACGATGACAATGGTAATGATCCAGGCAATGATAAATTCAAACAATCGGGTATGGTAAACATAGGCTCCGGGAAGAAAGCGATGCATTACCAACGCTGCTGCTGAACCCAGAATGAGCGAAACAAGGAGCAACGGCAAATATTCCCTGGCCAGCAAAAAGTAGATCTGCGATGGTTGTGAGCCAAATACCTTCCGGATCCCCATTTCTTTCACCCGCCTTTTGGCAGTAAAAGAGATTAATCCAAACAAACCAATTGCTGAAATTAAAATAGCCAGCATACTGAAAAACTGGAAGGTTTTATTCAACGTACCCCATGCTTCCCATGAGAAATCATGATAGATCTGGTCGTTCAAAAAGCCGAACTCAAAAGCATCATCCGGGAAATAGTCATCAAACACCTGTATGAGCTCTTTTCTAGTATGTAGCATATTATCAGGAGAAATACGTATGCTGTAAATGTTATTTCCTGTTACAATCCCGGAATGTCTTAGCAGCACGAAAGGTTTGATTTTGTTATGCATATCCTGATAATAAAAATCCTTCACTACTCCCACCACCCTGTACTGGTTGTTGTAAAGTTTCTTACCGATTGGATCCTTCCAGCCAAATATTTTGGCGGCTGTCTGATTAATAATGCATTCGTTTTCACCACTCTCTTCTCCGGGAAGGAAATTTCTTCCCTGCACGATCTTCATCTTTAATGTATTTATAAAATGGTCATCTACCCAGTTGATTCGTGTATTGATCTTTTCTTCTCCTGAGCCTTCCCAATTGATATTCCTCCCCTCGTTACCTCCAAAAGGAACGGTGGTTGAAATTGAAACATCCTGAACATTTGGGATTCTGAGCAGGCGGTTGCGAAGGTCACTGATATTCCCATCCTGTTTTTCTGATCTGAACCGGGAATATAAAATATTCTCGATGTTGAAGCCAAGATCAAGGCTCATCATGTGATGTATCTGCTTCAATACCATTAATGTAGAAATAATAAGGAAAACAGAGATGAATAATTGCAGAGTGACCAGTATCTTGCGTAGACCTACTTTGCCTCCCCGGACCTTCATTGGGTTACTTTTCAGTACTTCAATGGTTTTGAAAGAAGAAAGATAGAGAGCCGGATAGATTCCGGAAATCAATCCTACAACGACAGCTATACCCAGTAATATCAGCGCAAATACAGGATGTTCATGTATGGAAAAGTCCAGCTGACGACCTATAATGTTGTTGAAAACGGGCAGAAATAATTCGACAATTACGAAGGCCAGGTTCATGGACAGCAAAGAAATAACTACTGATTCTCCGAGAAACTGACTAATAAGTGCGCTCCTGCTGCTTCCGCAAACTTTTTTAACCCCTATTTCCCTTGCCCTGGTAGAAGAGTTGGCTGTAGTGAGATTCACAAAATTGACCGACGCAAGCAAGAGGATAAATATCGCGATCAATCCATATAAAAATATGGCTACCATATAATCGGAGCTGGAAGGAGAAGAATTCAGGTAAACCTTACTTAGAGGCAACAGGTATGATTCATATAATCCTTTATCATTACCATGTTCATCCATTAAGTGAATAATTTTATTGTCAAGGGCCCTGACATCTGCATCTTTTTTCAGCAAAACATACGTCTGGAATGCAAAACTGGTCCAGTTAGAGAACACATTTTCCCGGTTATTGGATTTTTCGTATAGTCCAAATGAAATGATATAGGAGGGCCTGATCGAAGAATTGTAGGGCAGTTCATGATAAACACCTGTTACCTTCAGGTCATACTTTTTTTCCAGTTTCACATAATTGCCCAGTGCATTTCCTTCCGGAAAAAGTTTAGCGGCAAGTTTGTCAGAAAGCACAATGGAGTATGGATCAGTCAGCGCCTTTTCTTTGTCACCGGCAATAAAATCGTAATCGAAAATATCAAAAATATTCTGTTCAGCATAGTAGCCCTTTTCTTCAAAGAATGGTCTTATATGGGAAGCAGACAGAAATTCTCCCCAGGCTTCAGTCAGGAGTACGGCATCTTTTATTTCCGGGTAGTTTTCGCGCAGGTGATTGGCCAATGC
>Ga0102962_1000933_pt1 | contig 12238 bp, 12 predicted proteins | sample SalPonF2_C_D2_MG_FD_84519 | JGI IMG/M metagenome (GOLD analysis project Ga0102962, IMG submission 84519) | Salt pond soil microbial communities from South San Francisco under conditions of wetland restoration - Salt Pond MetaG SF2_C_D2_MG ...
AACAAGCGGCAGCGAAATTTTCCAGCCGGTCGCTTTTGCTCCACTTTTGTCGATACAAAAGTGGTAACAGAAGATGAATAACCCACGCGATCGAAGAAAGGGCTGGATCTGTTGCATCTTCGAGTTTTCAAAATGGTATGCTCTTCTTTTTTAATTAAAAATTCTTATCTCGAACTGGCGTTAATTAGATATCGTAAGGGTAAAACCTGTGATATTTCCTTATTTTCGCTTCAGCGTAATTAACGTATTTCAATATTAGAACTTAATTTCCACCCGGACGGCTAATGCACAAGCTATTTCGAGCGTCCACACTTGAATACAATTATCACCATGTCCACCGGTAAAGCATTTTGGAACGCTGTACCCAGTGCGGACCTTCGGTCATATACCGAATCCGCATATCCACAAACGGCCAAAAAAGACGTGAATATATTCGGCTGGGATATAAATATTCGGTAATCCCCGACACTGATTCCATGATATGCTCTCCTGAAATCTGTAGAAAAGCATGACTCATAAAACGCTGATAAAACGGACCGTTGTCCAGAAGTACGGATTGCTGGATTTGGGTTTCCGTATTCGGGGATTTTAAATTGATTTTTCGGGCCGTATGCAATCCGAACAGTGTTAACCCTTTATCCAGAAGTTCAAAATCGTCAAAAACATCCAAGACTCGGTCATTGGAATTACTGATTAACCAGGCGCGATGCTGATCGGTTTGCTGACGATTCATCACATAATACACCAGCGTAAAATCATCAAAATGGAAGCGTCCCCAGTACCAATCCCGGAATTCATTACGCATGGGTTCATGACCTGTATTATGGTCATGATATCCATGGCCCTCAAATTCAATTTTCCTCTTTTCTTCGTTTTGGGCTGATAATTGAATCTTCCCATTTACTTCTGCTCGGGGTTGTACCAAATTCCACTGATGACCAACTGATTTATTCATTTCAGCATTAGTAAATAAAGATTTTTCAATGGCAGGACTTTTAAATTTAATAGAAGCCTCGATTGAATCTCCATTTGGCAAGTTCTCTATCAAATCCAACGTATATTTAAGCGCATCTTCATCCATTTTACCAATCATTTGGTGCGGCCCGATTTCCACTCTGGGATAATCGGTCCCAAATACGCAATCGGTCTCTTCAAATTCAGTGAAGCTGTAATAGATAGGATCACTCCCCTCATAAATAGAAATACTTATCGCTGGATAATGGTGCGGCATCGGCGCTTTTTCATCATCCGTTAGAGCACGATTATACCGCGTGGAAAAGGGGTTTCCTTCATAAAAGATCACTACAAAATTATACTTTCCATCTGATGATACTGCATCAAAATACCACCATTCATAACTGCCTGGTTGTTTTTTATCATTCCGTACATCCAATGTAGCATCTGAAAAAATATTCATAATATGCTAATTAAACAGTTTGAATATTCAGCTGCAACACACAAACAGTGTGTTTGATCTTACACTCCTCACCCCTACCTTTAATCCATGACGTTTTTACTATACATAGCATTGGGATATTTACTCATTACTACAATTATTTTGTATCGTAATCGGTTGGACTTTACACCGCTTAAGACATCCCGTCATTCATATTTCAATGACCAAGCCCCAAAAGTAAGCCTTTGTATTCCAGCACGAAATGAGGCTCCGTCCATTGAACAATGTGTCTGCTCAGCCCTCGATCAACAGTATCCGAACTATGAAGTTTTTGTATTGGATGATGGATCAACCGACGGGACTTCCGAAATTTTAAACAAACTGTCAGAGACGTATCCCAATAAGCTAACGATCATTCCCGGAGAGCCGAAGCCTAAAGACTGGTTGGGTAAAGCATGGGCCTGTCACCAGCTTTCCGAAGCTACAACGGGAGACATTTTAGTTTTTATTGATGCGGATACGTGGCTGGAAAAGGAAACAATTTCTCGCCTTATTCGCACAATGGGACATGATATCGTTGATTTTGTGACCCTATGGCCAGAACAAATACTGGGTACTTTCTGGGAAAGAAACGCCATACCATTGATTTATTTCGCTTTGCTGACACTGCTGCCTGTTCGTTATGTTTATCAGGATCCTAAATGGGTACCCTCTTTTTTACGTAAGAAAGTGACACCTATTTTTGCCGCCGCATGTGGACAATTCATGGCTTTTAAACGTAAAGCTTATGAGACCATTGGCGGACATGCCTCGGTGAAAGACCACGTAGTTGAAGACGTTGCATTGGCAAAAAATATTAAACGGGCCGGGCTAAAAATGAATATGTATCACGGAAAAAATACCGTTAGTTGCAGAATGTATACTTCCGGTTCGGAACTTTGGGAGGGACTTCGCAAAAATTTTCTAGCGGGATTTGGGTATAATATTCCCTTTTTTATTGGGATGGGAATGCTGCAATTCATCACATTTGTACTCCCGGCTGTAACTCTGCCCTTCTTGATCTCCGGCAAAATAAATATGCTGTTAATGCTGGACCTGACTAATATTGGGTTGATGTTAACTCAGCGTGCTATGATTGACCGCTGGTTTAATTGGAACAGGTGGTATAGTTGGCTCCATCCACTGGGGGTATGTTGGTATGAATGGCTGGGAATCAGAGTATTGATGGATTATTTCAAAAAAGAAACTGTACAATGGAAGGATCGAAGGATATAATTCGTATCAACTTATAGACTTAACAAGCTATATTTCAGAAAAATAGGCAAACTTTATCCATTGTTAAATAAGCCCAAAATCTTAAAAGGCTGTTTATTTTTACCGGTAAAGTATCCATATTGGTATAGATGAAGAAAGCGATTGATAAATATCTCCGCTACCTGAAAATTGAGCGAAATGCTTCGCCGCACACCATCACTTCGTATAAAAACGACTTAACACAGTTTTCAAATTTTTGCTCCGACCATTTTGAAAAAGAGCTAAAGAAATTAAATCTGAATTCTGTCGAACGTATCACTATTCGTCTATGGCTCGGGGAACTTTCTGAGCGGGGATTGGCTAAAAGTTCTATAGCGCGTAAAGTAGCTGCAATTCGATCGTTCTTTAAATACTGTTTTAAACGAGGATTTATTGAACAAAATCCGGCCCATTTGCTAATTGTTCCAAAAAAGGACAAACCTTTGCCAAAGACAGCTACGTTTGAAGACCTCAATCGAATGATGGAATTAGCAGAAGGAAAATCAGCAGAGTCAGTACAACACCGCGCTATTCTTGAAGTTTTTTATGGAACGGGCATTCGCCTGAGTGAATTGGTCAATTTGGATGAAGAAGATATCAATTTCAAATTGAATCAAATTAAAGTGCTGGGAAAAGGCGCTAAACAACGTATTGTACCATTGGGTGATCAGGCTCAAACAGCATTGCGGAACCACCTGAAAACGAAACCTCAGCTTTATGGTAACAGGACTGATAATGATGCCCGTGCGGCGGTATTCCTGGCTGCCGGAGGCCAACGAATCTATCCACGAGCAGTACAACGGATCGTAAAAAAATATCTACAGCGTGCCAGCGAAGTAACTCAAAAAAGTCCTCATGTGCTTAGACATAGTTTCGCGACTCATCTGCTCGATCGTGGAGCAGATATACGGGTCATCAAAGAATTACTGGGACATGCTAATTTAGCAGCAACACAAGTTTACACTCATACTTCAGTCGAACGGCTGAAAAACGTTTACGAATTAGCTCATCCGAGAGCTAAAAATTAAAGCAAATTAGGAGGAAACCATTTTATGAAAACCACTTTCACAGCCCGACATTTTCAACCAAGTGATGAACTGCGAATTTATGCCGAAGATGCTGTGCAGAAACTAGATCAATTTTATGATCGTATTTTAACCTGTGATATCATTCTTGAGCCGGTTCCGGATGATGATAACCCACAGCAGGCCGAACTCAATGTGAAAGTACCTCAACGACTTTTAAATGCTAAAGAAAAAGCTTCTTCTTATGAACAAGCCATAAATATGGTCATCGAAAACATTACGCGTCAACTTAAAAAGTATAAGCAGAAAACACTTCACCAACGATAAATCGCCATGCCTTTTGGTAATCATGATCCAATACCCAAAAAAGAGAAGATAACGGTCTCTTATCTCGTTGAACGCTTGAAAGAGCGAGTACAAATTGATATTAACCCATTTGTTGCCGAAGGTAACAGCGACCAGCGTTACATCACCGAGGCGGACCTTCACCGCCCCGGTCTTGCGCTGGCGGGCTATGTCAAACTTTTCACTTTTCAGCGAATACAAATTATCGGAAATACCGAAACCCGGTATCTCAAAAACCTATCCGAGAAAGAGCAAAAAGAAGCCTTTGCCAATCTTACCCAGTTTAGTATACCAGTGCTTTTTCTTACCAATGATAATAAACTGCCGGATTATCTTTTCGAAATGGCTGACGAAGCCGGTATCCCTGTTTTTGGTACCAGCCTCGAAACCACACATTTCATGCATCTCATCCGTGATTTCTTGGAAGATCAATTTGCCCTGCAAACGATGGTGCATGGATCGATGGTTGATGTTTATGGTATTGGCATCCTGATAGCCGGCAAATCGGGCATAGGTAAAAGTGAAGTAGCACTTGATCTGGTGGAACGGGGGCACCGGCTCGTTGCTGATGATGTCGTTATTCTTACCAAAAAAAGTAACGTGTTGATGGCTTCAGCTACCGAAATGAATAAACATTTTATGGAAATACGGGGATTGGGTATAATTGACATCATGTCTATGTTTGGCGTCAGGGCCATTCGATATCAAAAACGACTGGAAGTAGTGCTTGAACTCTCTCTGTGGGATGAATCCAAAGATATCGAACGCACGGGTCTCAACCGGGATACCAAAAAGATGCTGGGCATCGATATCCCATTGATCAATTTGCCCATTACTCCCGGAAAAAATATCACGGTTATCGCAGAGGTCATAGCAATGAATTATTTATTGCGTCATTACGGGTATGATGCTGCAGAAGCCTTCCAGGATAAAGTAAAAACACATATCGCAGATAAACAAAGACCTGCTGATATGCCTCAAAGAGCTATTGAATACTTTGAAGGCGATGTTGAATAACAGTATCGTATATTTTTGAAAACTTATTAAAATCCGTACATTCTTTTTTTGTAACAAACGGCTTACGAGACTCTCTTTATAGTTGGATCGGCTATAATAAATTATCATCTATGTCAATAAATGATTATTACTACTACGACAAGCAGAATTGTGAATTTGTGCCTGTCGAGTACAATAGTTTAGAACGTATTATCTATACAGCTTGTTTATGGATTCTTTGTGGGGTTGTACTATCCGGCGTTGGAATATCTATTCTGTCCTACTCAGTCGGTACCCCGGCAGAAATCGCTCTCAAGGCTGAAAACCATGAGCTTGTCGATCAGTTTAAAAAGACTAAAAAGACAATAAAGGGTTTAAATCAACAAGTACAGCAGCTTGCACATAACGATAATGATATTTATCGATCCATGCTGGGGATGGATCAGATTTCATTAGATGAACGCAAAGCTGGTGTCGGAGGGGCAGATGTTTATTCCAAATTTGATGCCTACAGCCAAAATACTGAGAATATTTTGAAGTGGACTGCTGAAAACCTTGATAATCTTGAGCGCAAGGTCAATATCCAAAAAATAAGCTTTAAAGAAATAAAAAGTTATTACAATAAGAACAAGAAAAAGATGAAGCATATCCCCGCTATTAAGCCTACAAAGGGGATTATCTTAAGTGGTTTTGGGATGCGCTATCATCCCGTTTTACACTACCGTCGTATGCATAATGGCGTTGACTTCAGAGCTGATGTCGGTTCTAAAGTATACGCAACAGGTAATGGTGTTGTGAAATATGCAAAACGTAAAGGTACCTTTGGTCGACTTTTGATAATTGATAATGGATTTGGATATGAAACGTATTATGCCCATCTCTCTTCATTTGCAAAAGGTGTTAAACCAGGCACCAAGGTAAAACGAGGTGATTTAGTCGCATTTACTGGTGCCACGGGACTTGTAACAGGACCTCACCTGCATTACGAGGTACACAAAAATGGGAAGCCGGTTAATCCAATTAACTACCTTTTTGGGGATACAAGTCCGCAGGAATACGCGATGTATAAAAACATAGCCAAAAATAATAACAGGTCACTTGACTAGTGATATGTCAATTGGCTTACTTTATCATTCTAATGTAAGCTAATTCAGTTCACGTAAATATCGCTTCTCTACTTTGTCGACAGCACGAATTGAATTTCGCAACCATTGGTATTGGAGCTGTAGTTTTTCATCATCCATGAGCTTCCAATTTTTGTTCGATTTATTACGCAGGCGGGATGAGAGCTCATACAAACAAATAGCGGCACCTACAGAAATATTAAAACTCTCACTGAATCCCGCCATCGGAATTTTGGCAAAACCGTCGGCATGATCCAGCGCATAATCCGATAGTCCGGTGTATTCAGCCCCAAAGACTAACGCCGTTTTCTGATCTAACGAGACTTCATCAATTGTTACATCATTTTCGTGTGGGGTTGTAGCAATAATTTTATATCCCTTATCTTTCAATAGGTTATAGCATGCTTCAGTGTTTTTTATACCGGATTCATTATGTTTATGCAGTGAAAGCCATTGGTCAGCCCCAATTGTAATACCTTTATTAGGGCTGAAGTTATTTTCATTTTCAATGATATGCACATCCTGAATCCCAAAGCAATCACAGCTTCGCAATACGGCACTGGCATTATGCGGTTGATAAATATCCTCAAGGACGACCGTTAAAAAGCGAGTCCTTCTTTCAAGGATTTCATTAATCTTTTGCCATCGTTCTTCCGTCACAAATCTTTGTAAATAATTGACCAGTTCAGCTTTTAATGGGTTATCCATAAGAAATTATTGGACTTAGATGTTTTAATCCTTAAGATATGTTATAATAGTTAAAGCTATTTATTTTCTTTTCACTAAAAAGGAGGTTCTATGATTGTACGGGATATATTGAAAAATAAGGGAACAAAAGTTCATTCCATTTCTCCTGAACAAACAGTCTATGAAGCTATTGCTAAAATGGATCAACTGGATATCGGAGCTTTGGTTGTACTTAATGGACAATCTTTGCAGGGGATACTAAGCGAAAGAGATTACCGAAGCAAAGTTATCCTAAAAGGTCGAACTTCAAAAAATACGAATGTCAGTGAAATTATGACGGGTGACGTCTATTATGTAACGCCTTCCGATTCTGTAGAAATGTGTATGTCGCTGATGACCGAAAAGAAAATCCGTCACCTACCTGTTATCGAAAAAAATGACGTGGTCGGTGTAGTATCTATAGGCGACCTTGTAAAAGCAATTATTTCAAAACAAAAGGGCGAAATCACTCACCTTCGAAGCTACATACAAAGGGACTATCCTGGCTGATTAGTCAGTACAACGGATGATAAATCCTTTTTTACGGACGGTATCAATGTATTCGCTTTCTGAGTGGCTGCGAATTTTTTTCCTTAAATAACTGATATACACATTGATGTAGTTGGTCTGCGTATCAAAGTGAATATCCCATACATTTTCTGCAATTTCTTCTTGTGTAACGATTTGGTTTTTCTTTTTCAACAAATAAACTAGCAAATTAAACTCGTTGTTTGTAAGATCAACCTTGGTACCGTTCACTTTAAATTCGCGTTCCAACATATTCACTTCAAGCTCGCCACAGCTGATTATACGATCACCATTAACCTCACTACTACGACGATTAATAGCCTCAATCCGGGCAAGCAACTCTTCGGTATCAAATGGTTTGGTTAGATAATCATCCGCGCCAACTCTCAAACATTTTATTTTGACATCGGTCTCCTGTTCAGCCGATAAAATTAAAACCGGGGTCGTTATTTCTTGTTCGCGGATATTCTTACAAAGTTCATAACCATCACCATCAGGTAAACCTAAATCCAATATGATAATGTCATAATTGTTTTCGACGGCATGTTCTTCCCCACCCTGTGCGGTGTCCGTCATGTCAACATTGTATTCACTTTTCTCTAAGACTGCTTTCACAAGTGTTCTTACAGAAGGATCGTCCTCGATGACTAATACATTCATGGCCGTATTTTTCATTTCCCTTTTTTAAAAAAACCGAAGTTTTTGTGACAACTTGAGTATAATCATCTAATATTAAATATGCTAAGTTTTGTCTCCCTAAATGGAGATAAATTTTTAAAAATCCCTGCATATTTAAGAATATCCCATCGAAAGTAACCAATCCCGGGATTCATTTACAAATAAACTACTTAATCTATGGCTGGCATCCAACTCCTTAAATAGAACATTAGCGCCCCATTTCTCAAGTTGGTTACAACATCTCTTTTGAGGACTACTTTTTACACTTTTATCCTGGGCGCCATGTAAAGCCAAAATATTCATGTGATCATATGAACCTTTACGATTCTTAAAGACCTCTGTTTTAATGCGTCCGCCAATGACCACAAGTTCATTGACATGCTTCCATCGGGATAGGGCAAAATAACCAGCCAGATACCCCCCCATTGAGTAACCCAAAATGGCTATTCTTTCTACCGAAACATTTTCTAAAATCCCATCAAGAATATCTTGAATAAACTCAGAGGCCAGTTCCATAGACTTTACAAATTGATCCTCTTCTCCATCATACAAGTACCAAGCTCGCCCCCAATCTTTCACTTCCTTATTCTGTTTTCGATCATAAATAGGATAGGGAGCCTGTATGAAAAGGTGATATGCATTTAAATCCAAATGATCTTTCACAAGCTTTTGGAATTGAGTAATATTCTGATTAAAACCATGCAAATAAACAATCAGGGGCTTTTCTTCAGGTTCGCCCGTCTCAATCAATTTGTAGGGAACCTCAATTTTAAAAGATTGTTTGCCAGACATGAGCACTTTTTGCATAGTTAATTCATATCTATGAGCTTATTGATATTATCATGCCTTCCCATCACTACCAAACGATCGTTAGGACGAATCTTTGTTGATGGCTCTAAAACCCCTAATATTTCGGCTTCCTTATTAGGCATTCCCTCTACCTCTACATCACTTTTCTTGATCCGTTTAATCGTTAATAAGTTTACATTATATCTTTGACGCAACTTCAGATCAGCAAGTGAATAGCCGTGCATATCTTTAGGAGCGTCGATCTCATAAATTGCAATATCTTTACTTAGTTCAAAGTAATCATTTACCGAAATATGAATAAGCTGAGCTGCCATACGTTCTCCCTCATCTTTCTCGGGATGAATAACTTCATTTATCCCAATACGATTAAGGATCGCTTCCTGCGTATCACTGCCGGCACGTGCGATAATGCGTTTAACACCTGCTTTCAGCAATTCCATACAGATAAGCACAACCGGTTCAAATGCTTCTCCAATTCCTACAATCACCACATCAGCGTTAAAAACGCCGTGTTCGGCCAACATTGCAGGATCGGTACCATCAAACTGTACTGCTTCCGAGACAAACTGTTGTATAGCTTCCACTTTTTCCAGATCGTGGTCAACAGCAAGTACATAAGCTCCCAATCGCGATAACGACTTAGCCAGGGAAGAACCATAGGCGCCGAGTCCGATTACACAAAACTGTTGATCTCCATTTTTAGGCATAGAAATAAATTTTGTTCAAATTAAGCAACAATAACACTTTCTTTGGGATATTTATATTGCCGTTTATCAATTCGTTTTGCAAACGCAAGAGCCAAAGTTACACTTCCTACCCGCCCGATGAACATCGAAACGGTAACAATAAGTTTACCCCAGTACGAAAGATCTGCGGTAATTCCTCTCGACAAACCACAAGTAGCAAAGGCAGAAAATTCTTCAAATAAAAGATCCAAAAAAGGTAAATGCTGTTCTGTAATCGTTAATAACAAAGTAAAAACAAATAGACAGGCAGCAGCAAGCGTAAAGGCTGTCAATGCAGTAAAGATAGTCGAAGTAGGAATGGTTTTATTAGAAAATTCTACCCGATCGTGTCCTCGTATTGTAGAGACAACCGATAACCAGATAACGGCAATAGTGGTAGTTTTGATTCCCCCTCCTGTCGAGGCCGGTGAAGCACCTATCGCCATTAGAGTTAGAAAAACAACAGATGTACTAACATGTAGGGCGCCAATATTTATCGTGTTGAACCCCGCAGTGCGTGTACTTACACTCTGCAGAAAACTGATAAGCACCTTATTCCCAAATGAATAACCAGCCAATACGTTGTTCCATTCCAGCGCCATAAAGGCTACAGCTCCTCCTACAATTAGGAAGGCCGTCACAATTAAAACCAACCGCGCATGGATTGACAACTTCCTGTTGCGGATTTGACGACGAGGATTTCCTTTTACCAGTTCCCAGATTGTTGTAAAACCCAATCCTCCAAAAATAATCATCAGCATAGTGGTGATATTTACACCTACATTCAGCTGACTGCCTTTACCGGCCAGATTGGTTGTAAACGTTGAAAATCCTGCATTACAAAAAGCAGATATCGCATGGAATATTGAATAATACAATCGAGCGCCCGGATCCGGGAATGCATTAGACCAACTGAAATAATATCCCATGACCCCAAGAGTTTCAATGAATAAAGTCATCCCGATTATGCGCTTGATCATGGCAAAAGTTTCCTGTGCACGATCTTCACTTAATACATCCTTAAGAAACATCATTTGCCCTACTCCCAGACCATTGCTGATGAAAAGCGCAAATAATGTGGCAAAAGTAATAATCCCAATTCCACCGAGTTCTATTAAAATCATAATAACGACCTGCCCCAAAACCGTAAATTTTGTCGCTGTGTCTACTACGATAAGCCCGGTTACACATACGGCACTAGTCGACGTAAATAAGGCATTGATAAATGATAGGCCTTGTCCGTCGACGGTGGCACGTGGGAGCATCAACATAAAAGCGCCAATAAATATTATGGTAAGAAAGCTCGTAACAATAATCTGGGCCGGGTGGCGCTGTAAAGATAATAGTATAGGGGCAGCTTGAATAAATTTTGCTACAACAAGCAACACCAAATATACTTTTGTGAGCGCAACCAGTGCTGGAAAAGCATTCTCAATGCCCAATAAACCGCCAAGAAATGTTACAATGCTGCTCAATCCCAATAAATAAAGGATAGTAACAAATAATAATAGTGCGAATAGTACGGCTTCCAGAATATGACTTTTTATGAGATCACCACGCTGAGAAGTGAATAGCACACGGCTTATAAAAAGTATTGAAAATCCGACAACAATAATGACGTCCATATATTCAACAATACGGCTGTACTCAGGTGATAACCTAAATCCAACCGTACTGATCAGGCTCACCAACGCCATAATCATCAGTAACACACTCAGCCCGCGAAAATAGGGCTGAAGTTTCAAATCAAGATCATATAATTCTACCTCTACATCTTTAAACTGATTTCGATATTTTTTATAGAGCTGTCGCCCCCGAACAACCAGCGTTATGTAAAATTTTCTCCAGTCTTTTGGTAAATCCATGGCTCCAAATATAATAAAAATCTCTTACCACACAGCAATTGCTTTTTTAACTTTCAGATAAGAATAAAATTGACAATATCTTCAATTTGATTCAGAGAATCTTCTATTAAATGGCAGATTCTTTAGCAGGCAGCTAAGGCAATTTCAGCGGTCTTCCAGTAAGAAAAAACCAATTCTAAACAGATCTCGTGTTTGCGAATGAATAAAGAAATCAAGAACTAACTCCTAAATCATAGAAATTAAATTTCTATTGGGTTTTTCGCCCATCACTATTACTTTAAAACAAATTGAATTTATAGATTGAAGAAAATATTAGATTATGGCTGAAGTTCGCACCGATTGGACAAAAGATGAAATTGCTGACATTTATCATACGCCATTGATGGAACTGATTTACCGTGCGGCCACAGTGCATCGTGAGCACCATGAAACAGGGGAAGTGCAAGTTTGTACTCTACTTTCGATTAAGACAGGTGGTTGCCCTGAAGACTGTGCCTACTGCCCGCAGTCGGCCCACCATGATACCGATGTTGAGCCGGGCAAAATGCTGGATCGTGATGTCATTCTCTCAGCAGCTCGAAAAGCTAAAGAAGCCGGAAGCACAAGGTTCTGTATGGGTGCGGCATGGCGATGTGCCCGAAGCACCAAAGATTTCGATCATGTTCTGGATATGGTAAGTGAGATTACTGATATGGATATGGAAGTCTGCTGCACACTCGGTATGCTT
>Ga0102962_1000935_pt1 | contig 12208 bp, 10 predicted proteins | sample SalPonF2_C_D2_MG_FD_84519 | JGI IMG/M metagenome (GOLD analysis project Ga0102962, IMG submission 84519) | Salt pond soil microbial communities from South San Francisco under conditions of wetland restoration - Salt Pond MetaG SF2_C_D2_MG ...
CTCCAGCAGATCGCGCAGCGAAGCCAGATCCCCGCCGCAGCTGCGCAGGATTTCCTGCCCCTTCTCCTCGAACAGCATCGCGTAGAGAACGTGCTCGGTGGTGAGGTATTCGTGATGGCGGCGTTGTGCTTCCCGGACCGCCAATGAAAACGTTATCTGCACTTCCTGACTGAACATAGAGGGTTTTCTTTTCCTTAATCAGACGGCTGGAGAGCCTGTCCGGGTTGATGCCGGTGCGCTGATGTTCGACCGGCAGGGCGGTGCCCGCCGCCGGTCACGCCTCTTCAAGGCTGCACTTCAGAGGAAATCCCTCGGTCCGGGCAATGGCGTGCACCCGATCGACTTTTGTTTCGGCGATTTCAAAGGGATAAACGCCGCACAGGCCCACCCCCTTGAGGTGGATATTGAGCATGATCCGGGTCGCCTCCGGGGGCACTTTATGAAAAACCCTCTCGAGAACATCGACCACGAATTCCATCGTCGTGTAGTCGTCATTATGCATCAACACCTTGAACAGGGAGGGGCGGGCTGTTTTGGTCTTGCTTTGCTCAACAACCTTCGCCTCCCCTTCGGGCACGTTCTTACTCACGGATCTTCTCTCAGACTGACCAATAAACTGACATGGGGGTAACCGGCCCGCCCCGTGCTGCCCATGGGCAGCACGGGACGGGCCTTTTCCCTACCGAACAGATACCGACCGGAAACGATTTTTTCAATAATCCTAGCACAAGTTCGCGGGAACTTCCAAGAGGCTCCAGCTTTCTTTATCGGTAGGCAGAAGGGTTCTATCCGGAAACGGGTGTACCCTGCGGAGAGGGAAACGCCGGTGGGACGAGGGTCAGTCTTCGAAAAAGCATTGCGGGTCGGCTCCGAAAGGATCGCCCGGCTCGGCTCCGGCAGCGAAGGCGATCGCCCGACACCCCCGGCATCCGCACCAGCGGGGGCAGACGCCGCACTTGCCTCGGTACCGTGACTTGTCGCGCAACCCGGCCAGGACCTCCGAGCTCGCCCACACCTCCCGAAGGGAGTCGGTGCGCACGTTGCCGATGGGAATCTCCAGCCGGCGGCAGGGCAGGATGGTGCCGTCGGGCAGCAGAGTCAGGCCGGAAACGCCGGCGGCACACCCGCCGAAAGGCCCGCCTCCCTGCCGATAGGTGCCCGGCGCGCGCAACTGGCCACCGACCGGGTCCCCCGTGACGATTTCCAGGTCGGCCGTTTCGAGGGCGAAGAGCGTTTCGTACAGGGATCTCACTTCCTGCGACGTGAGCATCTGCCGCTGCAACTCCGCGCCCCGCCCCGCCGGCACCAGGCGGGAGAAGCCGAGGCGCTGCACCCCCAACCGGCGGGTCAGAGCGGCCATCTCCGCCACGCTGCCGGCATTGAGCCGGGAGAGGGTCACGTTCAGAGTCACCGGCAACCCCGCCTCGAGCAGCGCGCCGACTCCCTCCTGCGCCGCCCGGAAGCTTCCCGCCCCGCGGATGCCGTCGTGAATCGCCTCGGGCCCCTCCAGGCTGACCTGCACCCCTTTTACCCCGAGCGCCGACAGGGTCAAGGCGCGTGAGCGATCGACCAGGGTGCCGTTGGTGAGCAGATAGAGGGCGAACCCCTCCCGGCCGATGGCTTCGAGGACGGCAGGGAGATCCTCGCGCAAAAAGGGCTCGCCGCCGGTCACGGTACAGCTGGGAGAAAAAGTCACGCCGTAGAGTCTCTGCCAGTCCTTCAGCATGGCCGCCGCCTCGGTCGCCACCTCGCCGATTTCCGCCACCGTGGGTTCGTCGCCCGACGTACCCGACTGGTAACAGTGTCGACACTGCAGATTACAGCGATTGGTGATGTGCCATTGCAGAAAAAAATCAAAAGGCTGAGCGATTGCCATTGCTCTCTCCCGAACAAGCGTTTCCCTGTTTGATGCTTTCGCAAAAACTTCTGGGATGGCTAAGCATAAATCTCGTCCTACAAGGCCTGGTGGTTTTTCAGAGGCGAGGGCCGCCCTCAGGGTGATCGAGGTCCTGAAAAAGTGCCGTAACGCCAAGGGCGGACTTTTTTGGACGCCATCAAAAAATGAGCGGCAGATAGGGTAAGGGATGTACCGGGGACCGCCCGGGGTCCTCCCTTCCGTATCTGCCGTCAATTTTTAGCCGCCGAACCGGCAGCTTTCAGCTTCCGCTTTTTCAGCTCTTTCACTTGTGACATGGCGTGCCGGGATTATCTGTCGCTGCTTTCTTCAGAGTATCCCAGAAGGCCGCTTCCTGCCGCAACACTGCCTCGCTGACCGATTTCCTCATCCCTTTTCACCTCCTCTCACGCTGAGATGGCGAGCCGCCGACGTCCCGCCGGAGCGACTCTCCTCACGTTGATAGGAAAGTCGGATATCAAGAGGTCATTTAAAAGGATTTGCCGATATGTCGAGTTTATTTCGGTAATGGGCCCTGTCAAGGCGAAAAAGACGGGGGTTTTTCAGCGTGTGGTTCTTTCAGTCCGAGGGAAGCGCAGCGCCCCCGAGGTAGGCCTGGGCCATCTCCGGCTCATCCACAAGGTGCTTCACCGCGGCAGTCAGGGTCATTCCCCGGGCATCCAGGCCCGCGTCGCTCAAAGCCTTTCCCACTCCGCGGAAGGCCGCTTCCATAAGCGTTTTCTGGAAAAGATTCATCAGCACCGATCGGGTCTCGCCCAGCGCCGGCGAGGTAATGGCCTGTCGGCAGTCTTCCGGGTCGATGGAAGTCACCGAGCGGCAGAGCAGAGGCCGCACCGGATAGATGGAGCAGCTGCCCCGTTCATCCAGAAACGCGCAGGGCTGGCGCAAAAAGAGCCGCTCTTCCTCGTCGAGCCAGCGGATCTGCCGGTAAAGTTCGGCGACCCGCGCTTTGAGCAGCGCGGCCTCGCTCTTATTGAAATGCCGATTCAGATAGCCGACAATCGCCACCGCCTCCGGGAACAGGACCGCCACGTTCACCATGCAACAGATGCCGCACCCCGCCTTGCAGGCGATATGGGCTTCTTCGGCAGCGTCGAGACGGGCGGCGAGCTCTTCCTCCGCCGCCGTCACCGTCCGGCCAAGGGCCTCGGCGAGCCCTCCCGGGGTTTCGACCTCCTTCAGATCCCGCGCCAGCTCCCTGTCGATTCCGGATGCAAACCCCTCGAAGTCGAATCCCATGAGCCGCCCCTTCTCTTTGAAAGATTTTTCTTCCGCCGATGCTCCGGATCCCTTTGCAGAGATTTATTCATAACGACGTTTCCATACCATGTACATGATGAGGGAAACCCAGGTTTTCCGCTCCTCCCGCCCCGTGCGCATTTTCCCGATCCGTTTTCAATCATGATGCACTCGCAATAACTCACCAGATGGCTAAACAAAAATTTCGTCCTACAAGGTCTGGTGGTTTTTCAGGGGCAAAGGCCTACATCAGGGGGGTCGAGGTCCTGAAGAAACGCCGTAACGCCGGGCGGACTTTTTTCGACGCCATCAATCATAGCCGACCGCTTCCGGGAAACCAAGTTTTTTGGTGGAATTTCGAGACTCGATTCCAAAAACGGGCCCCCCGGCCGGCCTACCGGAGAGAAGTAGAATGATGTTTTCTTGATGCCCGGATCTGATGCAGGGATTTTCTTTACAAGGGGGAGAAAAAAACCTAGATTAGAAGAAAACCTTCTGCCGCGATCGGTGCCCATGGAATCCTCGGTCCTGATTATCGACGACTCGAAGAGCGTCCGCCAACAAATTATTCACATCCTCAAAGAGTCTTCCCTGTTCCGCTTCTATTTTGAAGCGGGTGACGGGGTCGAAGCCTTGAAGATGGTCCTGAATCGCCCGGTCGACCTCATCCTCTGCGACCTGGAAATGCCCGGCATGGACGGATTCAAGTTCCTGAAGATGATGAGCGCCCGGGAGGATCTGAAAGATATTCCCGTCATCATGATCACCGGGAGGGAGGATCAGGAGGCCAAGGTGCGGGGGCTGGAGCAGGGCGCCAGCGATTACGTCACCAAGCCCTTCGATGCGGCTGAACTGCTGGCCCGCGTCAAAGTTCAGATCAAGATCAAGTCGCTGCAGGACAGCCTGAAAAAGAGCAATCAGCTTTTGCTGGAACTCTCCAATACCGATCCCCTGACCCGCCTCTCCAACCGGCGGTTTCTGATGGAGACCCTGCTGCGCGAATTCAATCGCGCCAAGCGGACCAAGGGGGTCTTGTCGCTGATCATGATCGATATCGATCATTTCAAGAAAGTCAACGATACCTTCGGCCACCAGAAAGGGGATGCCGTTCTGGTCGCCCTCGCCGACCTGCAGCGGAAACACCTGCGCGAATACGACACCGCTGCCAGGTTCGGAGGAGAGGAGTTCGCCCTGGTTCTACCCGACACCAGAATAGAGCAGGCAATGCAGGTTGCCGAGCGCCTGCGCGCCGCGGCAGCAGCCCTCTCCTTCCCGGCCATCGGACCGGCCCTGAAGCTTACCATCAGTCTGGGGGTGGCATCCTTTCCCGGGGGGAAGATCGCCACTGTGGACGAACTGATTCGCGAAGCCGACTACGCCCTGTACGACGCCAAGCGGGCCGGCCGCAACCAGGCGATCGCCATGGCGAGCTGAAGAAAAATCACCGGGCGTTTCTTACCCCTCCGGCTCGGCTTCGCCGGTATTCCCGTCCAACTTCTCCAACACTTTGATATCGAAGGGCTTGCTCGCCTCGCCGAAGTAAACCGAGTGGTGGGGAAAGGGGATCTCGATCCCTTTTTCGTCGAAGGCGTATTTCACCCGGCGCAGAAACTCGCGGCCGACCGACCACTGCTGAATGGGCCTTGTCTTGATCCGCCCCTTGATGACCACCGCCGAATCTCCGAGCTGATCGACACCGAAGATCTCCGGAGCCTCCAGGATCTGCCGGCCGAAGGCTTCGTCCTGCTTCATCCCCTCGCATACGTCCCTGATGACCTCCACCACCCGATCGGTGTCCTCCTTGTAGGCGACGCCGATGTTGAAAACATAGGCCGACCACTCGTTGGTCATGTTGCTCAGCGAGGTGATCGCTCCGTTGGGAAAGATATGGACCGTTCCCGCCTGGTCGCGCAGCACCATGGTCCGAAAATTGATTTTTTCGACCAGGCCTCCCGTGCCGTTGATGATCGCCACATCGCCAACCCGGACCTGATTTTCGAGAATGAAGAAGAACCCGGAAATGATGTCGCGTACCAGATTCTGAGCGCCGAAACCGACCGCCAGGCCGAGCACACCGGCGCTGGCCAGAATCGGAGCGATATTCACCCCGATTTCCCGCAGAACCACCAGGCCGACGGTGAGCCAAAGCAGCAGATAGACGGCCTGGCGGAGCAGGCGAACCAGCGTATCCGCCCGTTTGGCCGATTCCGACGGGGGCTCTCCGGCCTCTTCGCCCTTTTTGACCAGACGACTCTCGAGATGGTCGAGCAACTTCTTGAGAACCCTTGCGGCCACCCATCCAACCGCCAGAATGATCAGAATCCGGATGCCGCCGTTGATGACCGTCCCCCAGTTGAAAGCCTTCACACTTTCCATGATGTCGGTTCTCCCCTGTCCCTAATGATGTCAACTCCGAGAATTCGGCACGAAGACCGGCCCTTCAGTCCCTGCCCCCGTAAAAGGTTATCGATCGAACGCCTCCTGTCAAGATGATCGATCGTCGCACATCGTACGGGAAAACTCCCTGAACCCGGCATGTTCACCGGGGGCCTTCGGCGAAGGATTTCCCTCTCGCAAAACAAAAATCCCCGTTCAAAGAACGGGGATTTTTTTATCTTCCGGCAACGATTCCGCTAGGGAGGGAACTCCCGGCGGCCGCGGGCTTTTTTTAATGTAAAATCACTCCCCCTGTCTCACTGGGCAGCGACCTTCTTCCCCAGCGCCAATTTTTTGAGGATATTGTTTTTGACCCAGTTCGGATCCCACCATTCCACTGGATTCACCGGCAGTCCCGACACCAGAACGCCGAAATGAAGGTGGTCCCCGCCGGCCAGACCGGTCGTTCCCGTATAGCCGATGACCTGCCCCTTTTTCACCGCATCACCCTTTTTAACCGCCATCCGGTTCATGTGGCCGTACAGGGTCTGCAGGCCCATGCCGTGATCGATAATGGCGCACCGGCCGTAGATACCGAAAGGGTCGGCGTAAACCACCTTGCCGGCGTTGGCGGCTCGAATGGGCGCATGGGCTACGGAAGCGAGGTCCATACCGAGATGGGTCTCCTTGTCGACCGCTTTACCCTTGTAGTAATAGGTGCGATGGTCACCGAAGGTCGCCATTGTCGCCGAGTCGGGCTGGCGCAAAAAGGCTCCGTGCCAGAGGGGAACGGGGGAGGTCTGCAGCCCGATCGCGTGAAGTTCCTTGCGGTCTTTGTCCCGCAGGGTGCGGTTGACCTTCAGAAAGAGTTGCAGCGGATCCTGGATCTCGGGAAATTTCGGTTGAAACTCCGGCTCCTTGGCTTCCAGGAACTGGTCGGAGAGAGAAATCCTGGCGTGCCGGAAGGTCTTCGGAATAAGATGATAATAAAATCCTTCGATCCCCTCGTTTCCGGCGCCGTCGACGGCGATCACCTTCGGGATGGGGAATTGACCGCTTTTCATGGAATAGGGAAAAGCGAAAAGACAGGCGTAGAGATCCCCTCGCTGGTGATAGCCCGGGAAAAAGAGATCGCCCACCGTCACCCCCGTTTTCCCCACCTTCTCGGAGATGGTGTAGACCACCAGGGCCGATCCGCCGTGGCTGAGGTTGTGGGCGGTGCTCAGTACCGAGATCGCCGGCGGGCGGGTATCGTAATCGAAGGTGAAGACCTGCTCCGTGGTGTTGCCTTTACCGAAATGGTAAATGGAGTGGTCGGTGGCGTCGACCCGAATGGTGAGCGGCCCATCCTGAAACCCCGCCTTCGCCAGCGGGATACTCTCTTCGGCGGTGGGCGTTGCGGGAGGATAGCTTTTGGTCAGAAGCACCACCGTTTTGCCCTTCTGGCTGGCGGAAACCTCCAGCGTTTTCATCCCCGAAGGAGAATCGGCCAGTTTCAGGTCGAGGGGATGCTTTCCCGAGATCGGCCCCGAAGCGGGAGCCATCGAGATTTGCGGGCCGGAGGTATCCCGAAAATAAAAAAATCCGCCGGCCACCAGGACCACAAGAAGAACCAGAAAAATAAACGTCGAACTTTTCACAATCCTTTTTCCTTTTCCAGCAGTGTGTTGAATCAATTTTCAGCCACGAACGCGGCAGCCTTCGGTTACCATGGCCCGGCTCGGGATGCCCTGTGGGCATCGCTTCGAGCAACCTCATTCCCAGCGGCCGCGTTTCTTATTCAGAACGATCACTTCGACCCTCCCCTGATCGTTCACCAGGGAGGTGAGCAGCCAGCTGACCAGGCTGATGATCAGCGAACCGACCAGTGCCGTGCCGAAGCCATGCACCTGGAACCCGCCGATGACGCCCGACGCCATCATCAGCAGCAGCGCATTGATGACAAAAGTGAACAATCCCAGGGTGAGAATCGTAAGGGGCAGGGTCAGCAGAAACAGGATCGGCCGGAAAAAGGCGTTCAGAATCCCGAGGACGGCGGCGGCGAAAAACGCGGAGAAAAAGCCGCTCACCTCGATGCCCCCAAGAAGATAGGATGCGACCATGATGGCGGCGGTCAGAATCAACCAGCGAATGAACAATCCACGCATCGACAGACCTCCCTGTTTTTTCCTCCGGACTTATTTCCAACCCGCCAAAGAGTGACACGATCGCCGGTATTATGCAAGGGTGACTCGCTATCGAATAGCAAGTCCGCGACTTTCCTTAAGCGTTAAATATAAAGAAGGCGAGACCGCCGGCCTCGCCCTTCCTACGTTCTCCCTATCCTGGTGAACTGTATTATGCTTCCTGGCTCTTCACCCAGCGATCGATCGCCTCCGCCGTCTCTTCGGGCATATCGAGAAAACGTACGCCCATCCCCGGCTCATAGTCGGACTTCCTGCTGAAGTGCCTTTTCCAGACCACCTCGCAATCGCATTGGGTGGTCTGGGAAATCGGCTCAGGCAGGGAGATCTCCACCTTGAACCGGCTTCCCGGTTCGCGAGGGTTGACGGTGGCGATAAAGACCCCGCCGCGACTGATATTTTTGGCATAGCCGAACAGGGACTTTTTCCCCTCCTCCAATTTGACTTTCAGAACGATCAGGGGGGACCGCAAGGTTTTTCGCTGGTTGGCCTGGGGTGCGGGTTGCTCGAGGTTCTGGTTCATCGAAATCCCGGTATTTGAGAGTCTCGGAGGAATTGATGGATGTTTGTGACATATTAACGTATTTTTGCGAATTGCAAAAGAGCTAAATCCGCTGAAACGCGGGCCGCTTCTCCGAGGTGTTTTTCGGCTTGCGTCAAACGCCGGATGAGCGTATCGTCTGCACCGTTCGGCATGCCGTTTCCCGGATCGGCAGAATGTCCGCTGTTTGCTTCTGATGACTTTTCACGCCGTCTCCATCTGAAGAATTTTCAGCCGGCTAGCTCCCCATGAAGACCGCCTGTCGATGAAAAAACCGTCACTCCCCCGCCTCACATCACTGCTTGGTCTGGCGCTGTTCGGCGTCGCGATCGCCGTTCTCCATCATGCGCTCCAGCTCTACCATTTCCGCGACATCCTGCGCCACCTTCACCGGATCCCCTTGAGTCAAAAGGGGCTGGCCGTTCTTCTGACGATTCTCAGTTACCTGGTCATGACCGGTTATGATCGGCTCGGGGTACGCTACCTCGGCCGTTCTCTTCCCTGGCAACAGGTAACCTTTACCTCCTTTCTCGGCTACGCCTTCAGCAACAACATCGGCCTGTCGTTTCTCAGCGGCGGGTCGGTGCGGTTTCGGCTCTATTCGGTCTGGGGATTGTCGGCGGGGGAGATCAGTCGGGTCATCGCTTTTACGGTAACCACCTTCTGGCTTGGCATTCTTACCGTCGCCGGGGCGGTTTTCCTGACGGCGCCGCCGTCCCTGGTGCGGCTCGGAACTCCCTGGATCGCCGCCCTGCGGCCGGTGGGAGGGGTCATCGTCCTGCTCATCGCCGCCTATCTGGGGGTGTGCGCGTTGCGCCGTGAGCCGTGGCAATTGCGGGGCTGGCCCATTGCCGTGCCCTCGCTCCCCCTGGCCTTCTCCCAGCTCATTCTGGGGGCTCTCGATTGGGCCTTGGCGGGCGCGGTTCTCTACGTGCTGCTTCCGGCCGGAGCAAACCTCTCTTTTCCCGCCTTTCTCGGCCTGTTTCTCACCGCGCAGACCCTTGCCCTGATCAGCCACGTCCCCGGCGGAATCGGCGTTTTCGAGTCGGTGATGGTAATGCTGATCCCCCACGTCGCCGCGGCCAGTCTCCTCGGCGCCCTGGTGGTCTACCGGGTGATCTATTATCTGATCCCCCTGCTGGTGGCGGCGATACTGCTCGTCGCCCACGAAATGCTGCGCCGCCGGGAACGGGTCTTTCGCTATACCCGTCTGCTGGCCGGATGGTTCGCCTTCCTGGTGCCTCAGAGTCTCGCTCTTCTGGTGCTGGTCGGAGGCATTGTCCTGCTCTACTCGGGAGCAACCCCGGAGGTCCAGTCCCGGCTGCACTGGCTCAAGCATTTTCTTCCTCTGCCGGTGATGGAGCTCTCTCACTTCCTCGGCAGCCTGGCCGGGGCGGGGTTGCTCTTTCTCGCCTGGGGCCTGCAGCGACGCCTCGATATCGCCTACCACCTGGCGGCGTTGCTGCTCGCCGCCGGCAGTCTTTTCTCCCTGCTCAAAGGGGGCGACTACGAGGAAGCGATCATCCTCGCCGTCATGCTGGCGGCGCTGCTCCCCTGCCGGCGTCATTTTTACCGCCGGGCTTCCTTTTTCAGCGAACGATTTACCTGGGGATGGATGGCGACCATCGCCCTGGTGCTGGCCAGCACGGTCTGGCTCGGACTGTTCGCCTACCGGCACGTGGAGTATTCGGACGAGCTTTGGTGGCGCTTCGCCTGGCGCGGGGATGCGCCCCGCTTCATGCGGGCGATGGTGGCGGTACTGGTTTTCACCTGCAGCGTGGCCGTGGCCAAGCTGCTGCGACCGGCAGCCCCCGAACCGGAGCTGCCGGACGCCGAAGAGCTGTCGACGGCCCGGCCGATCGTCGCCCGGGCGCCGGACAGCTCGGCCTGGCTGGCGCTGCTCGGCGACAAGCACCTGCTCTTCAATCCGGCGCGGACCGCCTTTCTCATGTACGCACTGGAAGGACGCAGCATGGTCGCCATGGGCGATCCGGTGGGTCCGCGCGAGGAGATCCGCGAGCTGGCCTGGCGCTTCCAGGAGCTCTGCAGCAGTCACGCCCGCTGGCCGGTGTTCTATGAAGTGGGAAACGAGAACCTCGACATCTACCTGGAACTCGGCCTCTCCCTGCTCAAGCTCGGCGAGGAGGCGCGGGTCCCGCTGGCCGAATTCTCCCTGGAGGGGGGCTCCCGACGGGGCATGCGCTACGCGCGGCGGCGCATGGGCCGGGAAGGGGTCACCTTCTCCGTGGCCCCCGCAACCGAGGTCGCCCCGCTGCTCCCCCATCTGCAACGGGTGTCCAACGCCTGGCTGGCGTCCAAAAAGACGCGGGAAAAGGGGTTCTCCCTCGGCTACTTTCAGCCCGACTATCTCTCCCTGTGCCCCGTGGCCCTCCTGCACCGAGAAGGGCAACTGATCGCCTTCGCCAATCTCTGGCCGGGCGCGGGCAAGAGGGAGCTCTCCGTCGACCTGATGCGCTACCTGCCCGAAGAAGCTCAGGGGGTAATGGAGTTCCTTTTCATCGAACTGATGCTCTGGGGGAAGGCAGAGGGGTACCGCTGGTTCAACCTGGGGATGGCCCCCCTGGCGGGACTGGAGAACCGTCCCCAGGCGCCGCTGTGGAACCGGCTCGGGGCCCTGCTCTACCGGCACGGCGAACATTTCTACAACTTTCAGGGGCTGCGCGACTACAAGGAGAAGTTCGATCCGGTCTGGGTCCCCCGCTATCTGGCCTCCCCCGGCGGCCTGGCGCTGCCGCGGGTCCTCGCCAACCTGGCCACCCTGATTTCGGGTGGGGTAAAAGGAGTCATTGGCAAATGAAAAAACTGACCGTTCCCCTGCTGCTCGGGCTCCTGCTGCTGATGCCCCTGCACGCGACGGCGGCCGAAACTCTTCACTTCGGCCGCTTCGGCACCGTGACCCTCTACCGCCATCGGCCCCACCCGGCGCACGTGGTGCTGTTTCTCTCCGGCGACGGCGGCTGGAACCTCGGCGTAATCGACATGGCCCGGGCCCTGAGCCGTCTCAACGCCCTGGTGGTAGGGATCAGTGTCCCCCACTACCTGAAGGCGCTGGGGCACAGCAAAGAGCGTTGCGTCTACCCGGCGGCCGACTTCGAGGCCTTGAGCCAATTCATCCAGAAAAAGCTGGGATTCCCGAGCTACCATGCGCCCATTCTGGTCGGCTACTCTTCGGGCGCCACCATCGTCTACGCCCTCCTCGTCGAGGCCCCGGTCAGCACCTTCGCCGGGGGGATGAGCCTCGGCTTCTGCCCAGACCTCGAATTCGCCAAGCCCTTCTGCCGCGGCCGGGGGCTGCGCTACACGGCGCTGCCCAAAGGACCGGGGGTCGATTTTCTGGCGACGAAGCAGATGCCCGAGCCCTGGGTCAGCTTCCAGGGAACCATCGACCAGGTCTGCAATCCCGAGGGCACCCGCGCCTTCGTCGACCGGATTGGCGGGGCGAAGGTGATAATGCTCCCCCACGTGGGGCACGGCTTCTCCGTCCGGCGTCACTGGATGCCCCAGTTCAAGCGGGCCTTTGCGGTGCTGACCGCGCCTCCCCCGCCCCTCGCCTCTCCCAAGCCCGAGAGCCTGAAGGGCCTGCCGCTGGTCGAGGTGCCGGCCACCGGGCCCCAGGGGGATACCCTGGCGGTCATCCTCTCCGGCGACGGCGGCTGGGCCTCTATCGACCGGCAGCTGGGCGACGCCCTCGCCGAGCGGGGCCTGCCGGTGGTCGGACTCAATTCCCTCAAATACTTCTGGACGCCGCGCACCCCCGACGGGGCGGCGCACGACCTCGCCCGCATCCTCGAGGTCTACCTGGCACGCTGGCGCAAGAAGCGGGTCCTGCTGGCAGGCTACTCCTTCGGCGCCGACGTCCTGCCCTTCCTCGCCGATCGCCTGCCGGCGTCCTTGCGGGCCAAGGTCCGCCTGGTGGCCCTGCTCGGCGCGGAC
>Ga0102962_1000936_pt1 | contig 12194 bp, 10 predicted proteins | sample SalPonF2_C_D2_MG_FD_84519 | JGI IMG/M metagenome (GOLD analysis project Ga0102962, IMG submission 84519) | Salt pond soil microbial communities from South San Francisco under conditions of wetland restoration - Salt Pond MetaG SF2_C_D2_MG ...
CAGTGTCTGCCCATTGCCGCCGGCGAGGCCTTCGACTTCGCGGCCCGGGGGATAAAACTGCTGGCGCCCATCTGCGAATTCCAGCGCCCCCAGGACCGACTCTTCGAACTGACCGAGTATCTCGCTCAGGAACTGCGCCTTCCCGAGAGCAGGGTGAAAGAGGCTCTGGCCAAGGGGTTTCGCGCCATGACGGAAACCCGCTCGGCGCTGGTGGCCGCCGGAAAGTCCGCCCTTGCCGGGATCGGCCCCGACAATCCCGCCTTTCTCATTATCGGGCGGACCTACAACGCCTGCGATCCGGGGATGTCCCTCGATATCGCCGGCAAACTTCAACGCCTGGGACTGCCTGCCGTGCCAATGGATTTTCTGGCTCTGGAAGATCTTCCCCTGGTTGCCGAGTTCCCGAACATGTTCTGGAAAAACGGCGAGAGGATTCTTGCAGCCTTTCGCTATGCCGTGGAACACGACTATCTGGTTCCGGTGTGGATCACCAATTTCGGCTGCGGCCCCGATTCCTTCATCCGCAAGCAGGTCCGCCACGTGATGGGCGAGCGGCCCTATCTCGAGTTGGAGCTCGACGAACACACCGCCGACGCCGGAATCGTGACCCGCATCGAAGCCTTTTATGATTCCTTCCGCAACACCCTCGCCTTCTCGCGGGAGCGGGGCGCCGATCCCCAAAACCCGGCGGCGGCGAAGCGACCCGAGAGCCTGCACCGACTGCCGACGAAAGGCATCCTCGCTTTCAATTACATGGACGATACCGCTTTCGGCCTGGCCGCAACCTTTCGGGCCAAGGGGCTCGAGGCAATCGTGCTTCCCCGCACTTCGTCAAACACCCTGGCTCTCGGCCGCCGCTTCAGTTCCGGCAAAGAGTGCCTTCCCTATCAGGCCACCTTGGGAGACAAGCTCCAGTTTCTCCTTTCCGCGGAGAAACGGTATCAGGTTGTACCGGACGAAATCAGGATCTTCGAGCGGAAAATCGATCCGCGGGAGGTCGTCTTCTACGACCCAAGCCATGCCGGTCCCTGCCGCTTCGGTCAGTACGCCGAGGGGTACAGGGGGGTGTATCAGGCCCTCGGACTGCCGGTGCGCATCCTCTGCGCGCAGGGGGGAAAGGGCTATACCGATGTCTTCGGAACTAGCGGGGAGGCGGCCCGATGGATGGTTCGGGCTTACGACGCCGTGTGTGCCACCGATCTGCTGGGCCGGGCGAAACGGATCGTCCGTCCCGTCGCGGCAGTCCCCGAGGACGTTTCCGACCTCTACCGCAGGGCGCTGAAGGAACTGGTATCGACCATGGAGATGCCGTGCGATTCGTGGCTTCAGATTCGAAGGGGGATAATGTCCCTGGAAAACCTCCTGCAGCGCACTGCGGCGGCCTTTGCCACACTGGCCCGGGATCCGGCCAAAGAAAGGGCGGTGGCCAATGTGGGCATGTTCGGCGAGATCTACGTGCGGAGCGAACCCTTCGTCAACGAATTTCTGATCGACCGCCTCGAAGAACACGGCATCCGAACCTATCTGGCCCCGATCAACGAATGGGCCCAGTACATCAACGAGGAAAACGCCTGGGAGCTGGAACTGGAGGAAAGGGCTGCATTCGGAAGGAGAAGCTGCAGCCCCGTGGAGATGCTGCGACGCCTTTACGGTCGCCGCCATCAGATCGAACCGGCCATCAAGCTCCGGTGGATGAGGTATCGCCTGGAGCGCCTTCGGGCTCCTTTCCGTCGTATTGCCGGCTGGCTGGACGATCCGCCGGTGGGCGATACCGTGGCTCTCGCCGCAGAAAAGGTCCCCCGCCATACCCGCGGCGAGTTGCTGCTCTCCTGGGGATTGGCGCGGGAGATCGAGAATAACCCGCATCTGCACGGGATGGTGGCCATCGGGCCCTTCGGATGCATGCCGAGCAAAATGGTCTCGACCCTGCTGCAGGACCCGGAAATCACCAAACCGGTCTTCGAGGCCAATTTCGACGGGACGGCAGCCAGCGGCCACAATCTCAAACTGGAAACCTTCATCAGCCGGGTGAAGGCCCGAGCCACCTCGCAAGGGGGAGAAAAAGTCGCGACGGCGCGGCGCCGGCATTCCCTTGCGCCATTTTCCGGGAAAGGAACGCCGGAGCCGGATGAATCGCGGGGAAGAGAGCCGCTTATTCGTGGAGCATCGGTAAAACGTTATGCAACCGACGGAGACTCTCCTTCTTCCCCAGGGCGGCAATAACCTCATAGATGCCCGGGCTCACCGTGCCTCCCGTCAGAGCCACCCGCACGGCCGGGCCGATTTTGCCCAGCTTCAGACCCGTTTCGCTCATCACGCCGGCAAAGGCCTTGCCAATCTCTTCCTCGGTGAATCCGTCGCAGGTTTCCAGATGGCGAATGACGGCTTCGAAAACGGGACGCTTGTCGGCGGTCAGGAATTTGGCGACGGCGCTCTCGTCGAAGTCCAGCTCATTGCGAAAATAGAAGGCCGCCCCCTGGGCCATCTCCACCAGGGTGCGGGAGCGCTCCTGCAGCGTCGCGACCACGGCCGGCAGGTCGGGGCCGCCGGCGGGGTCGATCCCTTCGGCCCGCAGATAGTCGGCCAATAGCGCCCCGAGCCGCTGGGGATCGCCCGTTTTGATGTAATGGGCGTTCAACCAAAGCAGTTTTTCCGGGTTGAAAACGCCGGCCGATTTGCCGACATTTGCCAGAGTGAATTTTTCGATCAGCTCCTCCATCGAGAAGATTTCCTGATCGCCGTAGGACCAGCCGAGCCGGACGAGGTAATTCACCATCGCCTCGGGCAGATACCCCATCTCCTTGTAGGCCATCACCGAGGTGGCGCCGTGACGCTTGGAGAGGCGCGCCTTGTCGGCTCCCAGAATCATCGGCACGTGGGCAAATTCCGGCACCGGATAGCCGAGCGCGCGGTACAGCTGAATCTGCCGCGGCGTGTTGTTGACGTGATCGTCGCCGCGGATGATCAGCGTCATGCCCATGGTGGCATCGTCGATCACCACCACGAAGTTATAGGTCGGCGTCCCGTCGGTCCGCTGGATGATGAGATCGTCCAGTTCAGTGTTTTGAAAGGAAATGGTCCCCTTGATCCGATCGTCGAAAGAGGTGACGCCTTCCCGCGGGCAGCGGAAGCGAACGACAAAGGGTTTGTCGGCGGGCTGGTCGGTGCGGTCGCGGCAGGTCCCGTCGTACTTCGGCTTGATTCCGGCTTTCAGGGCCGCGTTCCGCTTGGCTTCCAGTTCCTCCGGCGTGCAGTAACAGCGGTACGCCTTTCCCTCCCGCAGCAGTTGCTCCACCTTCTCCCGGTACAGCTCGAAACGGTCCGACTGGTAAAAGGGCCCTTCATCGCAGGAGAGCCCGAGCCACTCCATCGCCTGCAATATGGCGTCGACCGACTCCTGGGTGGAGCGGGCGACATCGGTGTCCTCGATGCGCAGCACGAAGGTCCCCTGCTCCTTGCAGGCCACCAGATAATTGAACAGGGCGGTGCGAGCGCCCCCGATGTGAAGATAGCCGGTGGGGCTGGGCGCGAACCGGACGCGTAGTTCGGACATTCCTATCTCCTTCTTTTCGCAAAAACAGGCTGATGAAAACAGTCATCGGCGCCTGGGCTTTGAATCCTCGCCAATAACGCACCCTTCAGGTACGCCTCCCGGCGAGTCTTTTCAGACCCCTTGCATCTGGATCTTTCCGATCAGCCTAAAGAAATCGGCTTTTCAAAGCGCGGCACAAACAAAAGAGGCCGCCAGCAGCGACCCCGCTTTTTATACTGCACACTACCGGGAATGACAAGGAATTTTTCGGGACGCCAGCAAGGGGCTGCGTCTGCCGATATGCCTCCAGCCTCCAGCTTACAGTTTACAACTTACAGCTTGCCCCTTCGCTCCGCCAGCCGGTCACTCGACGACGATGCCGGCATATCCCACCACCGAGGACTGGTCTCCCGTGATATCCCCCGAATTGCCGTAGCGGACCAGAGTGGCTTTTTTCGCCCCCATCTTCCCGGCGGCGGCCAGCATGACGACCACGGGCAATACGCCGCACATGCTGATCCTCCCGTCCCGAACGGTTCGATAAAGCCCGGCCGGATCGAGCGCGAGAACCCTGTCGATGGCTTGCGAATCCTTTTCCCGGGCGCTCTCTCCCGGTTCGAAATGGGTCATGTCGGAGCTGGCGACCAGCAGCACGTTCCCCGCCATCGGGGCCAGAAGCTCGCCGAGGCTTTCCCCGATCCTGAGGAGCGTTTCCAGGGGGAGCTGCCCCAGACAAATCGGAACGATGGCCGCCTCGGGGGCCAGAGCCTGGATAAAGGGGATCTGTACTTCGAGGGAGTGTTCGTGGCGGTGGGCCGTTTCATCCGCTGCCAGATCGGGGCATGCCTGCAGAATCCGGCCGGTCAGCTCCCCGTCGACGGCAATCGTCCCCAGAGGGGTAAGCCAGTTGCCGGAGGGGAAGACCGCGGCGGGGTGCCCCAAACCATGGTGGTTGGGCCCCAGAATGACGATCCGATCGGGCACCTTGACCCGCGCGAAGGTCTGTCCGGCGATCGCCCCGGAATAGATATAGCCGGCGTGAGGCGCAACCAGCCCGATCGCTTTTCGTTTTTTAATCTCGGGCGAAATCATGCCTGCGATCATCTTCTGCAGGGTATCCGCTTTTCCCGGATAGAATTGACCGGCTACCGCAGGAAGTCGCTGCATTCGAACCTCCCTCGTCGGTCCTCCTCCGGGCCGCTGAGCCGAGGTTCAGAGGAAGAAAACCGAAATAAATATTTTGAGCCCGATTCCTATCTGAAGCAATGAGAATATCTTTAACAGCCTATCACGATTGAGTTTCCCGGCAACCAGAACGCCCACCCTGGCGAAAACGATCGTAAAGGGAGCCACCAGCAGAACCACCAGCAGGTTCACGTAGCCGAGGGAGAACGCAGGCATTTGGGGCAGCCCCCAGCCGTGGAAAATATAGGACAGCGCCCCGAAGAGGGAGGAGACCACGATCAGGGCGCTGGCGTTACCGACGGCCAGATGAATCGGCAGTTGCAGAACGAGGACCATGAGAGGTACGGTGACCACACCCCCGCCAACACCGAAAAAAGCGGAGAAACTGCCACCGACCACGCCGACGAGAATAAACTGCCACCGCGGGATGCCCATCTCCCGCTCCGGCGGAGGCCGCCGGTGATGCGTAAACAGTTTCACCCCGACCAGGATCAGCATCAGGCCGAAAAGCCCCTTGAGCCGGTCTCCGGAAATGGCCGCGGCCAGCGTGGCACCGGTGACCGCACCCAGCGTCGCGCCCAGGGCCATCCAGAGAACCTGATGCCATTGCACGTTTCCGCGCCGGCGATGGCCGAGCGAGCTGCTGAGGGCAGTGGGAAGGATGATGGCCAGGCTCGTACCGAGGGCGGCGTGAACGACAATGTCGGGCGCAAATCCGGCGATCGGAAAGGCGGCCAGAAACACCGGAACGAGGATGATACCGCCGCCGATACCGAGCAGCCCTGCTAAAAATCCGGCTAGGGCGCCCAGGGCTATGAAAAGGGCGATTATGGGAAGGGAAAGTATATGCATGGCCCGCCGGAATGAAAAAAAGCCAGCCGACAATTAACATTGAGGGCTGGCTCCGGGCTTGATTGGAGGCCCCGACCAGATTCGAACTGGTGATGGAGGTTTTGCAGACCTCTGCCTTACCACTTGGCGACGGGGCCGGAGCGACACCGAGGGTGCCGCAAGAGCTCGGTATTGATATCAAATCGGGAAAAGGGTGTCAAGGAGAAAATCCTCTCGAAGGCACCGGAGCGCCCGGCTTCGAGGGGCGATCGCTCACTCTCTTTTTCGGCCCCGCCACAGCGCCAGCGCCAACACCGCCAGCCCGACGGGGCATCCGATGACGACCAGCTTGGCCACTTCCACCCAGGCCGCCCAGAACGCCTCCTGCACGGAGAACCGGGCGGGGAAGAATCCCTTGAGGTAGTGAATTTCACCGACGCTGTGCCAGGCAATGGCCCCGTATCCGACCAGAAGCGCCAGGAGCAGAAAGAAACGCAGAAACCCGGACATGGAGCTCTCTCCTTGACAATTCAGGGAATAGCTGCTGAACTTAACAGAATCTTAATTTTCCAATTGCCATGAAAGGGGGGGACGGGATGTCAAAGGGAGTCCAGCGATGCTCTACGTCAAAGGTGATCGGGTCCGCTTCCTGGGAAAACCAGAATGGGGACCGGGCCGCGTTCTGAACAACAGTGAAGACGGCAAGGCCCGGGTGTTTTTCACCGAAGCCGGGGTAAAAATCCTGGTTCTGAAATATGCCAAGCTGATGCGGGTAACGATCCGCCCGCCCCCGGATGCGCCCCCCGCGCCCTTCGACTGAGCCGGAGTCAGACAAAGGCCGAAAGGCGCTTCAGAACCTCATTGTGGGTGATCCCCTCGACCATCACCTCCCCACCCTCCAACAGCGCCACCAGACGGGCCAGGAGCTCGTTTTCGCCGCGCAAAATCGTCTCATCGGCCACCGTCGCAACATCCAGCAGACCTTCCCACTCCTGACGGGTAATGCGGTTTTCCTGCAGCGCTCTTTCCAATACGCTCTGAATTCTGATCATGGCCGCCCTCCTTACCTAAAACAGGTCTGTGCTCTGTACCATCGGCACTCCGTGCACCGACAGGTTCGACGCCTAACGTCTCTCGACCTTGATCCAGATTTCGCCGCGGGCATTCTTCTCCTCGGTTTGCAACAGCAGAGGGGCCCCGGCATTCTCTCCACGGCTGCGCAGGATTTTGCCTAAATTATACCATTGATCGATCGGCACTTCGACCGAGGTGCCAAGCGATTGGGACTGAACTGCGCCCGGGCTCCCGGGAGCGGCTGAAGACATTTGCGGGGTTATGTGGAGCAGGACCCGGTCGCCGGAGAGTTCGGGCCGCACCCAGAATCCGGTCGAAACGTGCTGAAAGTCGAGCTCCCGATCGACGCCGGCGGCATGGCTGCCGGCCCAGGCCGCGAGATCGCGGGTAAAGGGGATGTCTTTCCCCATGCGGATGAAGGCCTGTTCTCCGGCCGTCACCGCCACCTGCTCTCGGGAGGAGTGCCCCCTGTTGCCCAATCCCCGCACATTCTCCCCATCGCCGGAGGCTTCGGTCGAGAGAACTCTTTTCCCCTCCTCGAGCCCCTTCGATTGACGAACCGTGATGAGAAAGGTCGACCGTTCCCGATCTAGTTCACGGACCATCTTCTCAATGGCGCGAAGATCCTTCCCCTCGGCTTTGACGATCAGGCGGTCATCGAGGGCGACAGCACTTTCTCCCGGACCGAGCACAGAGCGGACCGCCGGCAGAATCTCCGAGGCGGCCCGGTGATGCAGCGGAATGGCCTTCATTCCGGCTTGAGCCGGCAGAGGAATCGCCAGAAGAATCAGGATTGCAAAAACAAGGGCCTTACATCCGCGACCTTTCATACCTCGCACCCCAGAGTGTTTGGCTGTTTTCACGCCGTTTTCCCGGAAGCCGACGCCTTTCGCAGCATCCAGACGGCAACCAGGAGGCCGGTCCCGAGCGCACCGAGAAAGAAAAACATGGGAGAATACTGGCCCGTGACCTTCAGGGAATCAGGCGCATAGAAAGGCTGCAGGAAACCGGTCCGAAGATACGCACGAACGAAAGTCATCAGAAAGACCAGGGGAACGGCCAGAACGGCGGTCGGCACAAGCTTGCCGAGAAACCCGCAAACCAGCACCAGAAGGGCCAGCAGAAAGGCCGCCATCAAAATAGCGGTGGCCCCCACATTGTGCCCCAAAAACATGTTCATCACGTCGCCGGGCGTGGTCACCAGAAAGACCATGCCGTCAACCATCTGCACCAGGGTCAGAACGGCGAAGACCCGCATCCCCACCGTGGTGGCATAACGTCCCACCTCCGGGTCTTTGCGCCCCAGAAACCGCCCGTAGACAGCGACGAACAAGGCCCCGATCGCCAGCCCCCCAACGACCATGTGGAGGTATCTCGGGATCAGTGTAGGATCGTGCAGATTCAGAGTGGTGCCGCCGGGGTCGTTGAAATAGGCGGACCAGAATTGAGGACGCAGCATCAGCGACATATTATTGGTGAACAGAAAGGGAATGGTCAGGAACAGAAGCATGGCCAGGGCGAGCAGCCAGAGCCCCGTGCGCCCCAGATGGGGGAAGCGGAAGTCGAATATATAGAGGACATAATAGGCGACAATCACCAGCACGATGACGCTCAGCCAGAAAGCCCCCATAAGGATGGAACTGGTATAGAAAAACTGTCCGTAAAGCACCTGAAGAAAGAGCAGAGAGGCGACACCGAAATTGATGGTGAACGCCATCAGGATGGGAAGCGCCTTGCCGAGTTCGTGCGCCAGGCGTCGCGGCGTATCTTCCTTCTTCCAATAGGCATACAGGGCAATGCCCGTCGAGCCGAGCACCGAGTTCATGAAGAGCAGATGAATGGGAAAGACGAGCAGAAGCAGGGCGTCGAAGTAACCCCACGGAACCTGAATGGGGCCCGTGGTCGGAATCGGCAGACTCATTGGGCACCCTCCTGATTAAGACCGGTGAGAAAATCGGCCAAGGCATCTTTTTCCGGGGCCGAACCGGTAAAAGCGGGCATGGCCGGGTTGAGTTCCGAGAGATGATCCAGAGCCTGGCGTATCCTGCTTCGACTCCATCCGGCGACCCGCTTCCGAATGGGATTACTCCCCTCCCCCAGCTGATGACAGAAGGAGCAGTGCTCCTCGAACACGGCTTTGCCGGCAGGGACCCCGGCCGCGGCAGGTTCCCGACCGGTCTCTTCCTCCGCCACCAGGCTTGCCACCGGAGGAATCTTCTCGCCATGGAGATCCTTGACGATCCAGGCGGCCAGCGCTCTCGCCTCGATATCGGTACCGGCAAAAGGTGGCATGAAGGGGCGAATCTGATGAATACGTTCGATATAGCCTTCGAGGGCGTTGAAATTCATGCCCCGGGTGCGGGCGACCAGATCGTTGTTCCACCCGCCGACGGTGTGGCAGGCGTAACACTGGAATTTGAACAGTTCCTGACCGGCTGCCAGGAAATGCTCCTGATCGACCTTTTTGAAGCGGCTCCAACGGGCGGCGGCAAGAAAACCGCTCGCTTGAATGCGCTGCATGGCATCGGGTTGAATACTGTCGGAAAAAAGCACGCCTTGGTCGCCGCCCACGACATAGGGCCGACGGGCGTTTTCCCTGGTCCACTCGAAGGAGCCGACCACCAGGAAAGCGCAGGCCAGCAGAAGAAAGCCGACGGCTTTGTTGTGCCAGGCGGGCCTGGCCAGGGCAAAGACCAGGGTCAGGGCCAAAAGACCGACGACGGCATACGCTCCGTAGCGCAGGGCCGTCGTGATGGTCGCCATCTGCCCTTCGATCAGTTTGCGAGCGTGGTCCGGAGTGCTCATCAGGTACCAGTATCCGGTCGGGATGCCGCCGAGAACCGCCAGCAGGACCCATTTGCCCGAAAAACGGGTCAGCAAGGCTTTCAGCTGGGGCTCTTTCAGAAAGGCGCAGATCAGCAGTGCGAAACTGCCGGCCAGCATGAAAGCGACCATCGTCCGAAACCAGAGGGACGGCCAGAAGGTCGGATTGAAAAAGCCGGCCCAGAAATTATGGCTGTCGGTCCACTTTCCCGGAGAGAGCATGAAGGCGATAATGCCGTTGATGATGAAGAGGCTGAGCCATCCGCAGACGAAATAGATCCAGCCGATCGCCTGGTGGGTCCGGTCTTCCATCCTGCCGAAAGTATAGAGGTAGATGGTAATGGCGAGGATTTCGAGAAAAAACACCACCCACTCGGTGGCCCAGGCAAAGACGAAGTTGTGAATCAGCAGCGCGGTGGCGTCGGGATTGACCAGGCCGATGACGAACCAGATGCCCACCCCGGTGACGGCCCCATAGACAAGGGTCAGAAGGGCAAAGAACTTCGTATACTTTCGGGTAAAATCGAGAATGGCGGGGTTCTGTTCCCGGAGTCCCTTGCGTTCGGCCAGAACCAGATAGAGGCCTCCGCCGACGGCAAACTGGCTGACGAAAACATGGGTGACGGCGATTATGGCGATCAGGGTGGGACCGCCGATGGCGGGCAGATACCAGACGGGATAATTCATGGCAAGCTCCTGAGTTCCAGACCATCACCCCCGGCTGCGCGGCGGGGATTAAAAAATCAACCGTCAAAGTATACCAGAAAAAATAAAACGTACCTCATCCCGCCCTCATACGCCGACGTAAACCCCCCGCTTCTTCTCGAGCTCCGAGGCATACCGGGCCAGCAGCGCACGGCGGCTCAGCATGAAAAGAACCTTGCCGGGATCCGCCGCATCAACCACGGGAATCTCTTCAAGGCCGCGCCTGGCAAGCTTCTCAAGAGCCTGGTTGAGGGTCTCCTCCCGTTTGCAGGTCACCACCTGTCCCACGGCGATATCCCGGGCGAGGATCAAGCCGGGGGGAATATCTTCGTTCAGAATCCGCCTGATATCGTTCACCGAAAAAATGCCGGTCATCCGGCTGTCCGCATCGACGATCGGGTAGTACGCCCCTTCGGTGGTGGCAATCCGCCAGAGGATGTCGCGCAGAGAGAGATTCTCGGGGATCAGAATCGGCCGCCGCCCCTGATCCTCCAGGTCGCCGACGGTGATCCCTTCGAGCACATCCACGACGAAATCGCCCAGATGGGCGGGAGAATCCATCCTGCTGGGCACCTGTTTTTCGTACAGGCTGTGCTGGCGAGCCGCGATCATCGCGACCACGCAGACCAGCATCAGAGGAGCCAGCAGTCCATAATTCCCCGTCAGCTCGCTGACCATGATCAGGGAGGCCACCGGAGCGTTGGCGACCCCGGCGAAAAATCCCGCCATCCCCACCAGAACGTAGGCCCGTGGGTCGGATACCAGCGCGGGAAAAAGCAATTGGGCGCTGGCGCCGAAGGCCCCCCCCAGCAGGGCTCCCACAACCAGACTGGGGGCGAAAACCCCGCCCGATCCGCCCGAGGAAATGGTCAGGCTGGTGGCCAGGATCTTGGCAAGAGCCACCACCAGCATCACCCACAGGGCCATTTTCCCGTACAGAGCCGCCTGGACCCAGCCGTACCCCGAACCGAGAACCTGGGGCACGGCCATGGCAAGAATCCCCACCAGCAGCCCGCCGAGCGCCGGCTTGAGAACCTGCGGGATGGCCAGTTTCCGGAAAACTTCGCGCAAACCGTAAAAGGTCTTGACGTAGAGCATCCCCACGCCGGCGCAGAGTATGGCGAGGGCAAAATAGAGCAGAAGCTCGCTCGGATGATCGAAACCGAATCGCGGCGTGGCGAGGAGCGGCTCCCAACCGGTCACCGCGCCGAAAAGAGAATAGGCGGTAATGGAGGAGATAATGCAGGGGATCAGGGCTTCGTGCTCGAACTCGGGCTTGCTGTAGATCACCTCGACGGCGAACAGGGCGCCTCCCAGAGGGGCGCGAAAGGTCGCCCCGATACCGCCGGCAACTCCCGCCAGCAGAAGAATGCGACGGTCGGCTACCGGCAGGCCGAGCCGCTTGGAGAGATAGGAGCCGAACCCGGCACCAATCTGAGCGATGGGCCCTTCGCGGCCGGCCGAGCCTCCGGTGCCGATCGTCGCCACCGAAGCGATCGCCTTGATCCAGGGCACCCGTGTGCGGATGTTCCCTTCTTTCTGGTGAAACGCTTCGATGGCGGCATCGGTGCCATGTCCTTCGGCCTCCGGAGCGTAGGTGAACACCAGAAAACCGGAGATGAGTCCCCCCACCACCGGCAACAGGAACAGAAACCAGCGGTGGCTCATCCGCAGGGTATCGATCAGCCCCATGCCGAGGGAAGTCGCCGCGGGTCCCTCTCCCGGCGGGTGATATCCCGCAAGATGACCGAGCATCAGGCCGGTCGTCCCATTGGTCGCGAAATAGAAACCGACCGCTCCGAGTCCGGCGATCAAGCCGACAAGAACCCCGAGCAGAATATCCCGGTGCACCATCCGCACCACCAGACGCTTTGGTACGGCGAGTAGATGCGAAAAGAATTTCACCTTCGCACCTCCGGGACAGCGCTTCCGCGCAACCAGTAATATTTCATGTCACCTTCGGTAGGGATAGTGTGCTCCCGGCAGTCCAATAAACGGCATGCAATCGCACAAGCAGGGGGGAATGGCCCCTTTTTATATAAAA
>Ga0102962_1000938_pt1 | contig 12188 bp, 12 predicted proteins | sample SalPonF2_C_D2_MG_FD_84519 | JGI IMG/M metagenome (GOLD analysis project Ga0102962, IMG submission 84519) | Salt pond soil microbial communities from South San Francisco under conditions of wetland restoration - Salt Pond MetaG SF2_C_D2_MG ...
AAATTGAAGGTAGAAACCAGCGGATTATTTGCTTATACCAAAATCAATGTGCACGTTGGCTGGGTCATCATTGTTTACATCAAATCGAATTATGGTACCTGTCGCCCATTTGTAGTTGTCTAGCCAGAAATGCCCAAAGCGATCCCCCCTTACCAGTGCCGGCAAAACCGTTATGCCAAACCGAAACCATGTACCGTTCTCAACAAACCAGGCCGCCAAAGTCGCCTCGTCCTGGTCATATGCCGGAGGTTGGACGTTAATGCTAGAGGCAACAAGCGAGAGCCCGACAAAGAGAAGTCTGCGATCCCGCTTATTCGGTATGGTGGTTTGGAGATATTCATTGTTCTCCTCCAGACCGGCTACGCAAGAGGCCGATGGCCAGTACCGCGACCCAGATCATGTACCCGTAGACGTTAATGCGCTCATAGATTCCCATCCAGGGCGTCGGCAGGTCTGCCATGACCCTATCGGCTTGCAGGAAAGTCAATCCGCCGAACACCACAAACATCAGGAGCGTCACAATCGAATAGATGCGGAACCGTTTTCCAAAAGCATTAACCCCGAATCCGATGATGAGCAGAATCAAAAGAACCGTTACCGCCGCTATCCCGACGTGCAGGGTATCGGTCAGCGTAAACTCGGTTCCCCTGGGATGCATCGGGACAAAAAACCATGCAAAACTGATGATTCCTTATGCGATTAACAGTCCTGCAGATATGCGCAAAGAGTGCTTTCTATGAGCGGATAACCAGACTCCAAAACCGAATGCGGTAAGGAGGATGCTGTACGCAAGGTCAGTTTGGACCAAGAGCGTCTTTGTCGGAGTCCCAATAACACTCAACTCACTGGGGGTTTGATGGAAATAGCTATAGCCCTCCAATAGTGTTGATGCAATAATATCGGCAGCAATCCAAAGCACCGAAGACAGGATGCCGCAGATAAGTAGTGCACTTTGAGCTACCTGACTTGTTTTCAATTCTTTGATGTTGGGTAAGGTAGATTGTCCCATTGATTGACTCAGCAGCTAAGTGTTGCTTCCAATGATATACACTGCATTTCGGAGTGCGAGGTCACGCGGATCGCCCGTAAGTGTCGTCCCCATTTGGCTTGTGACGTATCCGTAACCGATGTCGTTATCTGAATCGGCAAAACCCATGGCACCACCCGCTCCGGGAGATCCGAATGAAATGGCGCTACCAAATGGTATGGTTGGGCTGGGTTTCATAAATCCCAGTGAGAACTGAACATCTCCCTTCATGCCTTCGTCGTAGAAGCCGTTTTTAGAAGGTATCGCCGGTGAGGACAAGGCCTCCAATGTCTCCCTGCGCAACTTCAATTCCTTTCCACCAGTCGCAAATACGCTATAAGCTTTTGCGATTGATCGTGCGGTTCCAACCCCGCCTCCGGAAGGCACCTCTAAATTCCGCGCGTAGATGCGCTCCTTATCTAGTGATATACCGGCACCCGGATTCACAATGAGCGCACGGTAGATATCAGAACGAGGATTCATCCCGGCCAAGGTCAATCGAATCGGAAAGTGCAAAAGTCTTTCTAACAAACTCGGGCTGGAAAGGGTTGCCAGCCTGGAGTTTGGAATCGACTCAGGCAGACGGATATAAAGGTCCAGACCAAGTGGCGTAGCGATCTCATCCTGGAAGAACTGCCCGAGGCTGCGGTGCTGCGGATCCACCCTGCGCATCAACTCGCCTTCGTAGAAGCCGAGCGTTAACGCGTGATAGGACTGATGCGTACCGGGCTCCCAGGCCGGTTTCTGGCGGGCAAGTACAGTGGCGAGCCTATCAAGATCGGCGACCACACTTTTATCGACCGGCTCATCGAAGGCGAACAGGCCCGCCTGGTGCGCCAGGAGCTGTCGGACGGTGATGCTCTCTTTTCCGTACTGGGCAAACTCCGGCCAGTACCTGCTAACCCGCTCCTCATAATCAAGCCAACCCCGCGAATGGGCAACTGCGAGTGTCATCGCAGCCAAGCCCTTGGTGGCCGACCAGATGATAACCATGGTGTCCTCTTCCCAAGGTTCGCCGGTCTCCTTATTCCGAACGCCTCCCCACAGGTCGACAACCTTCTCGCCTCGATAGTACACGCAGCAGGCGCCGCCCAGCTCGTGCCGGCGATTGAAATTCTCAGCGAATGCTTCACGCACGGCTTCAAAACGTTTGCTCACATGTCCCTCAATTTGGTGGCTTTGGGTTGGTTCCTTGAGTTTTAGCATGATAAACCCCTCCGATGTTTTAGACTATTATATTATTACTTTTACAGCCTGGCTTATGCAAGGAGATTTCTAAGAGACACGTAGGGATTTTCCATTTAAATATTGAATCCTCACATGTCCTTTTGCAACAAAATTTTTGAAAGACAAATATTATGATCTCCACTTTGGGTTGCTTATCTGATAATGGAATACTCTATGAATGTGCCCTGGATAGTTATTATATCTCTCATCGGATCGACTGTAAGGATTAAGATTCTTAAGTATTTCATCGCCGAATGGAAAAATGGAGACAATAATAAGCGTGAACACATTTTTAAAACGAATTCATTCTGTTAACGCCAATGTGGATGAGAATGGCACAGGCATGATTGAAATACAGTATATAGCCGATAAACAGCTGGAAAAAAACTGGCACAAAATAAGAAAGTGCGAACCCGAAAATGTTCAGGTTCGCACTGCAGGTTTAACTGGCTCCCCGGGTAGGACTCGAACCTACAACCCTGCGGTTAACAGCCGCATGCTCTGCCATTGAGCTACCGAGGAATGGCTTCATTTGAAATCAAAATCAAATTGTCAATAAACTGTTTTTATCTCGAACCTGCATCCCGAAATCTTTCGGGATGACTACCGTTCCCGACTTCGGCCGGGATGAACTACCGATGAAAGACAGTTAAAAAAAACGTTGCTTTCACAACGAGACACAAATATAAGGCATCAGGTATACTTTTGTCAATAAAAAATTCACTTTTTATAAAATACTTTTTCCAGTATTAATCCTTTTGCCGGAGCTGTCGGACCAACTGATTTTCTATCAGGTTTAAAAACCAATGATTTAAAAGAATCGACAGACCGTTTACCCAGGCCGACATCCACCATCGTCCCTGTCAAACTTCGAACCATATGATGCAAAAATCGATTGGCTTTTATTCGATAAATTAACATACCGTCACCCGTGGAAACAATCTCTGACAAACTAACTTCACAGTTCGTGTGATTAACATCCGGATTATGTTTGCAAAAACTCTCAAAATCATGTGTTCCCTTAATCATTTCAGCACATTCCCGCATACGCCCCGGATCTAATTCAAAATAGCGTTCCCATGCCCAACGCCTGCGTAAAGGTGACGGACGAGTAACGATCTGATAACGATACTGCCTGGCTATACCATCAAATCGTGCATGAAAATGCTCATCCACTTTTTCCAGGTCCCACGCCGCTATATCTTTGGGTAACACACCCCACAGGCTTTTAAGCAAGCTCTTCTTATCCAGTTCCCCGTCGAAATCGAAATGCACTACTTGCCCTTCCGCATGAACCCCGCTGTCGGTGCGCCCGGATCCTACAACCTGTATAGGTTTTCTTAAAATTTGGGCTAATGCCTTTTCCAAAGCATCCTGAATGGTTGGATCAGTAGGTTGTGTCTGCCAACCGGCATAATGAGTCCCTTCGTATTCAAGCGTTAATTTATAACGAGGCATGTATTTTATAATGAAAAATCGAGATTCGCCATTATAGCATGTGAACCGGTTTGATTATTCACAGGCATCGAAAAACTGACCGCGGGCATGTGTGCATCCATCTTACGTGCCCGTAAATAGGCACTCAACCCACTGATAAGCCGGTTCGCCACCAAAAGTGTTATAAGAGTAGGTAATTGCTGATGCGTCCGGTCGTAGTTGTTTTTCATATCCAGATAATGCAACCTGTCCTGCTCCGATTTCCACTTCCAATAATATTGCTGAGTTTCAGGGTATAGTTCTCCCCAGTTCCGTGCCCTTTCCTGAAATTGATTATAGGCATCGCGGGAACGAAACTCACCGACATTCAATTGGAATGACCGGTCACGATTACGAATATCAGTACCGGAATAAGTCTGAGCATAGGTAAACATATTATTATGCAAATGATCAGTGTACGATCGTAAACCGATATAAGAGATGATCAGTATAGCATCAGCAGCCATATGATATTTACCACGATTCCAGTGATGCTTGTTGACGTAATAATGTCCCCAACCGGGTAAAACAAGCGACTTTAGAAAAGCTATTTTAGGATTAGGTTTTCGGACCTGGCTCGTAGCATCATTGGATTGAGCCTGAACATAATTTTGACCTGAGATCATTATTCCCAGTGTTATAATTATGATCAATCCTCTAATAATAATTTTACGAGACATCAAATGATTTAACTCACAATTTTATGATGATTTTGCAGCCTTCATTCGTTCCGTTCGTCTTTTATCGTCAGCCCAGCGGCGTAAAATAGAAATTGAAAAACCGATCATCAGTATAAATATTCCCGCCCAAACCAATGATACAAAAGGCTTACGTTCGGCAACGACCACAACCCAGGCGTCCTGATCATTCTGTGCCGTATTTTTCAATCCGGAAACACTTAATTGAATTTCATCAGACATTGGTTTCACATTAGAAAACTGTACTGCAAAGTTCCAGTCATTTAATGCAACTGGTGGTGAATAAGACAATTTTTTACCTTTTTTCTGTACTACGGCAAATAACGGCGATATACTTTTAGTGGCCCCTGTACTGTCCTCTTTAATATTAATGAGGGCATGGACACCTATGACTGAACTATCGGGTAGTTCACTATCACTGGCCTTCTTAAACTTGGTAAATGTAAAAGTATAACCATCAATGGTTTTACTTTGTCCGCGATGAAATTTAAAGCTGACAATATCCGATTTCTTACCATTATTATCTTGTGTAGAGCTTTCGTTTTGCCCTGCATTTTTTACACGCTCCGTTACGTTCTCAACTTTCGGATTATTCTTCAACTCATCATTAATGTTCTGAACGTATGAACTGCCACCTACATATAAATAGATATCATGAAATAAACCGGCTTTGACCTGAGGACTTACCGACCAATTGATCTTATTTGCAGTTGAGGTCGTCAACATCGGGTAAACAACCGGATACATCAGGAATGTTTTACCATTCTTATACTGGAATTTAATAGTATACTTTTGTTGTCCCGGACGGGCAGCATTATCCATTTTCATATTGACAAAAGTCGCCGTAAGATTTTTATCGATCTTTTTGGGCTGTCCTTTGTCAAGTTGAAAGAAATTAACCTGTTTCATGACAGTGGTTCCATCCTTATTTACCACTTTGCCATGTTTCACAGCATTATTATAAGCCCGGGTCTCCGGATCTAATAGATTTGTTTGATAAGCGGATGAAGCAAGGATCCCAATCAACATAACAGCAAACCCAATATGGGTAATGGCACCCCCAATCAATTTTGGCTGCTTTTTATATAGTCGTATAATGATAAATGCATTGCCGACAACTCCAAAATAACCGGCAAAGACATATATCATATAGGCGATGTCGTGTATATTTCCGAGTATGATTGTTGCAATGGCAAGTATAGAGGATATAACTAATGGTCCTAATAACGCTTCTGAAAGTGATTCCGCATCATATTTTTTCCACCATACATACTGGCCAATGACACTCAGTATGGCAATGGCTATTGCCAGAGGCATAGTCCAATTATTATAAAAACTCTTGGGTGGTGGTGTCGGATGACTAACAAACAATTTCCCAATAACCGGTGAGCTGGTACCGAGAATAATAACCAATCCTGAAAGGAAAATGACCATGGCACCGGTAAAGACAACAAAATCACGACTCAGTAGACGGCTTGTTCCATCCGATTTAGGTAAGTCTTTCCAACGATAAAAAAACATTCCTAATGCTACTAAGGTAACAGCTAACAGGAAGAATACTAATTGATCATATAAACCCAGATCTACAAAACTGTGGACTGAAGAGTCGCCTAAAACGCCGGAGCGCGTAAGAAAAGATTCGTAAGCTACCGCTATAAAAGTAAAGAGGGAAAAAAGTATGGACGTTTTTTTAGGTTTGTCTTTACCTCTTTGTACCAGCATAGCATGCAAAGCGGCGACACCAACAAGCCACGGTACAAATGAAGCATTCTCAACTGGATCCCAGGCCCAATATCCACCAAACGACAACGTAACATAAGCCCAATATCCACCCAGAAAAATAGCTGTGATCAGGCAAAGATTAGCTCCAATTGTCCATGGTAACACGGGCTTAATCCATTCGGTGTATTTACGTTTCCATAACGCCGCCATGGCATAGGAAAAAGGTACTGTCATCATCGCAAAACCGAAAAATAAAATCGGTGGGTGAATTAAAATCCACGGACTTTTAAGCAAATCATTCAGGCCATTACCGTCAGCAGGCACAAAATCGGGATGAGCTTTCAAGAAGGGTGCATTGGGCATAGCTTCCGACAAAGTTCGGAAAGGTGAAGCCCCGATGTGAACCGGGCCGATACTAAAACCGAGTAACATTGAAAGCAAAAACACCTCTATCAATGTCACGAATAACATGACCGGTGCGCGAAATTCATCATCTGTCCATTTTATCAAAGCCCAGCCAATTAATGCCGTCCACATGATCCACAGTAAAAAACTTCCAGTCTGGCCGCTGTAAAAAGCCGCCATTAAATATCTTTTCTGAAGATTCAGGCTGGTGTGGTCGTAAACATAATAATATTGGAACTGGTGGGTAAATATCAGGTAGATCAATAATCCTGATACGGCAACTACCATCAAGCCCATCAGGGCAAATAAACGATGGGCGTTTTTTTCCAGTTTTAGATTTAACTGATTTTTAGCAGCTTTATAGTACGTGAATAATGCGGCAAGAGATATTACAAAAGCCGATATGATTAAAATCTTACCTATTTGGCCAATCATCAATTTTTCTTAGGTCCTCTTGATTTCAGGTTACTACCGTCAGCATTATATTTCGACGGACACTTCATAAGTATCTCATCGGCATAAAAGGTATTGTCTTTTAGCTGCCCCACAACAACTAAACGCTTAGCCTGCTCAAAATTATTTGGCTCGGGTTTAGGATAAACAACTTTTTTTTCATTGCCTTTTAAATCCTTCATATAGAAGGTAAAGGTCTTCGTTTTGTATGAAAAACCAGATGGTTTGCTATTATCCCAATCTCCTACAACATGCACATTCGAAGAATTACTCTGGGTTGAAGCCTGAGCGAAATCCATATAAGTGCTGATGCTGTTACCAAAATTATAGAACAGCAAGGAAGTGAAACCGGCAATAAAGATAACGCCTACTATAACTTTGGGTTTCATGACTCTCCTGTTTGAGTTATACTATTTTCTTTTTCCATTTTTTTCTCAAGAGATCCTACCTTCTTATCAACGCGGATAATGAAAAATAACAATATAAACCATATTATCAGAGTAACTCCCAAGACTATAAATATCAAATCGTGTGATGCCATATCCTGAATGATTGTACTGGATGAACTCATGTTACTGGCAGCATGCCATTTCTGGTCATATGCTTTCGTCAAGGTGTCAACGACAGCTGCTGTGTCTTGTTGTATGATATTCGTGATCATATATCTTTTTCTAATTCAAACTGTATTTTTCTGTAACGGAATACAATATCCATTAACCATAATGCCAATCCGATAAAACCTATCACCGCCGGATAAAATATAAGCCGTAAAGATGCTGATGTAATCTGATCGAATGCCGGATTACCATTTGCACCCGGATGAAGGCTGGGTAACTGCCTTGGAATGATATATAATAAAAAAGGCATTGTACAAGCCGCAAAAATGTTATATACGGCTGATAATTTTGCTCTCTTTTCCGGATCATCAAAAGCTGACCGTAATATGAAATAAGCCACATAAATTGTAAGTGCAAGAGCGGCCAGGTTCATCTTAGGCTCCGAAAAAGTCCACCAGGTCCCCCAGGTGAAACGTGCCCACAACGATCCGGTTATCAAACCGCACAAACCGAAAACCACTCCAACCTGATTAGCCGTTACGGCCTTCATATCCGTATAAGGATTTGGTTCGTTGAGATATTTAATACTGAACACTAAACCGATGACAAATGTTATAGACATAGTGAACCACATCGGTACGTGAAAAAACAAATTACGGGCCGACTGTTTCAGAATGGGAATTTCAGGTATGTGAATGAGAAATCCACAAATTAAAACGATTGTTAGCCAAACAGCTACTCCATATTTCCAGAGTTTCACAGCCTAAAATGATTTTAAGGATGAATGTAATGAGACAAATACGATTTCTAATAAAGTATCTTTAAACTTTAGTTAACAAATATACTAAATTACGAGGTAAAATCGGTAATATTTCATGAACTAATTTTTATATAAACATTCTTCATAATCTTGATTCTTTTTTGTGGCAATAATTCATTTATTTAGCCCTAATCCTGTAATCGATACATTTTTACTATGAGATCAGAAGAAAAAATATATACCCTTAAACCAGAGTGGAAATATAACCTGTTACCCTATATTTTCTCAATCATACTTCTACCGGTATTCGGATTGGGTATTATTGTCTATTGGTACTATAAAAAGCGAATAGACCGCAAGGAATATCAGATTTCAAACGATAAGGTGACCGAGATCGATAATGGAGATATTCAATCGATCGCCATTATGGAAATTGAAGCATTATCCGTTACACGGACCTGGTCTGAACAAAAAGGCAGCCTTGGGACCTTGCATATCAGTGGAGCCGGTAAACATATTGCTCTCCTTGGTATCGATAGAGTTGAAGACATACAAGACGCTCTCGAAATGGCTATTGCCAATGAAAAACTAAGGCAAAGCCAGGAAGACAACTCAAAAAGCGACTATCCGGATGTAAAAGTGGGCGGACTGGAACAGATGAATAATCTTGTTGGATTATGGCAACAAGGGTTAATAAGTAATGAGGATTTTGAAAAAGAGAAGGATAAATTTTCTTCTTAATCATTTAATTATGTAAAAAACGAATTAGATTCTCTTTTTTTATTTTCCTGCTTTACTCCAATCTTATGAGATCTTAGCTTAGACCGATATTATTACTGTAAATAATGTGTTCTAATAAGCGGTCTCAGATGAATAAAATATTCCAAATATTTGCCATAACCCTGGCTACGGTTTGCTGTCTACAAAACGACGCATCAGCTCAAAAAATAACCAATCCACCTACAGCAGCTATACGTCCGTTTATTATTAATGCGCACAAAGAGCCACCGTTGTCGTTACAGCAAAAGATTTCACTGCTGAGAAAGAAAGTTAAATACGTTTTCATTATTTACCAGGAAAACCGGTCATTTGATCATTACTTTGGAACTTTTCCGGGTGTTGACGGACTGTTTTCACACTCTCCCCAAAAAACAGCCGGGTTTTATCAAACATTGATTGATACCAACGGTCGGACAACAACTATTCCCCCTTTTCGTATCGGACCCGATCAATACGCTTCGGATACCGATGATATCGATCATGCTCATTCCATGATCGTGAAAAAAATGCATATTGTGAACGGACAGCCCCACATGGATCATTTTGCAATTACGGAGGAGAAAAAATATTCCCCAACCGGTAACCCTTCTTTGAAAGCCAAACAATTCGGGGAATTGGCCATGGCTTATGTGGACGGTAATACCATTCCTTTGTTGTGGCGTTATGCCAATCGCTTTATTTTATTCGATCATATTTTTCAGGAGATGGCCGGCCCCTCCACACCAGGAAATCTCTCTATTATAGCTGCTCAGTCGGGTGTAACAGAATGGGTATTACATCCTGATCTAACCTATAAAGGCAATGGAGATCATGGCAACGGCGTACCTGTGCTGGATGATCCGGATCCGTTCTGGGGATCACCAGCCGACACTTCGATCAAAAGCGAACGTCCTCCAGTAAATCCTCATGATTTTCGTAATGGCAAGGTTAATCCTTCACGAATTGAAAAGAATCTCACATTTGCCAGTCTGCCTCTAACCTTACAAGGGCAAACTTTACACAAAATTAGTGAGAAGGATGAAGCACCTGATGAAGATCTATCCGATGTTAGTAAAGATATTGCGGATATAACCAATTCCGGGAAAAATACCGTGGACTGGGGTTGGTATGAAGAAGGTTACGATCATGAACCGACCGATGACGACCTGGGGCCGACAGATGCAGAAGGAACGCACGCATCGTACATCACCCATCACAACGGCCCTCAATATTTCGGATATATTTCCAATAATCCCGATATGAGAGGCCATCTACATGGATTGGAAGATTTTTATCAAGACGTACGTCATCATAAATTAGCACAAAACGGCGGCGTATATTATATCAAAGGTGGATATAAAAATATTCTTAAACTTAAGCCCGTTGATCCCGATCCAAGAGTTCAAAAGAATTTTTTGGGTGATGACGATCATCCTGCCTATTCGGATGCTCAAATCAGTGAAGCTCATGTAGCAGAAACAGTTAATGCCATAGCCCAAAGCCCCTACTGGAAAAATTGTGCCATCATTATAACCTGGGATGATTCGGAAGGTGATTACGATCATGTTCCCCCGCCTGTACGTGTTCATGGTCCCGATGGAAGTGAAATCAGCGATGGTCCCAGAGTGCCCTTAATCATGATTTCTCCATATGCCAAAGTTCATCAAATTTCTCATGTAACGGGTAATCACGCTTCTGTCGTAAAATTTATAGATACGATATTCAATCTTAAACCTTTGGCCGAACTTCCCAATGAAATGCATGCCCGTGAATTGGGTAAAAAACATTACGGACAAAAATATTTAGGTCCACAAGATGCCCTGACTCCTGATATTGGAAACTTATTAACCGCTTTTGATAATGCCCGGTTACGCGGAATAGCCAGACCCCTGCCTTCTTCCTATGCCCTGATACCGGAGAAATTGATTCATAATCTTCCTCAGAATACCAGATACGGTAATAAGGATCTTGGTATCATTCCGGTAGATAAACAACTGGGTATCAAAAACACAATTCCACCCGATTTTAACCCGCGACCAAGAACAACACCGACAATAACACAAAATTAAATCGCGTTACTTTGAGTTAAGGTAATTATATCCATTAACCGGCAACAGACTTTAGAAGATAAATAATGTGAATGTTGAATTTCACAAATCACTTTCTTCTTTCATACCACTGGTGTTCTTTTTCATCTTTGCATATTGCTGTGGTGTCATGCTTTTCATCCTTTCCAGAAATGCAATAATTGCCTCAATTTTCTGATCTGAATGGGTCTTGCCAAATGATGGCATTCCAGTACTCTTAATACCGTTTTTCACAACCCAAAACAATTCTTGAGGTGGCAATTCTTTTGCCGATTCTGTTAAGTCGGGGGCTTTGGGGAAAAGTCCCTGTCCTGCTTCCGAGCGTTTAACTCCCGGCGCGCCATGGCAACCGACACACATTTCGTTGTAATGATCAAAACCATGGGCAATCAAGGTACTGTCACTCAAATCAGGCATTTTTATATTTTTAGCATGATGCTCTACGGAATTATCACTGGTTGTACTAAAGACCCATTGTACAATGCCGGGATCCGGAGATAAGACTGAAACATTATATAGTCCTGAAAATATGAATCCAATAAAGATTATAATCTCCACTAATATTGTTACTACGACTGTTTTTACGGTTTTCATTCTATCACCTTAATAATTTGACCATTCGTTTTCCCAAAATTCCACTAAGTAATTATTATATATGGACCCTCAGGACGTATCACTTAATTGTTCATTTTAATTATTGTTACAATATACTACATAGTGAACGTTCAATCCTGTCTTTATAACAAATGATATACCACGATATTATGCCAGATATGAAAGTATATTAATATCAATAAACGTAATCCAAATTCTAACCGTTACATCAGCCATCGCTATGCAAACTAAATTCCGTACCTCTTAAACGTTGTAGTTATATTAAATACTCTAACATTAAGATCCCGGATCAATCCCGTGAAGACTTGTTGATAGCCGATGATTGCTGATAATTCGCTATTTCTACCCACCAAATATACCTCGGCACAAAGCATAAAAGTTAAGACGGTTGAGAGTCAGCCG
>Ga0102962_1000939_pt1 | contig 12183 bp, 8 predicted proteins | sample SalPonF2_C_D2_MG_FD_84519 | JGI IMG/M metagenome (GOLD analysis project Ga0102962, IMG submission 84519) | Salt pond soil microbial communities from South San Francisco under conditions of wetland restoration - Salt Pond MetaG SF2_C_D2_MG ...
CGGGCACCCACGAGGGGTGCCCCTACGGGTCGGCCACCACAGAAACGTAGGGGCAGGTCTTGTGCCTGCCCGCCTTGGTGCCTGCCCGCCTTGGTGCCTGCCAGGTCTCGTCCCGCGCCGGGTGGTTATCCTCCACCCCCGCCATGGCGCGGCAGCCGCACCGTGACACGGGTGCCGCCGCCCTCTCCCGGCGCCATTTCGACGGTGCCGTGATGGGCTTCGACGATGGTGTGAACAGTAGCCAGGCCGAGCCCGGTGCCCCGATCCTTGGTGGTGAAAAAGGGGTCGAATATTTTGTCGCGAATCGTTTCGGGGATACCGGGGCCGGTGTCCTCGATCGTGATCGCGCCCCCTTCGGCGTCGACACCGAGGGAGAGCACTCCGTCGGAGTCCATCGCCTCGGCGGCGTTGATCATCAGATTCCACAACGCCTGTCGCAGCTGCTGACGATCGGCGACCATTCGGCACCCGGCCGGATAACGACGCCGGATTTCGGTCCCGGAAAAGCGCCGGTCGGAGGCGACCATGTCGGCGAGTTCGTCGAGCAGGGCGGAAACGTCCACCTCCTCCTGGTTCGGCCGGGCGGGACGGGCGTAGATAAGAAAATCGGTCAGCAGGGCGCTCAGCCGGTCCGCCTCCTTGACGACGATCCCCATGAGCCGCTTGTCCTCTACAGAAACGTGCTCCCCCTCCATGAGCAGCTGGACCGAGCCGCTGATGGAGGCGAGGGGATTGCGGATCTCGTGGGCCATCCCCGAAGCGAGCCGGCCGACTGCCGCCAGCCGGTCGGCCCGGTGAAGCTGCGCCTCGATTTCCTTCAACCGGGTGAGATCCTGAAAGGTGACCAGCAACCCCACGGTCTTCTCCTGGGGGTCCTTCACCAGGGAGGTGGCGTACCCCAGAACCCGGGGTTTACCGGACCCGTCGACGAAATGCCCCTCCCCGCGGCTGACGAGTTTGAAGCCATCCTCCTGGAAGACCCGAAAGTCGGAAAACACTTCCCGGATATCCCGATTGTAGACAGCTTCCAGGGAATAGCGGGTGATTCGGCTCGCGGCGGAATTGAAGGAACGGATGCGTCCCTGGGGATCGATGATCATCAGGCCGCTGCCGATATTGGCCAGAATCGTGCGGTTTAGCTCCTCCAGTTCCCCGTAATCGATGGCCACTTGTTCGAGGGCCTTTTCGCTCTTTCGAAGCCGCTCGACGAGGGTGGTACCCAGAAACGCCGTGAGAAAAAAGCCGATGACGTTGATGAAGACTTCGAAAAAGACATCCCGGGGGTCGATCTGGCGGGGAATCAGCTCGTGGCCGAAGGGGGGCAGATAGCCGTAGTACTGCAGGTCGAGCAGACTGCCGTAGAAAATCGCGGCGGCCGAGGCGGCCATAAAGGGGCCTTTTCGGGTCAGAAAAAAGCCGGCGCTGAGAATGATGAGGATGTAGAGAAAGGAGAAAGGGCTCTCGACCCCGCCGGTGATGTAGATCAGGGCCGAGCAGAAGAGCAGATCCCAGGCCACCTGGACCTGGGCGAAGGATTTCAGCCAACGCCCGGAGCGCAGCACCATGGCGGAGAGCAGAACCTGTAGATAATAGAGAGCGACCAGCAGGTAGAGATCGGGAAGAACCGCAGCGGGCCGCTCGGACAGACTTTGCAGCTGATAGAATATCGTCCCGCTCAGCAGCAGGGTGATGACCAGGATGCGAAAAAAGAGAAACCAGCTCAGCTGCCGCCTGGAAGGCGTGGCGTGGCGATCCGTTTTACCCTCCTCTTCATCCGTTGGCGGCATTACCCCGCGACCGTCCCGGCCAGCTTGAAGATCGGCAGATACATGGCGATGACCAGGCCCCCCACGGTGGTGCCGAGAAACAGCATGAGCAGCGGCTCCATCATCGAGGTCAGGTTGCCGACGGCTTCGTCGACCTCGTCGTCGTAGAAATCGGCCACCTTGTTGAGCATGGCGTCAATGGAGCCGGATTGCTCCCCCACGCCGATCATCTGGCAGACCATCGGCGGGAAGACCCCTGATTTTTCCATCGGCTCGGCGATGGTCTTGCCTTCGCTGATGCTCTGCTTGACCCGGTAGATGGCCTTTTCGACGACCTTGTTCCCGGCGGTCTTGGCGACGATGTCCAGGCCGTCGAGAATGGGAACGCCGCTGGAAACCATCGTCCCCAGAGTCCGGGTGAATTTGGCCACCGCCACCTTGCGGATCAGGATGCCGAAAATGGGCAGCTTCAAGAGCCAGGCGTCGATGGTCTCCCGCCCCTTCCTGGTGCGGTAAATCCGCTTGATTCCGAAGATCAGAATGACAATGCCGCCGATGATTGCCAGGAAGTAATGCTGAACGAAATTACTGAGGTTGATGACGATCTGGGTCGGTAGCGGCAGGGCGGCGCCCGCATCGGCAAACATCTTGGCAAAGGAGGGGATGACGAAGATCAGGATGACCGCAACGACCACCACGGCTACGCCCACTACGGTGGTGGGGTAGGTCAGGGCACTCTTGACCTGTTTTTTCAGTTTCAGGGATTTTTCGATGTAGGCTGCCAGGCGATTGAGGATGGTGTCGAGGATGCCGCCGACCTCCCCTGCGGCAACCAGGTTCACGTAGAGTTCATCGAAGATGCGGGGATGTTTTTTCAGGGCATCGGCAAAGGTGGACCCCGACTCCACACTCTCCTTCACCGAGGTGAGCACGTCCTTGAAGGTCTTGTTTTTCTGCTGGCGCCCCAGAATGTCGAGACACTGCACCAGGGGCAGACCCGCGTCGATCATGGTGGCGAACTGCCGGGTGAAAACCACCAGATCCTTGCTCGACACCTTCGGCTTCATGCCGGGGATCTTGAGCTCCATATCAAGCCCTTTGCCCCGAACCTTGATCTTCGAGGGCATGATCCCCTGGCGCCGAAGCTGTGAGTTAACGGCCGCTTCGTTGGGAGCGTCCATGTCCCCCTTTTGCACCTGCCCGGTGCGGGTTCTGCCTTCCCATGAAAATTTCGGCATAGAAACCTCGTTTACTTCTGTTTGCTGGTCGACGGCGGCACGCCGCAAATAAAGTGTTTGTTATCTAGTACCCTGTAACCCATAAACTATCGCATCTTGCTGGTCCTTTGACGCGGCAACAGCGTTGTGACTGAAGTTGCATAGCTACGGCTATGCGCCATCAGCCACGCCTTGTTGCCCCGCCAAAATCCTGCGCAATCTTGCGACATTCTATGGGATACAGGGTACTAGGGAGGCGTGCCTGCCGACCCTGCCTCGGCGGGGCTGCGCTCCTCCTCCGTCGCCGCGCTCCGCGGTGCCCTGTCCGTGGTGTCTCGGTCGGCGGGTTCTTCGTCATCGGCAGGCGAGGGGCCGTTCCGGTAGGGAAGAAAGATGTCCCGGTAGAGAAACTCGTATCCGGCCAGATGACTTTCGCCCGCCAGGGGGTGGGCCGCGGGCAGGATGAGGAAGGGACGCAGCTGCTCGCCGCCGACCGATCCGTGACCGCCCACTTGATTGTCGAAACAGACGATCCGATCGCCGTCGTAGGCTCCGAATAGAATCAGGTCGCCGCATGACTCGTCGGCGGCAAAGCGCAGGAGATGGGAAAGGAGATCCGGCGGGTGGCCGTAAGGTTCCAGGAAGGCGAACTGTTCCGGCGGGGGAGGCGAGCCGGGGCCGACACATACCGAGCCGCCGCGGTGGAAAAAGCAGATTTCGTCGGTTTTTCCCCTAGCCAGGATGAAGCCGATGCCGGGATGATTCTTCAGGTAGCGCAGCAGGAGCGGTTGCGTCTGCTGAACCTGCTGCCAGCTGAGGCGGCGGCAGCCGGCGATATAGAGATGAGCCAGGGAGCTGGAATAGGTGATCACCACCCCGCCTTCGGTGTCGACCTTGATCGTCTCGGGCACCAGTTCCCTGATTTTGTCCTGAATCCTCCGTTTCAGCCGGCGCAGCAGGCGATGCCGCCACCTCTGCGGGCGGGCATCGAGTTCTTCCTTCAGGTAGCCGAGCTGCACCCGGGAATGCTCCTGGGGGTGCGATGAGATCGTGGCGGGCTTGCTCTCCCGCAGAAAGCCGCTGATCGCCTCGCCCAGAGTGACCCCGAAGCGGTCCTGAAAGGGATAGCCGGGCGTCTGGCCGTGGTCCGAGAGCAGGATCAACTCGTAGTGTGCCCCGGGCGCATGCCGCAGCATCCGCATGATTTCGCCGATGCGTTTATCGGTGTACTTGAGGTTTTTCAGCGCCGGGCGCGAGCCGGGTCCGAAGTGATGGGCCAGTTCGTCGTAGCCGGTGTAGGTGGTATAGATGCTCGGAACCCCGGCGTAGATGTCGGCGATGACGCCGAAGGTCTGCAATTCGCGCAGAATCACGTTGCAGAAGATGCGGATAAAGGGGAACAACCCCTCGCTGACGCGCCAGGGGCGGGTTTTTCGAAAGTGCCAGCGGTCGACCAGCTCGGTCAGGTACTCAAGCACGGTGGCGGCTCCCATGCGCAAAACGCGCAGGGGATGGAGCAGCATCAGAAGCAGGATGCGCAGGCCCCCGAAGCGACCGAAAAGGGTCTGGGGGTGGGGTGAGGAGACGGTGAAAATGCTGCGGGCCGCGTCGCCGTCCAGAATGTTGGAATAGGAGGAGCCGCCGGTGAGCAGACCCTGCCGCCGGCCGAACATCTCTTCGCGGAAGTGTTGGACGTGGTCGGGATCATTGCAGCTGATTACCTGCCCGGATTTCCTCTCGAACCAGCGGAACGCGGGAATCCCGCTGTTCTGGCCGAAGAGGATGGCCGCCTGGGCCGCGGGGGTGGTGCTGGGCAGGCCTGCCTGGTATTCGGAGAGCAGCGCTCCTCGCTTCAGATGGCGCGCGATGTGGCGCAGATAGCCGCGGGAAAGGGCCTGCTGCAGATGGGGATAGGAGAGGCCGTCGATCTGGATGCCGACAAAACCATGCTTTTCTCCCGCCGCGCGATTTGCCAGGCGCTCTTTGCGGAAGGGGAAAAACTTGAGGGAATAGTACCCTCGGAAGATGTGATCGATCAGGGTCATCCGTTTCGGTCGCTCTCCAGTGTACATAAACTATAACATGGATTCATTAGATAGTTGAAGCGTTTTTTGCGGGAGCTGCAATGGCACAAAAATCGCAGCTGCTATGAGGGTGTTTCTGCTGCGGGTGACGAGGTCTCGGGGTGAACGCCGGTTTCGCCTCGAGGCGAGGTCCTCCCCCCTGGAATCGTTTCGGCAGCGTCAGAAATTTGCCCGGGAGCCCGACATGTCTGCCAAAATTTTGCTGGCTCAACCCGCAGGCGGCGAAGGCCTGCCGCTCTATGAACTGCTCAGGACCCAAGGATACCTTGTCCTCACGGCGGCTACTCTGTCCGAGGCCGCGGACCGGATAGGGGAATCTCCCGCCCTTGCGCTTCTTGATCGGTCTTTGGCTGACCTGGAGGGACCTGAGGCATGGGAAAAATTGAGCCGGGAGTGTCGAAAAGCCGACATCTGCTGCCTGGAGCTCGCCTCCTCAGGTCACACGGCCGGAAACTTCTTGCCTGCGGAGAGCGGGGTCCCCGGAACCATCACGATGCCGGCCGAAGCCAGCGAAATCCTCGCCAAGATCGACAGCCAGTTGACCATTCGCCGGCTTTCGTACGAGCTCGAGCTGGTGCATGCCAGGCTGAGGAAACAGCAGCTGGAGACTTTGGAAAACAGGCGATCCGCGTCGCTGATTCAGCGAAGCCTGCTGCCCGACCGATTTCCCAAGGTCGACAGTTTCCGCTTCGCCTGGCGCTTCCTTCCCTGGGAGCAGGTGGGAGGGGATCTCTTCAACGTCTTGCAACTCGACGAAGATACGGTCATGGCCTACCTTTTCGATGTGAGCGGCCACGGCATTCCCGCCGCCATGGTGACCGTATCGATCTACCAGAGCCTTTCCCTGCATACGGGGGATATCGTTAAAAAATCGCTGAAAGCACCCCCCTATTACGACGTGCCTTCCCCGGGAAACGTCCTGCACGAACTCGACCTGGAATATCCCTTCGAGCGTTTCGGCAAGTTTTTCACGATCTCGTATATGCTGCTCGATGCGGTGACGGGGACTGTGCGCTACAGCAATGCCGGTCACCCCCCGCCGATCCTGGTGCGGGCCGGAGGGGCGCAGGAGATTCTGGCGGCCGGAGGGTCGATTGTCGGTCTGGGAGAGTTGGTGCCGTTCGAAGAGGGGCGGGTGTCCCTCGACCCGGGAGACCGGCTCTATCTTTATTCGGACGGTATCACCGAGTTTCGGGATGCGGGCGGGGAATTGTTCGGCCAGCAACGCCTTTTACAGGAGTTGGGACGACAGGGGAAGCGGCCTTTGGATGCGGCCTGCGAGAAGGTATTCGACTCCCTGGACGCCTTCGGCAAGGGCAGCCGCCAGAGCGACGATATGACCCTGCTGGCCATCGAGTATCTCGGCCGTTAGTGTTTTGGTGGCGCCACCAAGCACGAAAGCCCGGGACGTTTCGTTCCGGGCTTTCGTGTCTGATGCGCGCGGCTGCGTTTTTTTCTTCTCCGCTAAAGGGTGATCCCGGTCAGCCGGGTCAGTGCCTCCAGATATTTTTCGCTGGTCTTGCGGACGATCTCCTCGGGGAGGGCGGGGGCGGGAGCCTTTTTGTCCCAAGTGAGGGTCTCCAGATAGTCTCGCAGGAACTGTTTGTCGAAGCTGGGCTGGGGCCCGCCGGCCCGGTACTGATCCTGGGGCCAGAAGCGGGAAGAATCGGGAGTCAGGGCTTCGTCGATCCAGATCAGCCGGTCTTCGAACAGACCGAACTCGAACTTGGTGTCGGCGATGATGATCCCCTTGGTCTCGGCCAGGGCCCGCGCCCGCCGGTAAATGGTCAGGGTCGCCTCGCGGGCTTCCTCGGCGCGCTCTTTTCCACACAGCTCCGCCGCCTGGTCGAAGGAGATGTTCTCATCGTGCTCGCCCAGTTCGGCCTTGGTGGAGGGAGTGAAAATCGGCTCGGGAAGCTGCTGGCTTTCCTGCAGGTCCGAGGGCAGAGGGACGCCGCAGATGCTCCCTTTCCGCCGGTACTCTTTCCACCCCGATCCGGAAATATAGCCGCGCACGATGCACTCCACCGGCAGGGGCTGCGCCTTCTTCACCAGCATGCTGCGCCCCTCGAGATGCTCCCGGTAGGGATGGGCGGCGGCGGGAAAGTCGTCGACATCCGTCGCGACGATATGGTTGGGGATGATGTCCGCCATCTGCTCGAACCAGAACTTGGAGATCTGGGTCAGGACGAATCCCTTGTCGGGAATGCCCTGGTTCATAATCACGTCAAAGGCGGAAATGCGGTCGCTGGTGACGATCAGCAGGTGTTCGCCCAGGTCGTAAATATCTCTGACCTTCCCGCGGTTGGCCAGCTTGAGGCCGGGGAAGTCGGTTTGCATCACGAGAGGAGTCATGGCTTTAACCTCTTTCAAGTGAGTTCTGCAGGGTGGGGGATATGACGATCTTGGCCTGTTTGCGGAGTTCCTCGATTTTTTTGTCGAGGGCCTCTTCCTGTTTGCGGTAGAGAAGCTCAGCCTTCAGCCCTTTGCTCTTGGCGGCATCGAGGGTCTTCATGTTCGCCTCCTCGCGGGCTTTGAGCTTCACTACGACGAAGTTGCCGCCGATCGGGAAAACCTGCGAGGGCACCGGATTTTTCCTGGTGAGCGTGAAGGCGGCCTTGGCAAGCTCCTCGGAGTTGCCTGCGGGAATGACGGAAGCGCCCGATGCGCGGGTGAAAAGGCCGGTCTCGGAAACCTTCAGGCCGTACTTCCGGGCTTCGGAGGAGAGGCTCGCTCCCTTCTCCAGCGCCTTGCGGATCGTCTCTGCCGCCTGCTTGGCGAGGTCCTTGCTCTTCTCCTGCAGATACGCCCCTTTTACCTGGGAGCGGACTTCGGAGAGCTCCGGAATGTGACTCTCCTTGCGGTCTTTGACCTTGAAGAGAATCACCCCCTGGGGCAGGTTGACGGGGTGGGCCAGTTCTCCCGCCCGCAGGGAAAAGGCGGAGGTGATCACGTCGGTGGCATCGCCCAGTCCGTCGACGGGACCTTGACGGCTGAAAAGAGCCGTCGTCTGCACTTTAAGGTCGTTGTCTTTGGCAGCCTTTTGCAGATCGCCGCTCTGGGTGATCGCATGGTAGGCGTTCATCGCTTTTTCATAGGCGATCTGACGGGCGTCTTCTTTGCGTACCTGCGCCTTGATCTGGTCGACCACGGCGGAGAGAGGCTTGACCCCGGCATCCCGGATCGCCTCCACCTTGATGATATGGAATCCGAAGGGAGTCCGGACCAGGTTGCTGAGCTGCCCGATTTTCAGGGAGAACGCCGCCTTGGCAAAGGCCGGAACCATGGTGCCGCGGGCGAAGTAGCCCAGTTCCCCGCCCTCGGCGGCGGTGCCGGTATCATCCGAATATTTGCGGGCCAGCTTGCCGAAGTTCTTGCCGGAGCGCGCTTCCTTGAGGATCTTCTCCGCCAGTTCCTGTTTCTTGGCGACCGTTGCCTTGCCGGCGTTTTGGGGAACCTTGATCAGGATATGGGCCGCCTTGACCTCTTTGGGGAAGGAAAAGCTGTCCAGGTGCTGACGGTAATATTTTTCCAGTTCGCCCTTCTCGAAGGTGACATCCTTCTCATAACGGGCCGGATCGAAATTAATATAATTCAGGGAGAGAGTCTCCGGAACGCGGAACTCTTCCTGATGGTCGGCGAAGAAAGATTGCAGCGCCTTGGCGTTCATCGGCACTTTGGATTCGAAAAGAGCCGGAGCCACCTGGACGTAGCGCAGATCGACCTTCTCGTTCTGTTTGCGGTAGGCCTCCTTGACATCCCGGTCGGTGACGGAAACCCCCTGCTGGATCTTGTTGACCACCTTCTGCACCAGAAGCCGGTGCTTCTGGGCGGCTTCGAAATCGTCGGCGGTCATGCGCTGGTAGGCCAGGACCCGCAGGTAGCGACTTTTGTTGAAGACCCCGTTCACCTGGAAGGCCGGAATCCGGGCGATCGAATCGACCAGGTCCTGATGGCTCACGGTGAGCCCCTCTCGATCGGCCTCCTGAACCAGCAGCGCTTCCTGGATCACGGAATTGAGCGCCTGCTTTTTGAGGTTGAGCCTTTTCTGCATGGCCGGGGTGAATTTACCCCGGAAGATGCTCTGGTAGCGCTGGAAGAGGTTGTCGTAGGTTGTCTGGTACTCGTCGAAACTGATTTTGGTCTGGTTGACCGAGACCGCCACGGAGGGATTCTGCCCCCCCTGGTTCGACCCCTTTCCCCACACCAAAAAGATCGTTCCGACAAAGGCGCCGATGATGGCCCAGAACACCACCTTGATAAGAATTGTCTTCTGGTTCTTGCGGATCATACCAAGCATGTATGAAGCTCTCCTTTTCAGGGATTTCCAAGAATTCGGGAACAGGGACGCATGTTAGTCAATCGTCTGCGGAATTGCAATACCTTTTCCTTTTCCTGCTTGAAAAACCATCGGATTTTTGGTAACGTGAACGGCATTTTTAAAGAGGGCGCGCCCCTCTTTCTCCCCCTTTTGAAAGGAGACATCCGGAACATGTTCAATCTCTTCAACGCCATATGGGGGGTGTTTTCCAATGACCTCGCCATCGACCTGGGGACGGCCAACACCCTCGTCTACCTCAAAGGTAAAGGGGTGGTCGTCAGCGAACCTTCGGTGGTCGCCGTGCAGAAGGATGCCATGGGGCAGAAAAAGGTCCTGGCGGTCGGCAAGGAGGCCAAGAAGATGCTCGGCCGTACCCCGGGCAGCATCGTGGCCATCCGACCGATGAAGGACGGAGTCATTGCCGATTTCGATATCACCGAAGAGATGCTTCGTTATTTCATCCAGAAAGTCCACAATCGCAAAGCTCTGGTCCGTCCCCGGATCGTCATCTGCGTTCCCTCCGGGATTACCCAGGTCGAAAAGCGGGCGGTCAAGGAATCGGCCGAGTCGGCCGGCGCCCGGGAAGTTTACCTGATCGAGGAGCCGATGGCGGCGGCCATCGGCGCCGGTCTGCCGATTACCGAAGCCTCGGGCAATATGATCGTCGACATCGGTGGCGGCACCACCGAGGTGGCGGTGATTTCGCTGGCGGGGATCGTCTATGCCAAGAGCGTGCGGGTCGGCGGGGACAAGATGGACGAGGCTATCGTCCAGTATCTGAAACGCAAGTACAATCTGCTCATCGGGGAGCGGACGGCGGAACAGATCAAGATCGAGATCGGCAGCGCCAACCCGGCCGAGGAAGTCGAGACCATGGAGGTCAAGGGGAGGGACCTGGTGTCGGGCATTCCCAAAACCTTGGGAATCGATTCGGGAGAGATCAGAGAAGCGCTTTCCGAGCCCGTGAACGCTATCGTCGAGGCGGTGCGGATCGCCCTCGAACGAACACCCCCCGAGCTGGCGGCGGACATCGTCGACAAGGGGATCGTGCTGGCCGGCGGCGGCGCCAACCTGAAAAATCTGGATGTGCTGCTGCGCGAAGAGACGGGGCTGCCGGTCGTCATCGCCGAGGATCCCCTCTCCTGCGTCGTTCTGGGGTCGGGAAAGGTCCTCGACGAACTCGATCTGCTCAAGCGCGTGACCGTTACTTCGTGACGGACCGGTAAAAACCGAGCGTTTCTTTCTCCCTGTAATGACTGGCCCCGTCCCCTCCGCGGCTGAGAGGCGGCTAGGAACGATATCGCACCCCATCCCGGCGCCTGTGCTTCCCGGAAGGCGGCCCCGTGCCTTCCGGGGGGTTTTTGATCGTCACCTGTCGGCGTCGGAAGGTCGTCCATGCTGGAGTTGTTCAGAAAATACAAAATCCCTCTTCTGGCCGTCTGTCTGATCCTGACCGCCCTGCTTCTCTATTCGGCCAATCTGCGGCACCGGGACAAAACCACCCTGGTCCAGAAAATGGTCCTGCAACTCACCGCTCCGCTGCAGAACAGTATCGATTCGGTCAGTGACAGCGTCGATGGCTGGTGGCGCCACTATCTGTGGCTGGTGAATGTGAAACAGGAGGATGAGCGGTTGCGGGTGGCGAATCGCCGCCTGCAGGCGGAGCTGGACAGTCTGCGGGAAGTTCGGCTGACCAATGATAGGCTGCGCCGTCTGCTCGATTTTAAAAAGAGGGTCGATATCCCCGCGCTGCCGGCCCGGGTGATCGGCGAGGATGCCTCCAGCTGGTTCCGCACCGTGGTCCTCGACAAGGGAAGCCGCGACGGACTCCGGGAAGGGATGCCGGTGGTGGCGGCCAAAGGGGTGGTGGGACGGGTTGTCAAGGTTGCCCCCGATGCCTCCCGGGTGCTGTTGATCACCGACGGTTCCTCGGCGGTGGCGGCGCTGGTTCAGCGCAATCGCACCCGCGGCGTTTGTCGGGGGCAGGGGGATTCGCTGTCGCTGCAATTCGCCCTTCGTCAAAAGGATGTCGCGGTGGGCGACCGGGTCATCACCTCGGGAACCGGCGGCATTTTCCCCAAAGGTTTGGTGATCGGGCAGGTGACGGAAGTTTCCAAGGAAAGTTTCGGTCTGTTTCAAACCATCAAGCTGGATCCGGCCGTCGATTTTTCCCGCCTGGAGGAGGTTCTGGTTCTGTTGAAGGAAAAACCATGAAAAGGATTGTAGGATATTTCATCCTCGGTTTTTTCTTCGTTGTGCTGGAAACCGCCCTGTTCCCCAAATTTTTGCCCTATCACCTCAAACCGGATCTGGTGCTGATCCTGATCGTCTATCTGGGGTTGCACGAGGGGTATCTGCGCGGCGCGTTTCTGGCCTACGCCCTCGGCAGTCTTCTCGACGGATTGGCCGGGGTCTATCCCGGGCTTTTCGGCTTGGCGCTGCTGGCGACCTTTCTGGCGGTGCGGGCGGTGGCGCTTCGCTTCAATACCGAAAATTCGCTTCTTCTTCTCTTCATGGTGTTTTGCGGAACTCTGGTCGAAGGGGGGCTTCTGGTCTTTCCGCTCGGCTACTTTGCCGATGCCGGTCCCCTGTGGCAGATTGTCTTTCAGCATATCCTCCTCCAGATTCTTCTCAAGCTGGAGGAGGATATGCTAAAAGACAAGCTGCCACAGGGGACCGGCATCGGCAAAGAAGCCGAGCGGAAAGACCAGAAGCCCCCCTTCGACCAGAGTTCCGCAAAACACCATGAAGAGAAGAAGAAGCGAATTTTCGGTATTGAAGCGAAGCGCCACCGC
>Ga0102962_1000940_pt1 | contig 12157 bp, 8 predicted proteins | sample SalPonF2_C_D2_MG_FD_84519 | JGI IMG/M metagenome (GOLD analysis project Ga0102962, IMG submission 84519) | Salt pond soil microbial communities from South San Francisco under conditions of wetland restoration - Salt Pond MetaG SF2_C_D2_MG ...
AAGTATATCCTGAAGATTTCTCTTTCGCCCCGGGAGCCGGCAGCGACGTTTTATATTGGCGATCTTGAAGACGGAAAGTACATACATAACGGGTTATGGCCAAAAAAACCCAGGAATGGTACCTACGAATATGTTTTGAACGTGCATAAGGGCGGCTTCCTGATGGAATCATTAACCATTTCGGCCACATACCGGACACACCATAACAGTTGGGCGGTGGTAAGCCGGAAGTACAACCTGGCTATCGATAATAAATGATCACAGGGAATTTAACCGGTAACGCAACTCAAAATTGCCGGGAGCTATTTGCAATCCCTTTTCAAGTAACTCCCTGGCTTTCTTTTTATTATACTTCTTGAAAAAATAGACTGCCGCTGCCGAATAGGCGTCGCCTACAAGCTTATAGTTTATCTCCAACCCGGGATTGTCTTCATAAATCGCTTCGAACTTCCCAAGGTAATCGAGTGCTTTCCCCGGATTTCCGAAGTCGAAAAGCTCTTCAACATAGGCCAGGTAGGCCATCATCTTAAGACTGAGGAACAGCCCGTTTGAATCGAGGTTCGGAAATTTTGCTGTTACGGTATCAATGCGCTGAATTATTTCTTTGTTTGACGAATTCTGGAAGGTATATGCCAGTGTAGTGACGAAGAGTGTTTGTACTTCAAGGTTGTCATCATCAAGTTCATAGGCTCTTTCAAAAAGATTCAGGGCATCTTTAAGCATGTAGTTGCTGAGAAAGGCCTTACCCCTGAACAATGAATACTGTAATTCAATATTATCTTTAAGATCAGGCTCGTCGAGATTGTTTACCAGATAGTGATAAATACTGTCGTACAATTGGGTGTCGGTGCGTGTAATCACGACGATGTTGCTCATATAACCGAATGTTCCGGCCACTGTTTCTGTACTAATGACATCCTTTTTAATCAACCGTGCCATATAAACGATAAAACGGGCATCTGAAAGTTGCATGAAATTGCTTTCATAAATCGCGCTGTTAAGGATGAACTGGAATACAGCCAGCATCTTATTGGAGGGATAGAGAAAATAGGCTTTCTTGATCTGTTCAAAAGATGACAGATAGTCCCCTGTGGCGTAACGGTTAAGGGCATCATTCATATACTGCAACCCGGTAAGTTCAGCAAGGCCTATTGACCTTTCGGGCAGGTAATACCGGTTGAACAAAACATCGACGCCGGTGGTGTCGTATTCCTCGCGGCTAACGCGGCTTGTTTCGAGAAGATAATTAACGAACCGCACTTTCAGTTTTTCATCGAAATAGCGGACACCCGTAACCGGGTCGGTTGTCTCTATGGTGATACCAGAGTTATCGGGATAGGCCACGGGATGGACATGGTTAAAGCTCTCCCTGAAGAGATAGGGTATTCCCAGGGAATCGAGCAATACGCCGTAATAACCTGTAGCGGTAAGACAGTTGAAAGTGCCGTTGTCGAATATTTGGGAGAACAGCACATTTTCTTTGTAAGCCTGAAAGATATCCTTGTTTACCTGTTCATAAAGCAGGGTAATTTTTTTTTCAGGTTTGGCTTTAAAGAACCTCTTGTTTTTCAGTTTCTGAAGCTCAAGTTCAATCTCCCTGGCAACTATATTATACTTCACGGTGTTGACAGACGGATCAACGGCCATCAGCAGTTCCAGATAATCCCTGTTGCCCTCCCGGTAGTTCATAAAGGCCAGCTGTTCAAAATAGGAGTTATAGCTTAATTCACTAAAACGCACTATTTGCGTAGTATCCGGTTGACACGCTCCCGCAATTCCGTTCAGTAAAGCTATCAGGAGTAAAAACGTCATCTTCATAAACGTCGGTTTTTTACCCAAATTTACACTTATCTGAGCAAGCTGTCAAAATCCTGTTCGAGAGGTGAGTTATTTAGCCAGTCGTAAAGGGTCAGGGACCTGATGGTATAGAAATACGTCCAGTAATTTCTCAGTGCTGAGATAAAGCGGCGTGTGGCTTCATCTTTTTCAGTCTGCGCCACGTTGAGATCAAGAACGCTGATCTTACCGATCAGAAAGCGCTGCTTGGAGACATGGTAGCGGCTTGTCCCCACCGTATCGGCCTTTGCAGCTATCTTAAGCTGGTCGTCCTGCAGGTTAAACTGCATCACTTCGAGCAGCACTTCCTGCTGGAAATCCATCTCGGCCTGTTGGACATTTGTTTTAGCAACTTCCTGTGCCGACTGCGCCATCCGGTAATGTCCCTTTCCAAGGCCCCAATCCATCAATGGAATTGAAAGTCCTACCCGAACCCTTTCCTGGTCCTGGGGATTAGCATACAGGTTCTTCAGTTCGTTGGCTCTCTGGCTGAGTCCGAAACTGGCCGATATGGTAGCATTAAGACCTTTCTCCGCTCTGGTGCGGTCGACCTCCTGGTCGGCCTGAAGCAGCTGTTGCTGACGATCGAGAACGTCGGGATTATTCTCCTGGGCCTGCTCAATAGCCTCCTGAAGTTTTATCTCCAAATCAGGAATCTCAAATGGTATTACCAGTTCTATGTTTTCATTCTGGTTAAGACCCAGGAAGGAATTAAGCTGGAATTTTTTAATGGCCAGGTCAATCTGGGCACTGTTTAGATCAGTCCCCGTATTGAGAAATGACAGTTCCATCTGCAAAAGCTCATTTTCGGCAATAGTACCAAGTTGGTAACGCCCTTTTGCAATACGGTACAATGTATCGGCATTGGAATAGTTGACCCTGGCAATCTCAAGATTCTTTTGGGCCAGGGCCAGGTCGAAAAAGTAGTTCACGGCACGCAGCGATACCTGTTCGAGCGACTGAATATAATTACGCTGGGATTCCTCATATTTAAGGGGGGCAATCTGGCGCTCCCAGTGGTATTCGTTGTAGCCGTTAACAGGTTGTTGAATACCGATATTTATGGGATACGACAGGTAAGAAGTCTGGCCATTCTCCCCCATATTATCAATGCGCTGCAGATCGGAACGCATATAAATGCTTCCACCGGTGAGTCCGATATTTTGGCGTAATTCAAGATCCGCGCTTGAATTTATCAGCTTCCTTTCCACGAAGGCATCACTACCGTCATTAAGGGTGATCTTGTCGATGGACCTGTTAAGATCAGGAATTGTGGTATTCATGGTGAGCATGGGCAGGAAGCCGGCTTTGTAAGTCCTGAATTCCCAGTAACTGCCCCGGAAACGGTGCTTAGCCATAACAGCCATCGGTGATTGCTGGCGGGCGATGAGGAGGACATCCTCCAGGGTATATGTTCTTTTCTTCTGTTGAGAAAACAGGTGCTGGGAAGGCAGGAATACCAGGACAGCCAGTACCAAAAAAACGTTGATTCGCTTATTCATATCTGAGTGATTCGATTGGATCTCTTTCTGAAGCGCGCTTGGCCGGGGAATACCCAAAAATGATCCCCACGGAAGCAGACACAAAAAAAGCCACAATAACTGAAAAAGGAGAAATGATGGTGAGTATACCCGAAAATTCATCGATAAGCCTTGATGCCACGATGCCCAGGATAACTCCGATGATTCCCCCGGTAACACTTATCAGTATGGCTTCCGACAGGAACTGGACCACAATATCCTGTTTCCGTGCCCCGATTGCCATCCGGGTGCCAATTTCACGTATGCGTTCCATGACAGAGGCAAACATTATATTCATAATACCGATACCTCCCACCAGGAGAGAGATGCTGGCGATGGCTCCGAGTACGAGGTTAAAAATGTCTTTGGTGCGCTGTTCCTGCTTCAGGAGCAACTCGGGGACGGTGATCTCGAAATCATGGACCTCCTGGTGCCGGCGTAACATGAGCCTGCTGAGAAGTTTTGTCGATGGATCGAGTTCGTATGATTCATTCACCTGGACAATGATCTTGTCGAGCTGGTGATAGTTATTATCGTTGTTTTGTGAAGGAACACTACTGATATAAAAATGATGCCCTACCTGTGCGCTGTTGTTGTTTATCCTCGAGGATATCAATGCCCGGTTCTCAAAACGCAGGAGCATGGTTTTTACGGGCACATAGATATTATCATTCATCACGTTGATGCCGGTATTCTCAAATCCCGTTACCTTCACATTATTTCGTTCAATAACACCGATCACTCGCAGCCATACTTTATCAAACTTGATGTATTTCCCTATCGGATTCTCTTTGCTGAAAAAAGTCTGGGCAATGTTGGCTCCAATGATACAGACCGTTATCCCGTTTTCTTCCTGGTAATCGTTAAAGATCATCCCATCGGAAAGTTTCAGGTTAAAAATGTCGAAATATTCACGGGAAACACCCAGTAGTTTGGCCGAAGCCCTTTTTCCGTTCTGAACCACGTATGAGTTCATGGCGATTTCAGGACTAATCCTTTTTACCGTGGGTAAAATTTCCTTTATGGCGTCCACATCTTTAAGATGAAGACCGGGCGAAAACTTAGACTTTTGTTTGTTGCCATTTCCGTTTTCGGAATCTTCATTCTGGCCTTTTGGCTGCACGATGGGTGTGATAAGGATGTTGTTTACACCCACCATCTTGATCTGTTCAAGGATCTCCTGTTGGGCTCCTTTCCCGATGGCAAGCATGCTTATCACGGCAGCCACACCAAAAATAATCCCCAGCGCGGTAAGAAAACTCCTGAGTTTATTCGAAAGAATAGACTCAAAGGCAATGATAATATCATGAAAGTACCTGCTCATTATTGTCTGGTTCTGTTGGGTCTGAAACTACCTTTTCCCTGCCGTCCGTTTGAATGCTGGTTCTTTCTGTCCCTGAAATTTTCTTCCATTTCTTGCTTTTTCCGCAATTCCTCTGCTTTCTTCTGCTTAATGACATCCATAAGCTCCAGTCCTGTCCACCGGAAATTATCGGGATTATCGGGAACCGTCAGGTAAATGTCATCACCCTCTTTCAAACCCTGGTCAACGATGATCTCATTTTCATTGGCATCACCCAACACAACAACCTGCCGGGCACCTTTGGTAGTGTAAACATACGAAAGACTGTCGGTGGCATGCACAGCTTCGAGAGGCACCGAGAGAACATCGTTGAATTTACTTGTAACAATCTGGTTACTGGTGGTCATGGAAGGCCTCAGAATGGTGTCGTTTTCATTGAGTCTTATAGTTACTTCGAATACCTTGGCATCGGTGTTTGGCAATTGTTCCCCGATATTTGCCACATCGATGACCCTGCCGGTAAATTTCTTCTCCGGAAAAGCGTCCACGCCGATCCTTACATCCTGTCCTTTGGATATCTTGCTAATATCGATCTCATTAACATACGTCTTGGAAACCAGGGTTGACAGGTCGGGCAATGTAGCCACCGTAAGGTCCCAGGGGTTAATCTCCGAACCAACCGTACGTTTCTGCCCGTTCCATTCACGCTTATAAATCAGCATCCCGGGTGCAGGTGCATAGATATCGAAGTCTTTCAAAACATCTTCCATTTCCTGTTTTGTCCGTTCCTGCTTGGCCAGGTTTATTTTTACCTCCGTCATATCGGCCTGGGCCTGCTTTACTTTCAGGGTATAGTTCTTACTTGCCTGTTGGTAAGCCCGCTTTGCCTTATCCAGGTTAATCTTCGCCTGACGAATGGTTGCCGGTGGCTCATACTGCGATTGTTCCAGCGCAATTTTCATTTCCTCCATTGAGAATTTGAGGTTAATAAGTTCATCGCGCAGCTGGCGCAGCTGGATGGTCGTGTCGAGTTTTGTTTTGGTATACTGCGATCCAATCTTTTCAAGCTCGTCGGCAATATCTTTCAACGAGTTATCGGCCTCTGAGCGGTCCAGTGTGGCTACCCAGTCGCCCGAGTCGACAACAGTACCCTCGGGCACCATATTCTGGATTTTTATTGATCTTAGTCTCAGGTTTCTGGACCTGAGATTGGAGGGCCCTCTGATCTCGACGGAATTTTCGGCCTGTAACTCACCGGTCACTGAAACAAGGATCTCAAAATCCCCTTTTTTTACCCCGGTAGTCAGTTTCTTTTCGCCATCGGGCTTTGAAGCCGCAGAATAGATTATGATACCGACAAGTGCCAGTACAATAACAACCAGGGGAATGATTACTTTCTTTTTCATTATTGTGAATTAAAACTCTAAATAATCTGTCTCAGAAAAACGTACTCGTCCTTGCCCCACATTCAGGGAACTCTGCATACGGATAATGGCTTCAACTCGGAACCGTAATGTTCCCGCCACTCCGTAAAGCCCGTAACTGACCGGGGAATATTCCCGGCTTTGGGACAACTTGTTCGGGCATTAGGCCGCCTCTGCCACGCAATACCTTGAGAAGGCATTACGACTTCAACCCTGATAACGATACAACCTGATTTTTTATTGGATCATGAAATCACATGCCTTATTACCTTCATAACATCACCGGCAAGTTTATCGGCTTTTTGCCGGTTGGTATGCTCAGCATAAATCCGGATGATAGGCTCGGTATTTGACTTCCTCAAATGTACCCAACTGTCAGGAAAATCTATCTTCAGACCATCGGTTTCATCAACAAGATGATCTGAGTAATGTTTTTTAACATTGGACAAAACTGCGTCGACATTTATTCCCTCATCCAGTGAAATTTTATTTTTTGAAATCACGTAATCGGGATATTTCTTTCTCAGTTCCGAACAGCGGAGACCTGATGCTGCAAGGTGTGTCAGGAATAATCCAATCCCGGCCAGGGCATCCCGGCCGTAATGAAGGGCCGGATAGATAATGCCCCCGTTGCCTTCGCCGCCAATGACGCACTGGTTTTCTTTCATGGCTTCCACTACATTCACCTCACCTACAGCCGAGGCTACATAATTATAACCTCTCTTCTCGGTAATATCCCTTAATGCCCGGGTAGAAGAAAGGTTCGAGGCTGTATTGCCAGGCGTATGGTTCAGTACATAATCGGCAACAGCCACCAGGGTGTATTCTTCCCCGAACATGGTACCGTCTTCATTCACGATGGCCAGCCGGTCAACATCGGGATCAACAACAAAACCCACATCGGCACCGGTTTCCTTTATCTTTTCTGCTATGGCCGACAAATTTTCCGGAAGAGGTTCCGGATTGTGAGGAAACAAGCCGTTGGCTTCGGTATATAGTTCAATAACTTCATGAACCCCCAGAGCCCTCAGCAGGTCAGGAATAACCAGCCCTCCCACAGAATTTACGCAGTCGACAGCCACCTTGAATCCGGCCGACTCGATCAGGGCCGGATCAACAAGCTGAAGATCTTTAACCATCTGTATATGCTTTTGATTATAATCAACAGATGGGATGACCTTCCCCAGGTTTTCGTAGGCCGGGTAACTGAAATCCATGGCTTCGACCATTTTCACAATCTCATCGCCGGCCCTGGCAGACAGGAATTCACCTTCATGATTTAACAGTTTAAGGGCATTCCACTGGGCCGGATTATGGCTGGCTGTCAGGATAATTCCTCCATCTGCTTTTTCGAGCGTGACGGCTATTTCCACAGTAGGTGTCGTGGCCAGCCCAAGCATGACCACGTCGAAGCCCATACTGTTTAGCGTTCCGGCAACAAGCTGTTCAACCATTGGTCCGGAAACACGTGCGTCCCGGCCAACCACTACCCGCCGGCTCAGCTCGCGGCCTGTTTCGGTCAGCCACCTGGCATACGCCGTGGTGAAACTTACGATGTCGGGAGGCGTCAGACTCTCGCCTGGTTTTCCGCCAATTGTACCCCTTATACCTGAAATAGATTTTATGAGTGTCATAGTGTAAAGCTTAATATAACTTTTATAAGTTCTTTGGTGTTATTATATAACAAAAATAAAACATACTGCAAATTAGTTTCAATTTATTGTATTACTGTATCTTACAAAAACATTAACCAACGTTGTACTACAATGAGCAACCTGTTTAAACGGTACCGGAATGCATCCGCCTGGTTGTTAACTTATAGTTTAACACATTATAACCCATTCCCGGTTTCTTTGAACAGACAGAAACTTTATTCTCCGCAAGAGAAGCTATTAAGGTCGCATCCATTGATTGTCTGTTTGTTAACAGAGTATCAACCACCCTGTTATCACTTTCCGGGGGATGATATGTACCCAGGCGTGAAATTAAATAATGACCTGTGTATGAAAATATTTCGCCTCTGACTTCGCTTTGCGGTTCAAAAATATTATTTTTGCAAGCTTTTTGCTAATATAATGGCCTTTAATATCCAATCATTCTCAAATAACAACAATCATGAACAACAGTGATGACAGGAACGGAAGGAACCGAGGGGAATCACATCCTTACCGTGGGGACCGGCGTAACAGCGGTGATAAAAATTCCGCTAACCACAGACAGGACCGCACCGGGAACAACAGCGAGAAAAGAAACTATGATTCAAACCGTTCCGGACAGTCTTCACCCGGGAACAGGGACCACCAGGGGTGGGACCGTAATGCAAAAAGATCGCCAGGTTCCTATTCCCGCCATTCAGAAGAAGGATCCAAAGACCGGGGATTCAGGAAAGATGATGATTCCAGGCCGGGGTATACACGTTCGGAAGGGAAACCTTACCGGGATCGCGCCTTCAGCAAACCGGAGAATGATTACAGCCGCACCCGGCGGGGGAAACGCCCACGGATTACAAGGCCTAAACCAGATGCCGCCGGCCCGCGCACACCAAAGAATGACGGGACAACCAGGCTGAATAAATATATTGCACATGCAGGGATCTGTTCGCGGCGTGAAGCCGATGACCTGATCAAGGCCGGTCTGGTCAGCATAAACGAACAGGTGGTTACCGAAATGGGTGTAAAGGTTAATCCAGGTGATGTGGTTAAATATAATGGGGAAAAACTGAGGTCGGAGAAGAAAGTGTATATTCTTCTGAATAAACCGAAAGATTTCGTAACGACCAATGACGATCCGGAAGGCAGGAAAACAGTCATCGATATTGTAAAGAAAGCCTGTCATGAAAGGGTGTACCCTGTAGGAAGGCTTGACAGGAACACAACCGGCGTCCTTCTGCTCACCAACGACGGCGGACTGGCAACACGTCTTACCCACCCTAAATACAACGTTAAGAAGATTTACCAGGTCTTCCTGGAAAACAACTTGAAAACAGAAGATTTAAACACCATTAGCGAGGGAGTAACACTGGATGACGGCTTCATTAAACCAGACTCAATCACTATTATTGATCCCGAAAAAAAGAATGAAATCGGCATAGAGATACATTCCGGGAAAAACCGTATCGTGCGCAGGATGTTCGAACACCTGGGGTATAAAGTCACCCGCCTCGACAGGGTATTCTTTGCAGGACTCACAAAGAAAAACCTGCCACGCGGAAAATATCGCTTTCTTACCGAGAAAGAAATCAGCATGTTAAAGATGAATGCCTTCGGATGATGAATACCACCTCAACTCATAAAGCAGGCTTTGTAAACATTGTAGGTAATCCAAATGTGGGAAAATCAACTATCATGAACCGGATGGTTGGTGAAAAGCTGAGTATCATTACCTCCAAGGCACAAACTACACGGCATCGTATTCACGGCATTGTAAACGGCGATGATTTCCAGATCGTCTATTCCGATACGCCCGGGATCCTTACACCAAAGTACAAGCTTCAGGAAAATATGCTGAAAGCTGCACGGTCGGCACTTGTTGATGCAGACATACTAATTTATGTTACTGATGTTACTGAAGAGCCGGGCCTTCGTGAAGACATTGCCGGGAAGCTCCAAAAGTCCGGATTACCTGTCATCCTTGTACTTAACAAGGTGGATTTGTGCAACCAGGAAAAGGTTGAACAACTCTTCACTGAATGGTCAGCGGTTTTACCCGACGCCGGGTTTGTTCCCATGTCGGCAACAGAAGGTTTCAATCTCGACCGGCTTTTCAACCTTATATTAGAGAAATTGCCCGAAAATCCCCCCTTTTATTCAAAAGATTTGATCACCGACAAATCTGAGCGGTTCTTTGCCGGTGAGATCATACGGGAAAAGATACTTTTGTTTTACCAACAGGAGATTCCCTACTCGGTCGAGATTGAAATTGAAGAATTCAAGGATACACCTAAGATTATCCGTATACGAACGGTGATATATGTCGAAAGAGACACCCAGAAAGGCATTCTCATAGGAAAAGCGGGCTCCTCACTTAAGAAAACGGGGACTGAAGCCCGAAAGGAAATGGAGAAATTCTTCGGAAAAAAAGTATTCCTGGAATTATTTGTAAAGGTCAGAAAAGACTGGAGAAATAATGACCGTATGCTCAAAAGCTTCGGTTACAGATAAAGAAACACCATCATGTCAAATATCATTGCCATTGTCGGCCGACCAAACACCGGCAAATCCACTTTCTTCAACCGGCTTACCGAAAGCCGGCTGGCCATCGTTCATGAGACCAGCGGGGTGACGCGTGATCGTCATTACGGGAAAGTGTTTTGGAACGGAAAAGAATTTTCGGTTATCGACACGGGCGGATATGTGGCTAATTCCGAGGACGTGTTCGAAGGAGAGATAAACAAGCAGGTTATGCTGGCCATAGAGGAAGCAGACCTGATCATTTTCCTTGTTGATGTCAACAGCGGCATTACCGACCTGGATAATTCCATCGCAGGTCTCCTCCGGAAGTCGGGAAAAAAAGTACTGGTCGGAGTTAACAAAGTCGATGGCGGCGAAAAAATGCACTATATCCATGAGTTCCATTCACTCGGCCTGGGCAGCATTTATCCCATTTCATCGGCTAACGGCAGCGGCACAGGGGACTTCCTCGATGCTATTGTCAACAACCTGACTTTCGGTGAACCGAAAGAGGAAGAAGAAGATATCCCGAGGTTTGCCATCATAGGGCGCCCCAACGTGGGTAAATCCTCATTGATAAATGCACTCATTGGTGAGGAAAGGAATATTGTTACTCCGGTAGCCGGCACAACACGTGATTCAGTAAATACGCGCTTCAAAAAGTATAACCACGACTTTTACATAATGGATACGGCCGGTCTTCGGAAAAAAGGGAAAGTGTCGGAAAATGTCGAGTTTTATTCAGTGATGCGTTCCGTCAGGGCAATCGAAAATGCCGATGTCTGTCTTCTGCTTATTGATGCCGAACGCGGCATAGAAGGCCAGGACGTAAACATTTTCCGGCTCGTGGAACGAAATCGTAAAGGCATCGTGATCCTTGTTAACAAATGGGACCTTGTCGAAAAGGAGACCAACACCCTGAGGGATTATGAGAAAGCCATCAGAAAGAGACTGGAACCATTCGACGATGTACCCATCATTTTCACATCTGCCGTTACCAGACAACGTATCCAGAAAGTGCTCGATACAGCCATGGAAGTATATGTGAACCGGAAGCAAAAGATTCCAACCTCCAAACTAAACGAGGTTATGCAGGAAGCCATCGAAAACTATCATCCCCCTGCTGTGCGAGGGAAATTCATTAAAATAAAATACGTCACCCAGTTGCGAACCTATGCACCAACCTTTGCGTTCTTCTGCAACCTGCCCGAACATATCAAAGATCCTTACAGACGGTACCTGGAGAACAAAATCAGGGATCATTTCAACTTTAAAGGCGTACCTATTCAGATATTTTTCAGGAAGAAATAATAAACCGCTGTTTTTTTGTGTTAAGAATTTTAGGTAATTTACCATGCCATGAAATCGTTAAGTCACATAGCAGCCCTGTTACTGATCTTTCTTCTCGCTTTTTCTTCATGCCAGAAGATTCAGAAATACCCCGACGAACCCACGGTTGAATACAAAGGTTTCAACCTCTTCCTGTCGCAGGATGTCCTCGGTAACAGTATTCTTCTTGGCGAACTAAATATTGGTTTTACCGACGGGGATGGCGATATCGGGATTGAACAGCCAGACTCAGCCGCACTTGCCGACAGCCTTAAATACAATCTGTTCCTTACTATGTGGGTCCCCGACAGCAGTAAATGGGTCAAATCTGATGAGAAAGCCAATGTGCAGAATTTTCGCATCCCGTATATCGAACGAACCGGCCAGAACAAGACGCTCTCCGGCACCATTACCGTCAGCCTGGAATACAAGACTATTCAATACGACAGCATCCGTTACACCTTCTACCTACTGGACCGGCAGTTCCATAAAAGTAACGTGGACACATCGGAGACTGTCATCTTCAAGGGGCTGCAGCTGGATAGCCTGGGGGTATCGGGGATAGGCAGCCAGTAC
>Ga0102962_1000941_pt1 | contig 12148 bp, 11 predicted proteins | sample SalPonF2_C_D2_MG_FD_84519 | JGI IMG/M metagenome (GOLD analysis project Ga0102962, IMG submission 84519) | Salt pond soil microbial communities from South San Francisco under conditions of wetland restoration - Salt Pond MetaG SF2_C_D2_MG ...
GTAAAGGTTTGTCAGCTTGCACTTAAAATGGGTGCACCTGTAATTGGTCTGAACGACTCGGGTGGCGCCCGTATCCAGGAAGGTGTGCAAAGTCTGGCAGGTTATGCAGATATTTTTCACTTAAATGTTGCCAGTTCCGGCGTGGTGCCACAAATTTCAGCGATCCTTGGTCCTTGTGCAGGTGGTGCAGTTTATTCACCTGCGCTTACAGATTTTATCTTTATGACCAAACAATCGAGCTATATGTTTGTCACCGGGCCGGATGTAATCAAAACCGTAACACATGAAGATGTGACCAAAGAAGAACTTGGAGGAGCCCTTACCCACAATACAAAGAGCGGAGTGGCCCATTTTGTTGCTGAAGATGATGAACAGACAATGATGATGATCAGAGAGCTTATTGGCTTTTTGCCTTCCAATAATATGGAGGATGCTCCTGTAAGGGAATGCACTGATGACATCAACAGGGAAGATGAAAAATTACATTCCCTTGTTCCGGACGATTCCAACAAACCCTACGATATGAAAGAAATCATTCACAGTGTTGTGGATGATCACAATTTCCTTGAAGTACAGCCCTTGTATGCACAGAATATTATTGTGGGATTTGCACGCCTGGGTGGTCGCAGCGTGGGTATTGTTGCCAACCAGCCGGCACATCTTGCAGGTGTACTGGATATAAGCTCTTCTGTAAAAGGTGCCCGGTTTGTTCGTTTCTGCGATGCGTTTAATATTCCGCTTATTACTTTTGTGGATGTACCAGGATTTTTACCCGGAACGCTACAGGAATTTGGAGGCATCATCAAGCATGGGGCTAAGTTATTATATGCTTTTTCCGAAGCAACAGTGCCTAAAATTACTGTGATCACCAGGAAAGCTTATGGTGGTGCCTATGATGTTATGGCCAGCAAACATATCGGAGCAGACGTAAATTATGCTTACCCAACTGCTGAAATTGCTGTTATGGGTTCTGAAGGAGCTGTAAACATCATCTATAAAAAAGTAAGTACAGAGAGTGAACGTCAAAAGCTGATAGAAGAATATAAAGAAGCCTTTGCCAGTCCTTACAAGGCTGCCGAGCTGGGCTATATTGACGAGATAATTTATCCGCGACAGACGAGAAACAAGCTCATTCAGGCATTGGATATGACACAGACCAAATCGGAAACAAAACCTCCTAAAAAACATGGCAATATTCCTTTGTAGGGAATATTGCCTGATCAATTCTGTTTTTGTTTCAAATTTGGATATAAAACAGAACGGGATCATACCGGCCGGTGTGATCCCGTTTCCACTGTTTAATAACCGTGATTATTAAACAGTGCCAGGTTACAGTTATTATGACCTGAATCATTTCTGTATCAAATTTTCATTTGATATTTTCATGATTCTGAGACCGGAACAAATGCCTCGCCAGGCTGTTCTTCGGTTCTCATGACCCGCTAGAAGTGATTACCTGTTTGCTGTTTTACCAGCCTTTTGATAATCAGACTTTTTTCAATCTCTCAATCTCAAAAAGCCCTTTATCCTGCGGGCATCTGTCGACAGTGGGTCTTGCGATCCTGCTATCGACAAGATAAAATCGGAGTTGTTTCCTTTTTACGGGATTCTTTCCCCGATTTTCTATCCTGTTCGCAGTATTCTTTTCAGAATAAGCATTGATCTTTTCAGAACATGCTAACGATACAGGCCAGGTCTTTTATCTCTTACCTGATATTCAAATGTACAACATATAAGTTATTGAATGCAAGTTTATAAGCTTAGGTTTATAAACAAATTTTAAACATGACTTATTAACAAATGTTAATAACCCACAAAATAGTGGGCCATACTTATGAAGAATAATACACCGATAACTTGTTCTAATAATAAAATATACAAAATCTCATGTTATTTTTTGTTAAATGAAAGATAACTGACACAACAAAATTTATATTCACTCTGTTATTTTGTATCCAAACTAATGATTCCAGGAGAACACAACATGAAACGTAACTTTATCAATAAAATAAGAGCAGGAATTTTTACTTTCATTCTACTTATAACTATTGTAATGAGCCAACATACATCAGCACAAACAACTGTTTCAGATCTTCCGTTGCAGATACTACCCGTTACGGGAGCTAAGTCAACATTGATCATTTTTCTCACAGGAGACGGAGGATGGAACAGGTTCAGCCGGGAATTATGCAATAAAATAAGCGGGATGGGGTATAATTTAGTTGCCCTGGATTCGAGAAAATATTTCTGGAAAGAAAAGACCCCTGATAAGTTCACTCAGGATGTAAGTAGTCTGGTAAAATACTACCAGGGAAAATGGCATATTAATCACTGGGTACTTGTGGGTTATTCATTTGGTGCTGATGTGGTTCCTTTTTTCTCTGATAATTTAAAATCGTCAGCTTCGGTAAATCTGCCGGGAGCCAGTATCATGATCAGTCCTTTTTCCTCCACAAATTTTGAAGTAAAACTTGAGGATATGATTGCAGATGTTCCCTCAAAGGGAAAATATGATGTTCTTTCTGCACTTCAAAAGACACCCACTCCTACCCTGGTGGTTTATGCTGCCGATGAAGCTTATAAACTTCCGGTAATTAAAAATAATCGTTCATTGAAATTTGAAGAATTACCAGGAGGACATCATTATAATGAAGACATAGATTCACTGGCAGGTCATATAATCACTTTTATCCGAAAATACTAACTGGCTTCCGAAACTTTCCGCAAACCGCGGGGCACCTGTAATAAATGGTAATTTTGATTATACACCAGGTATTTCTTGAACCAGGAAGGATAGAATTTTTCCTTGTACCGCCTCAATCCCTTGAAATGTCCGAAACTACGAATATTTTCATAAGCATACCGGATTGTTTTTTCGGTAAGGTTAATCCCATCAATTCCTGACATCGGGGCCAGTCCCATGTTAACTGTTTTATAATTTTTTTCTTTAAGATAAAGAAATGTTTTGGCAAGCAGCATATCCAGCACGCCATTGGGGGCATCGGAAACCTTTCGTATCAAATCATAGGTAGCCTCTCCCGGTTTATAATCAGGAACGATATTCAAAAATGCGTACACTTTTTCTTCTGTATCTTCAATAGTATACACGGGTTGATTTTTTAGAATGTTTTTATCAAATATTCCCTGCGTAAAAGCAACTTCTTTTTGATTCATCTCCTTAAGCCACTGGAGTGACACCTGTTCCATTTTTTGCAGCAATCCGTCTTTAATGGGAGGGTCATATACCTTAAATACAAATCCTTCTGAAGTAAGCCTGTTTATAGCACTTCGCGTAGTTTTCATCTTTCCACCTTCCATTGTGAAATTAACAAGATCGAGCACTGCTTCTTCTCCGATAGGAAGGGCACTTTTATTAAGTGATTCATATACAGGCAGGCTTTCTGCAGGTACCCGGTAAAAAACCGGTACAAAACCATTCTCATCACAGTATCTGTCAAACTCACTTATTATGTCTTTCATCTCCTGTTGATTACTGCAAACAGGATCTTCGAGAACCACCGCAAGATTGCGGGATACTTTAAAAGAAAGAAATGCATTTCCGGCCGGGGAGAAGAAATAAAATTTATCCGGATATACTTTAAAAAAATCCAGGGGTGATTTGCCATATTTATCCACTAGGTTCTGCGCCAGTTCTTTTTCCTCCTCACTATTGTAAGGCTTTGCAAAATACGAGCGTAAAAGTCCGAAAAAAACAAATATCAGATAACCTGAACCTGCAGCATAGAGAGAATAAAGGAAATTTCTTCCAAAATGAGTCCTGGGTGAAATTCCGGTATCATCGAAGAGGAAAAAAATTCGTAAGACAGCTTTAATTGAGGGAATTAGTTCAAAATTATGTCCGAAATGTTTTTTATCAATGAAATAAAATCCCAGTACACCATATACCAGTACGGCCAGCAGACCATAAATAATAACCTGCAGACTCAGGCGTGAAAAACGGGGATGGGGCTTCAACTTATAATTTTTGCGTGAAGCAATAAGAGCTACAGCCGCCAGTAGTGCATAAGTAGCCTCTTCAAAATCAATCGCTTTCAACATATGTCCAATGGCTGACAGACCTGTTATTACCAGAGCAATATACCAGGCACGTTTTGATCCCTGAAGAAGAAAAACGGAAAGGAGAACCAGGATCAGTCCGGAAACCAGCACCAGGCCATTAGATGCAATAATAAGATCTTCAGGCAATAATCCTTCCACCAATCTTAACCGGACGGGAATAGCTGGTGTAATGGCTGAAATAATATTTATAATGCCCAGGATCAGGATAATAATGGCTGGCATAATTCGTAAAATCAGGTTGTTTGGTCTGGCGATAAAACTTCCGATCCCTGCCAGCAGTGGCAACCAGAACTCAAATAACCGGAAAAGCAACACGATTGAGGCAGCTGCTGTAACCGGCAAACCATATTGCGTAAGAATAAAAGTCAGGGAAACCTCGATAGCTCCAAGACCTCTCAGGAAGGGTGAAGCAATCAACAGAATAACCATCACAATATAACCTATGAAGGCAGCCATCAGTGATGGTTCATACCCGAGTGCTTTCATTGAAATGTATAAATGTGCAACTCCTACCAACTCAATTATTGCTGATAACAACAAAGTATACAGAAAATATTTTTGTCTTATGGATTGCGCAGACATTTCTTCAATAACAACCGTCCAGGCAGGATTTCTTTTTTGAATTAAATTGTATGCCCAGCCTTTATGCAATAATGATATCAACAGTACAATCAAAAAGCCGGTAAGTAATATCAAAAAAACAAAACCTAATAATTCGGGAGTCCTAAGCTGGTTATGGAGGAGTGTGTAAAAAAGGATCGGGATGGCTACAATTACTACGGAGAGTAATCCGCATAATGCATAAACCGAAGATGCCAGGTGAATTTTGGATTTAGTAACTCCTCTTTTTTCTATCTCTTTTGAGAAAAATGCCAAAGAAGAAAATCCACCAGCCGGTAAAAACACACTGATCAGATTACGCTTAAGAAATAAACTTGTAGCTGTACCAAGAGGTATGGAAGCATCCAATGACCTGAAACTCTCTACGTACATACCAGCCTGCAACAATATATATATAATGGTAAGCAGTCCGCCAAAAGCCAGGTAAAAAGGATCGGCATAACGGAATTGATGCCAGATGCGGAATAGTTCAACATGTTCGTGCCGGATAAAAAAAATGGCCATTCCAAGCATGAAAGTAGCCAGTATTAATTGCCAGAAAAAACGGTTATAAAAAACCCTGGAAATAAACGGATGTATTTTGTTCATAATTCAATAATATGCTTCAGTTTTCAGACAGTATAAACGGACATTACCATAAATTGTTTATGGAATGCCCAAACAAAATAGATCAATTTCGGTTTGAATATTGAATTTTTTGTTTCTTAAATGTCCTGACATAAAAAGCTTTAGTAAGTAAAGTTCCTATGTGTTTGTTGAAAATAAATATACATAATATTTGTTTAATGCAACAGAGTATATTATCGAACCTGAAAAATAATACCAGATCAGTATTCTAAATCTCAGGGATAAATAACAAAAATTAACATGGGAAGCATAAAACAAATAAGAGTTTAAAATCGTTTAGTGCTAAATGCACGATTTAAATTATGAAAAAAACAGTAAGCTTAATAGTCATTGTATTCGCATTTTTTCTACAAGGTTGTTCTCAATCAGTAAATAAGCAGGATACATTGATAAATGAAAAAAAATCAGGTAAGATGGAGAAGATAAATAAAACTGATGCTGAATGGAAAGCCAAATTAACACCGTTGCAGTACTATGTTACCCGGGAAAAAGGCACTGAACGGCCATTTACCGGAAAATATGATAATTTTTTTGAAGAAGGATATTATGTATGTGTTAATTGCGGAGCGCGGCTATTCGATTCGGATTCAAAATTTGCCTCCGGTTGTGGATGGCCCAGTTTCAGTGATTTGCATGCAGAAAAAAACATTGAATTTCATAAAGATACCAGTCTGGGAATGATTCGTACGGAAGTTACATGCGCCAGATGCGGAGCCCATCTGGGACATGTTTTCAATGATGGCCCCCCTCCAACTGGTTTAAGGTATTGCATCAATTCTGCTGCAATAAAGTTTATACCGGCAAATAGCGATGAAAGTGCACAGGAAAAGAATGATTCAGTTGAATAAAGATATTCTCTTTTTATATCAGCCCTTCCTGGAATCAAAAAACGTTCCCTCTTCTTTTTCATAGGGAACGTTTCTTGAATAAGATATTTAAATCTTCTATTATTTCGACTTGATTGAACAACCAATTGCCCTGGTCATTGAAGTCTCAGGACTTTTACCTGCCAGCAGGGTATCAATTGCATCGGCAAGAAAAGCTTGTTGCACCGCTGATGCATCTTTATTATTGTCATCATCAGTTCCAATATATTTTTCTACCAGTACATTTCCGTTATTTTAAGTAAATGAGGTTCAAACGAATTAAAATTAAGCACGTCAACCGAAGATTGTGCGTGCGTCTGAAAGGAACTTAATAACCAAATAACTAAACCTATTATCAAACAGTGTTTGAACCTCATTTATTTTTTAAATTTCTTTAACACTTTAACAACCTACAGGTGGTTAAGTTTTTCTAATTATCGCTATTCTAACTACTAATACTGTTAATTAAAGGAAGTTTCAAACGGAATCAAATAGTAAAGCCTGATTATTAAGCACATCATATGTTTTGTATAATCTTAATATAAATAAATATTGTGATATCACTGTATCTGTGTCAATATCTCTGAGGAGATACCAAAAAACAGAAACTCATGCTTCTAACATTAGCGGAGAAACTGAAAAATTCTATCGAAGAGAATTGAGTCCACTCCGAAAAGTACTTTATTAAGTGAAACTGAAAATCAGGATTTGCCTTTTACCCTAAAGGCCTGCCTGCCGAAAGCAGTAAAGGCAGGGTGCCTGATTTTCAGCTACTTTACCCTTTAGGGCTCAGGGCAAAAAGTAGCTGAAAACCCTGGTATTGGCTTTTCGGAGTACACTCAGAATTTTTATTATTAAAATAAAGTTTGGAGATCAGGATAATGAAAGGGTTCAAGAATTTCATGAACATTGCGGTCGGCTCGGGCATCAGATGCTTTTGGAGAGACTGGCCAGGCAGTAAGATCATCTGAGGCTACCGCTTTGAGAAGAGCAAGTTTGCCACTGGCAGAGCCATTTTTGTTCAGCCAGGCAGCAGCGGCATCTGGTTTCAGAATTACCGGCATTCTTTTTTTTGTATTATGGATTTTTTCCAGCAAAGAATTAGCATCAGTAGTAATAATGGAATAAGTACGGAATACTTCTCCTGTTTCCGGATTAACCCACTCATCCCATAATCCGGCAAAGGTAAAGGGTTCATCATTTTTCAGCCTGATATAATACGGATACTTCTTCCCGTTCAAGGTATGCCATTCAAAAAAACCATGTGCAGGCACCAGGCAACGATTGTGCTGAAAAGCTTTTCTGAATGAGGGTTTATCCTGGAGGGTTTCCGCTTTCGCATTGAAGGTTTTTTTGCGGATACTGTCAGCCTGACTTTCACTTTTCACCCAAAAGGGAATAAGCCCCCAGGTGAAGATATCAATTATACCCTCTTCAGCAATAACCGGCAATTCAGGTAATTGAAAAGCGCTGTAGAAAAACCCGGGTTTATAATCCTTTTCATCCCGCATTCTTGCCCCGAACCGTTTCTCAAGCTCATTCCGGGGAATATTTATTTCAACTGTATAACACATATTTACAGAAGAATATTAAACCACTTTCCAAAGGGAATCGACGAAATATTTTTTTTCATCAAAAAAATGATTGGCAATTTCAAAACCTGTATCCCTTGCTAATTTCTCAATATCCCTGATGTGATACTTGCGTGATATTTCAGTATGGATGGTTTCTCCTGCTTCGAGGACAATTTTAATATTAAGTGAATTAACAGGCACTTCCTGCCTGATTCTGCTAACCAGATAACTCCTTGCCTCACCGGAAGAAGGATCGTATACGGGGTAATGGTAAAAATTTTCAGGAACAAATTCAGCATCAAGCTCATTATTGATTCGATGCAGCAGGTTCATATTAAAGGCATGGGTAATACCACTATTGTCATTATAAGCATTCAGGATAACCCGGGGATCTTTTTTCAGATCAAAACCAGTCAGCAGCAAGTCACCAGGATTCATCTTTTCTCTTACAGTTCGAAGAAAATTTAGTGATTCATCTAATGAAAAATTACCGATATTTCCACCCAGAAAAAACAGCACCTTTTTATCAAAATCTCTTTTATTTATGACATCGACTGCATTGAAATAATCATCTTCGACACTCTTGATCAGTAAATCCGGAAATTCTTCACTGAGTTTATTTTCGAGAATTTGCAGTACGTTTCCGGAAATATCTACCGGACTGTAGATAAATTCAGCTTTTTTATCGAGAAAACATTTGAGCAGCACCTTGGTTTTTGTGGCGTCGCCTGCACCAAATTCAATTAGATTGAATGATTCTCCATTGGGTGAAATCGCCTGTAACATGTCATGTTGCTGACCTGTAAATATCTCGTACTCCAAATTAGTAAGATAATATTCAGGCAATTGCATGATTTGCTGAAAAAGTTCATCCCCTTTCTTGTCATAAAAATATTTCGAAGGTATATACTTGGGATATGCTGTGAGTCCCTCTTTCACATCCTCGGCAAATTGGTTGTCCATAATAAAGAATTTTGAGTAAATGTATGTGTCCGATTTTCATGTTTTCTCCCCTCTAAACAACCGGAACCCACGTTTTGTTGACCTTTCATCAGAATAGCACAATTATCGGTCATCAGGATTTATTTTTTTACGCCGTTCTTTTTTTTCTCCAACAATTTTTTTCTCTTTCAACTTCTTTTCTTTTGCTTTTTTTCCTGGTTTGGTTGGCTTTCTTTTCTTTTTTACTTTCAGATTTTCTTCAAGCAAATCGTAAAACCTTGCAATTACCAGTTCTTTGTTTTTAAGTTGCGACCTTGTTTCTTCAGCAAATAAAAGCAGGTCACCCTCTTTATTAATCCTGTTTTCCAGTTTATTCATCAGGATACTCTTCTGTTCATCAGTCAGCAGTGTTGAAGAAGGAATATTAAACCTCAGTTCTACCCTGGTGGCCACTTTATTAACATTCTGGCCACCTTTACCGCTGCTCCTGCTAAACGAAAAATTTATTTCCGGCGTAAAATCAATATCTCTGATCATGCTGTAAAGATAAAAAACAAACGATCTCCGCTCAAATTTAAGCAGCGATCGTTTGTTTTTCAAAGTAAAGATATAATGTTTCCTGAATAAATTCAGATCAGAAAAAGATACCCAGGCTCAATATAAGCTGGCTGTTGCGGGTATCAAAGTTGTATTCGTCACCTCCGATTTTCACTCCGTCACCCAGCTTACTGAGGTTGCCCTCATATTTAAGATCAATGGCCAGGCGTGAAATATCAAGCCCTACTCCTGCCTGGTAACCGATGGTGGCATTTTTCATGGTTTCTTTTCCATCCGTGATCAAATCTGATTTGCTGCTAAGCAATACGCTGGCAACCGGACCCACTTCAATACGGGCCGGACCGAATTTCAGACCTGCCAGTACAGGAATGTCCAGTTTATTATATTTCTGTTCTTTAATTGTAGTTCCGTTAATGTCTGTTACTTTGACTTCCCCTCCGCTTGAAGTAAATAACAGCTCAGGTTGTACATAAACATTGAATAACTGGATTCTTGACATTAATCCAAAGTGAAATCCTACCATGGGATCTCCGCTTTTCAGCGTATATTCACCTGTGCTTGTTCTGACAACATCATTTACTTTAACATTGGAAGAACTTATTCCTGCCCTAATTCCGAGCTTTATCTGTCCAAATGACTGTCCTGCAGTAAAAATCAGCAAAAGGGCTGAGATAAAAATGCATTTTTTCATAATAATTAAGTTTAATGATACTTTAGGTTCGCGTTATTCAAAATTAAAGAATAGTTTATGAATATTAACGGTAATCTTGCCAATAAATTATTTTTGGATATCTTTACCTTCCTTTCATATAATCATATAACAAAACTGAATCAATAAACACTTGCGGAACAAATCAGCATACAGATTTGTTTCTTAAATTAATTTGATCAAAGATAAACATGACAAACAGACTCAGGACAATGCTGATATTCATACTGATTTTTATAGCCATTGTTGACACTTACACCTTTAGAGGTGTTTTTTTGCTTACCCGGACTATTGATACCACCTGGCTGCGAATGGGTATCAGAATTGGTTTCTGGATAATTACGGCAATCTTTGCCGGTGGCCTTATCTACCTGGTAAATGCGCCAGAACCCCGGCCTTCTCCTGCTATGACCAGGAATTATTATATGTTTTTTGGATTTTTCCTTTTGCTGTATGTACCTAAACTAATATTTATTGTATTTCAGCTCATTGAAGACATAACCTATCTTGTTCAACATCTTATTGCCAAAATTTCGCATATTTCATCAGGCAGCGATAATGTAATTAATGCAATTCCAATAAGCAGACTTACTTTTATCTCCCATATTGGCATCATTATGGCCTCTGTTCCTTTTATTTCCATCATATACGGAATGCTAAAAGGCCGCTGGGATTTCAGAGTAAGGAAACATGAACTGTATTTTCCACATTTACCGGAAGCCTTTGATGGGTTACGCATCGTTCAGATTTCTGATATTCATATTGGTAGTTTTTACGGGTACAGGGAGAAAGTTGAGGGAGCCATTGAACAAGTGAATGCACTAAATCCTGATTTTGTTTTTTTTACCGGTGACCTGGTAAATAATTTTGCGGAGGAACTTGAAGGCTGGATTCCTGTATTATCGAAAATCAAAGCCGGAACAGGCAAATATTCGATACTTGGCAATCATGATTATGGCGATTACTATCACTGGAGCAGCGAGGAAGCCAAACAGGAAAACCTGAGAAAAGTCAAGGATGCACATGCCAAATTCGGATTCAGGTTATTCCTGAATGAAAATGCGATACTGGAATCAAAAGGTCAGCAAATAGCCCTGATTGGTGTTGAAAACTGGGGACTACCCCCTTTTAAACAATATGGTGATCTGGATCAGGCTATTAAGGGAGTTGAAAATATCCCGTTTAAAATACTGATGAGTCATGATCCTTCCCATTTTGATGCTAAAGTGCTGGATAAAACAGATATTGCACTAACCCTTTCCGGACATACCCACGGCATGCAGTTTGGAATTGAAATCAAGGGTATCAAGTGGAGCCCCGTAAAATATAGATATCCTCGCTGGGCCGGATTATACGCTGTAAACGGTCAAAATTTGTATGTCAACCGCGGTTTTGGGTACATCGGTTTTCCCGGGCGAATTGGCATGCCTCCTGAGATTACAGTTCTGGAACTTCACAAAGGCTAACAGATCTGCGAAATTCAGTTACTCCCATTCTCATATTTTTTCAGAGCCTGAATCCGCTGCAGCAGCGTTGGATGCGAATAGTGAAAAAATACATAAGCCGGGTGCGGGGTAAGATTCGACAGGTTTTTTTCACTTAGTTTTTTCAGTGCACCAATTAGTTTTTCTGCTTTATACTTCACTGCAGCAAAATGATCAGCCTGGTATTCATTTTTTCTTGACCAACTATTCATGCCAAGACCAATTAACATAGAAATAGGAGAATAGAGTATACCAAAAGCTACCAGCCCGATGTGAAACGACACCTTACTGGTTCCCAGAGCTTTAGCAAGAGCCGGGTTATTGATAAGCAGTGATAAAATATACAATGTCAGCCCGGTTTGAATGATTGACAACAAAATTCCTGAAAGCGTATGTTTCTTTTTGTAATGGCCAATTTCATGTGCCAATACAGCCACAATCTCTTCAGTTGAAAGATCATTGATCAGGGTGTCAAACAAAACGATTCTCTTTTTTGACCCCAGTCCACTGAAGTAGGCATTGGCTTTGGTAGATCGCTTGCTCCCATCCATCACATAAATATTATCGAGCTTAAATCCGGCATTTTTTGAAAATTCCTCTATTGCTGTGCGAAGTTCTCCCTCTCCAAGAGGTGTTTGTTTGTTAAAAAGAGGTACAATCAGAGAAGAATAAAACATACTCATGAAA
>Ga0102962_1000942_pt1 | contig 12146 bp, 14 predicted proteins | sample SalPonF2_C_D2_MG_FD_84519 | JGI IMG/M metagenome (GOLD analysis project Ga0102962, IMG submission 84519) | Salt pond soil microbial communities from South San Francisco under conditions of wetland restoration - Salt Pond MetaG SF2_C_D2_MG ...
AAAGAGGTAAACAGGGAACAAACCAGCGAAATGATTGAGAAAATAGCGAACAATTATATTATGTATGCTGATTGGTATGATGAGGAGAATCGTTAACTATTCTTTCCAGAGGTCTATTTTCTCTAAGTGAATAGCGTGTTCAAAAAACATCCTTGCTATCTTTTCAAAGTATTCAGTATAGTCTGATACGAAAAACTTATTCTTTTTATGATCCTTATTCTGGTTAAGCAGGTTTTCCTGCTGCAGTTTTTCTTTGACTTTATTTGCCACAATTCTTGCTGAATCAACTATATCTATATCGAAATTATAATATTTACTGATCTGGTTCTTAATTATCGGATAATGTGTGCACCCGAGTATAAGGGCATCAATTCCTGAAAGTTGCTCATTCGAAAGGTATGCGCGGATAATGGCATTGCTGATGTCATCGAAAATAAAACCTTCTTCTATCATTGGAACGAGTAGAGGCGTGGCCATACTTACCACCTTCTGTTGTGGGTTAAAGGCAGCAATTGTTTTTTCATACGTGCCGCTGTTTATAGTTCCTTTAGTGCCAATTACACCTATCTTCCGGAATTTTTGAAGATTCACATAGGATACAACAGGATCAATCACATTAATAACAAGTGCGTTATTTCCAATGTGTTCCACAACTGATTTGTAAGCAAAAGCAGAAGCTGTATTACAGGCGATAAGTACTGTTTTACAGTTATGTTCAAGCAGAAAATCAGCAATGCGAACAGAATAATATCTTACTGACTCTGCTGATTTGTCTCCATAGGGGAGATGCAGTGTATCTCCGAAATAGATGAGTTGTTCATCAGGCAGTAACTGCTTAATTGCGTTGGTAACTGTTAAACCACCTACACCCGAATCAAAAATACCAATTGGCTGATCAGAAGATATTGACATACTGATATAATTAATATGGTCTAAAAACAGATAAAGGCCACACCTGAATGGTGTGGCCTGTAAATTAATGATTTAACGAGCTTATTCGAGGCCCAGTTTTTTCTTAACCAATGGTAAGAGGTTAATAGCATCTTCTGATTGATATATCAACGCACCTGAACTAACATCAAAAACATAAGTAAATTTATTCTCTTTACCAACATCAGCAATAGCTTTATTTGCTTTGTCCAGAATTGGTTTGAACAATTTTTGTCTGGTATTCTGCAAATCATCCTGAGCAGTTGACTGGAATTGCTGAATACGCTGATTCATTTCCTGCAGCTCAGTTTCTTTGGTCTGTTTAATAAGGTCAGACATTTCATCTGCCTGTGAGATGTAATTCTCATATTTATTATTAAACTCAACCTGCATCTGTTCCATCTGGTCCTGCAGTTGCTTGGCATGTCTCTGTATTTTTGCCTGTGCACTATCACTCTCAGGCATTGCCTGGATCAATTCCTGCGAATTTATATAACCAACCTTTAGCTGATTCTGTGCCTGCAGCACGCCAGAAAATGAGATCAATCCGATAAATGAGAATACAATAAAAAGTCGTTTCATTTTAAGCATTTTATAATTTATTTGTACAAATGTAGAAAATTAATTTTTATAACCTAATCTTTGGAGTACTTCATCACTTTTGTCATAGCGAGGATCAGTATAAAGCATACTCATGCCTGATGCAGTGTCAAAAATCACGGCATATCCGCCTTCAGTTGCAAGTGTTTTAACTGTTGTGTAAATTTCATCCTGAATGGGTTTAACCAGTTCTTCTCTTTTTTTGAACAACATTCCGTCACGACCAAAATATTTGTTTTGTAATTCTTTGGCTTCTTTTTCCTTGTTTACAATCTCATCTTCCCTTTTCTTCTTCATTTCTTCAGTTAGCAGGACCTTATCTGACTGATAAGCTTTATAGAGCTTATCAATTTCGGCATAACGGTTTTCAACTTCCTTCTGCCACTGGGCAGAAAGCTTATCGAGCTGATCCTGGGCTGCTTTGTAGGATGGAATATTATTGAGAATGTATTCGGTATCCACGAAAGCATATTTCTGTGCAAAACTGGTTGTGACTGCAAGAATTGCAATGGCAACAATAGCTGTTAACTTTTTCATGGTCGTATTATTTTTTAATTAACTATTATATTTTATCCTGATCAGAATTGCTGTCCGATCACGAAGTGAAACTGACCACCATTGGCACTTGGATTACCGGGTATTTCATCAAATCCGTAACCCCAGTCTATACCGAGCAGGCCAAACATTGGCAGAAAAGCTCTGATACCCACACCGGCAGAACGTTTAACCAGGAATGGATTGAAGCTCTGAAAATCGTACCAGGCGTTACCTGCTTCAAGGAATGTAAGGGCAAATACAGTTGCCTGCGGATTCAGAGAAATGGGGTAGCGTAACTCCATGGTATATTTATCATAAATATTCCCGGCTTTTGTTCCTCCCACAATTGGTGTCAATGAACTGTTCTCATAACCTCGCAGGCCAATGGTCTCCCGGCCGTATAAATTGTATCCAGACATACCATCACCACCCAGGTCAAAGCTTTCGAAAGGTGAAGGACCAATGTCTTTATTATAGTAACCAAGGAAGCCAAAATGGGCCCTCGTCATCATTACCAAATTTCCTGCCAGTTTTAAATACCAGTCGGCTTTAAATGTCCATTTGTGGTATTCAATCCAATTATATTTCACATTATCAGTTGCATTTTTGAAATTTTTATTTTCAAGCAAGGAATAGGGAGGAGTCAGTTGCAGTGAAAAGGTAAACTTAGATCCATGTCGTGGATAAATAGGCTGGTCGACTGAATTTCTCGAAAAAGAAGTGAGAAAACTCAGGTTGTTGGAAGTACCGTTTGCAAACTTGAAATATCCGGGATAATCTACCAGTTTATATTTTTGATAATTGATTTCATTGTACAGGGTGAAATAATCATCCGGCCATTTAAGTCGACGGCCGAGACCAATTGATGCTCCTGAAACATTCATATAACTGCTGCTTGGCTGAAACAGGCTTGTATATTGGGTCATTTTCGAATGGTAGAAAGAGACCGAAAATGAATTTGGTTTTTTACCACCAAACCATGGTTCCATGAAGCTGAAATTATAGGAACGGTAATATTTACCATTGGATTGGGCCCTGATGCTCAATGTTTGCCCGTCTCCAGAAGGAACTGGTCTCCAGGCTTTGGGATCAAGGATCCTGCGAGCCGAAAAATTAGAAAAGCGTAATCCAATTGTTCCTACCAGCATATTGGCTCCCCAACCCCCGGATATTTCAAGTTGGTCATTTGGTTTTTCCACCAGGTCATATTCAATATCGACAGTACCATCAGAAGGATTGGGCTTTGGAACAGGATTAATCTTTTCCGGATCAAAATGCCCCAGCTGTGCCAGTTCCCTCACGCTTCGCATAATATCGCTTTTGCTGAAAAGATCTCCTGGCTTTGTGCGTAGTTCACGTCTTACAACATGCTCATTTGTCTTGGTATTTCCTGTAATGATTACCTGGTTGATAGTGGCTTGTTTGCCCTCATAAATCCGCATCTCCAAATCAATAGAATCATTTTCAATATTGGTTTCAACAGGAGTTACCTGGAAAAATAAGTAGCCATGGTCCAGGTATACAGAACTAACTGCATCTTCATCACTCTGAAGTCGCTTATCCAGCAATGACTTGTCAAAAACATCTCCTTTTTCAATACCCAGAATAGAACTCAACAGTTCAGAGGGGTATTTGGTGTTACCAACCCAGGTGATGTTTCTGAAGAAATACTGGTCGCCTTCTTTTATATCAATATACAACCGAATCCGTTTATCATTCAGTACCTGTATTGAATCGCTGATGATTGAGGCATCGCGATAACCGTTTTCATTATAAAAGTCGATTAGAGAAGCTTTGTCCGTTTCAAAATCCTTCTGAATGTATTTCGAACTTTTGAATATATTCCAGTTCTTTTTTTTGGTCTTTTTCATTACGCGACGGAGCCTGCTGTCGGTAAATGCCTGATTTCCTTTGAAAATAATATCATCAATTTTTACCCGTTGATTTTTATCAATTTTAATGGTAACATCAACCCTGTTAGCTTTTGTAGTGTCTTTCTGCTGAACAATATTGACATCAACATCAAAAAAACCTTTGTCGATATAGTGTTTCTTGATGATATTAGTTGTATTGTTCAGAATGTTTTCAGTAACCTGGCTACCAGTTCGCATATTGATTTTTTCAAGCAAATCCTGCTCATCGGAATGGTTAACTCCTTCAATCTTCAGTTTGGCAAGTCGGGGACGTTCCCTTAGATAAATATCCAGGTATACTTTATTTCCTTCGATTTTTGAGATGGATACTTTTACATCTGAGAATAATCCCTGATCCCAATATTTTTTTATCACCGCAGTAATGTCATCACCGGGGATAGTTATTTTTTGCCCAATAGAGAGTCCGGAAAGATTGACAAGTACACCCTGATCCAGGTATTCTACTCCGGAAATACCGATGCCGGCAATTTCATATTCCTGAGGATTGGCATAATTTACTACCGGCATATTTGAAAAATCCTGCGCATACGTATAAAAGCCTGATAACAGCATCAGGCCGAGAGAAATCCATTTTCTTAAATTCATTTTGAGTTTTTGAAATTTAAAGACATTCATTTTGCATCTGTTCGCTTGTTTTACCAAATCTTCTTTCCCTGCATTGATAATCGACAATGGCTTTGTACAAATTTTCCTTTCTAAAATCGGGCCACAATGTTTCGGTAAAATACAATTCTGCATAGGCGATTTGCCAGAGCAGGAAATTACTGATTCTGTACTCTCCGCTTGTTCTTATAAGTAATTCCGGGTCGGGCATACCTGCAGTAGCGAGTTTCTGGATAAATGTATCGTGGTTTATATCTTCGACTGAAATTTTATGATCATTAATATCTGTTGCAATTTTCCTGACCGCTTCAACTATTTCCCACCGGGCACTGTAGCTTAAGGCCAAAACTAATGATAACCCGGTGTTATTTTGCGTGATCCTGATTGCCTCTTTTAGCTTACGTGCGACACTTTCTGGTAATGACTGCATGTCCCCGATTGTAAGCAGACGAACATTGTTCTTCATCAACGTTTCAGTTTCATTGTTAATAGTGGAAACAAGCAATGACATAAGGGCATCAATTTCCAACTTTGGCCGACGCCAGTTCTCCGTTGAAAATGCATACAGGGTGAGATATTTTATTCCAAGTTCAGCCGCAGCTTCAACTGTTTCCCTAACAGCATTTACCCCATTCTGATGTCCAAATATACGTTTGTTGCCTTTTTGTTTAGCCCATCGGCCATTCCCATCCATTATAATGGCAATATGTGCTGGTAAAATTTTATAATTTATTTTTTCCTTAAAAGACATATTTTTCATTGCTTTTACTGATAAACCGGGCAATTCCCAATGTCATCAAATAATTTGTAACTTATTGAAAAACCGGTGAAATAATACCAGTCATTGTTATGAAAAGCTGATTTGTACTGATCTCCGCCTGGATTTACCAGTCCGTCTACTTTATCAATAAATGTTTTTCTTGGCCCCCATTCGAAACCAAGCGTTACTCTCCTTGAAAAACTTGCTTTTACGCCAAGTGAAAAAGGAAATGTTACATGATTCGGTGCCGTTGTTGAGCTGTTAATCATAAAAGTATAACCCAGACCTGCTGAAATATAGGGACTGAAAATTGTGGCATGTTCCCGGGGCTGGAATTCCAGAAAGTTAAACTCAAACAACAATGCTGTTTCCAGCACATTTGTATTAAAATGTCGGGCTCTCTGTTGTTGAAAAGGACTGGAAGAATCCAGGTCATTCCCTTTCAGGCTACCATAAAATAAATCAGCCCGTAATGCATATCGTTGGTTAATGGCGTAGCGAAACAATCCTCCAAAAGAGGGTGATGCATCGTAAAACTGTTTTGTGGGATTAATATCGCCCAGATAATATGAAGCGCCTCCAAAGAAGCCTATTTCGGCTTTTTTCTGTCCCCATACCTGAACGGTGAATGAGAATATAAATATAATTCCAATAATTTTTTTCATCATTAAACATAACGTCAAAAAAGGAAATTTATTAAAAATTTCTTCTTCTGTTAAAGATCATTGGCCTGCCACGGCGGTCAGTCTTAATTTTATAGACCATTTGCAACACGCTAAAATAATAAACATCATTATTCTTTGACCACACTGAAGCAAAGCCGTCCAGATAATCAGTCGCTGTCCATCTGCCTCCAAGGTCAAGGGCCATCGACCAGTTTTCATCAAAAACATATTTAATTCCAATACCTAAAGGTACTGCAAGCGTTGTTTTCCCGTAACCTGTATATTCCTCAGGAGCGCGATTACTGAGATCACCGCTGAGCACCGGATTAAAGAATACTGCTCCGGCACCTGCAAATGCATATGCACTCAGTCGGGAGTAGTTGTTAATCATTCCACGGCGATTGAATAATGCTGCCGACCGAAACTTTTTTTCCTCAGGTATAAAATAATATTCAACCTGAATCGAAGGTTCGTACAATGGAGAGGAAAAACTTAAATCCCGTTCATAATTGCGGGAACCTGCATCCTGTCCTGTAATGTTGCCGTAAAGAAACGTAAATTTTACGGAGATATTCTGTTCAACCTTATATCGGACTCCGACAATTACAGATGGACGGGTGTTACCAAGTTCAACGTCTTTCAAACCGAAAAGATTTGTTTGATCAGGTGTGCCACCAATATCCCCAAAATAATTGGCAGAACCAACACCAAACATAACCTCATATCGTTTCAGCTTCCAGCGCTGTGCCCTCGACAAACCGGATCCAATAAAAATTAATACTATTGACAGGATTAAATATTTCCTCATGACCTGTACAGGTTTTAAACTACAAAAGTAATAATTTCCTGCAACAATGAAATTACTTTCGTACTAATTCATTTAAACTTTAAATAGTTGCAATTATTGTGGCTTTTAATCACTTATTCAGTGTGTTCGACAATGACTAATATAATGTTAATATACGTAATAAATGAGGTCAGGTTTTTTTCAGTTATTAATACATGAATTAATTGCGTTTATCCAGCCCCCACATAAGCTTATTACGAAGGGTTGTACTAAAACTGTTGTATTCTAGTTTGATCATGTTTATAAAGAAGTCAGCTTGTTTGATGGTAAACTCGATTTCTTTATCTACTTGTATACTTCTTGAATCGAGAGTAATTAAAAAATTTTTATTACGGCCTTCTACTCTTAATTTGATTTCATTCTCACTGGGTACGATCACTGGCCTGACTGTAAGGTTATGTGAAGCGATAGGACTAATGATGAAATTTTTACAATCAGGAGTGGCTATTGGACCACCTACACTTAATGAATAGGCCGTGGATCCCGTCGGAGTTGAGACAATAAGACCATCTGTCCAGTAAGAATTTAGTAAATCTCCATTTAGATAAACATGGACCGAAATCATTGTATTACTCTCCTTCTGCACTGTAACCTCATTTAAAGCACAATTAAAATCTCCAAATAAATTCTGATCCGATTTCAGTTGGATAAGTGATCTTTGCTCCAATGTAAACTGCTTATTAAGAATGGCTTCAAACGCTGTAACTACCTCCTGTCTGGCAATATTGGCTAAAAATCCCAATCTGCCTGTATTAATACCAATGATAGGAATGCCCAGGCTTCGAATATAAGTGATGCTCTCAAGGAAAGTACCATCACCGCCCATACTGATCATTAAATCAATTGATTTGTCTATGTCACTGTATCTATTGAAAGTTTTTATAGTTTTCAGGTCAATATCTGCGTTTTCAAGAATAAAATCATAAAACTTGTTATAGATAATTATTTCGGCCTGTATTTCCCTGAATTTTTCAAATAGTAAGGATAGGTTTTCTTTAAATTCCCCTGAAAAAGTCTTTCCGAATATTGCAATTTTCATTATGCTGTTAATGGGTTAATGGTCCGCGCTTTGGGTGTATGAAGGTTTTTCTTCTCATTACATGCGCTTATAAACTTTGTTTGCTTTTGTTATCAGACATCCAGATATCTCATGAACATCTCAAACCTGTTATTATATAATGATTCCATATCAGTATCTTCCATAAATGATGCCTTTATCGTATAATCATACCGGTTAAAGGTTTGAATAATTGATGATAATTCGTTTCTGTTTATTTTTAAGGTAACTTCGATCCTGGTGGAATCCGGAACGGAAGAAACATACAAACTGAGAATTTTGGCATCATTGCTTTCAACAATCTGGGATATCTCAGTTAAACTGTAATCATTCATATTTAACTCAAGAACAATAATAGCCCCTGGCTGGTTTGCGGCAGTCAGTGTGGTAAAATGCAGGATCAGATCATTTACAGTGATAAGCCCCAGATAATTTTTATGTTCATCGAGAACCGGTACCACTGTCAACTTAAGCCTTGCAGCTATTTCAATTACTTCATAAATATGTTGATTGTCTGTAACATAGGGGCTGAATAGTGATAGTTTATGATTGCCAATAGGTTCATCCGCCATGTTTAGATCATAAATGTCTTTATCAGAGATTAGCCCAAGAAAATCTTTGTTGTTGACGATGGGTAAATGTGATATCCTGAAAATATCCATCCATGAAAGAGCCCGGAGCCCTGTATCTGAGGTTCTTAATGATGGAATAGTGTCTGATATAAGATCTTTTGCCAGCATAATGGAGTACTCTTGGGAAAATACTTGTAATTTTGCATAAAATTAAGAAAAATTAAAATCTCAGCCTGAACAACAGGTTTATAACTTCGGGAAAATATGACCAGACTTAGTGTAAATATAAACAAAATTGCCACTTTACGTAATTCACGCGGTGGAAATATTCCTAATGTAGTGCAGGCCGCCATTAATTGTGAGCGGTATGGTGCCGAGGGCATAACAGTTCATCCCAGACCAGATGAGAGACACATACGATATAAAGATGTCAGGGATCTGAAACCGGTGCTTACTACTGAATTTAATATTGAAGGCAATCCCAATGAAAATTTTATCCGCCTGGTACTGGAAGCAATGCCGGCTCAGGTAACCCTGGTCCCGGATGCTCATGATGCAATAACCTCTAATCAGGGATGGGATACTATTAAACATGAAAGTTTCCTTAAAGAGGTTATTGCCAGGTTCAGGGAAAAAGGTATAAGAGTATCGGTCTTCGTTGATGCTGATCCTGAGAAAGCCGAGCATGCAGCTATTTGCGGTGCCGACAGGGTTGAATTATATACAGAACCCTATGCTACAGGCTATCACCTCAACAGGAAAAAAGCCGTTAAGCCTTTTGTTGAGGCCGGTCAAGCTGCCAAAAACGCGGGTCTTGGACTAAATGCCGGACACGATCTTAATCTGGACAATCTTAATTATTTTATTCAACAGGTCGAACAGGTTGATGAAGTCTCAATTGGTCATGCACTCATTGCCGATGCTCTGTATTATGGACTGGAAAACGCCATACAGATGTATCTCAGGCAGCTTGGTAAATAATTCTGCTATTCATTAATGTGTAAAAAACCAGAAAATCATGCAACTCAATTACAAAAAATATGGTGACGGGCCACCTTTGGTAATTCTTCACGGTTTATATGGATCATCCGATAACTGGCACAGTATTGCCAAAGCACTCTCTGATAAATATACAGTTTATATACCCGATCAGCGTAATCATGGAAAGTCGCCTCACAGTGATAAACATGATTTTGAGGTGATGAAAAATGACTTAAAAGACTTTGCTGATGACTTGCGGCTGGAAAAGTTTTATTTGATGGGACATTCAATGGGAGGAAAAACTGCCATGCTTTTTGCCGCTGATTTTCCGGAAAGAATAGAAGCACTCATAGTTGTTGATATTTCACCAAAATCTTACCACGATGAAATTGAATTTTCATCGGAGACTGTTGATCATGCCTCTATCATTGATGCTATGAAGGAATTAGATATAAATGAAGCTGATACAAGAAAGGAAGTTGATAAAGAACTAAGCCAAAAAATTAAATCAACAAGGGTAAGGCAATTTTTGTTAAAAAACCTGGACCGTAATAAAAATGGTGATTTTCACTGGATTTTAAACCTGGAATCATTGGGTAAAAATCTGCCGCTGATCATGGAAGGATTACCAGCAGCAAGATTTAATCATGGAACAGGTATCAGCGCATTCCCTGTTTTGTTTATAAAAGGGGAAAACTCCGGGTATATTCTGGATGAAGATTACACAAAAATCAGACAGTTTTTCCCAAGGGCGCATATTGTAACAATCCCGGGCGCGGGACACTGGCTGCATGCTGAAGAACCTGAATTATTTCTGAAAAATGTGGAGTATTTCCTACGGGATAATTAATAAAATGTTTACTGTTTCATCTACTCAGGTGTAACAGTCTCTATATTTTCCGAAAGCAGCAATTCCTGTCCTTTGTACCGCAGCAACAGCTGGGCAACAGCTATTACATCCTTCTCGCAATAGGTAACAATACGCCTGAGGTTCTTCTCAATATAATATACTTCAGCAACCATGCTGCCGTCAATATCATCTTTTGGCGTTGGAATACCGAAAAGTGCCGTCAATAAGTTTAAAGAGGTGTAATGTTTGTAGTCCCCGAATTTCCATAGTTCAAGTGTGTCAATAAAATTCACTTCCCATGGTTTTTTTCCTGCTGTATCAAAAACAGCAGGCAGGGGCAGACCATTTACCAGCATGCGTCTTGATATATAGGGAAAATCAAATTCTTTTCCGTTATGGGCGCAAAGTTCCAGTGTTTTTTTCCGGGAATAACCGGTTAGCATGGTGGAAAATTCTTCAAGCAAAGCTCTTTCATCATCACCAAAAAAAGATTTTATGCGCAAGTGCATCTTTCCATCATTTTGATAGAGCATACCCACTGAGATGCATATAATTTTTCCGAATTCTGCATAAATCCCTGCTCTTTCCCAGGTGTCTGCAGCAGTCTGATCATCTTTTCTGAAATAGGCAGATTTTTTATCCCATAATGTTTTGAAGGGCTCTTCAACTTCATCAAAAGATGGTTTGACCGGCACTGTTTCAATGTCAAGAAACAGAATATTTTCATTTTTCAGATGATCCAGCATAGGTTTTCAGGTTTAACTGTTAATTTTATTTTCAATAATAGTAGTGAGAATATCAATGGCAACTCTATTGTTGCCTCCCTGGGGGATGATAATATCTGCATATCGCTTGGTAGGTTCAATAAACTGCAGATGCATCGGTTTCACTGTCTTTTCGTAACGTTCGAGTACTTTATTCACTGATCTTCCCCTTTCAATGATATCTCTTGTAATTACACGGCTCAGCCGGTCGTCGGCATCAGCATCAACAAACACTTTTATGTTCATAAGGTTTCTGAGCTTTGCATTAGTCAGCACCAAAATACCTTCAATGATCACCACTTTTTTGGGTTCAACCTTAATAGTCTCTTCTGCCCTGGTACAGGTGAGATAGGAATATATTGGCTGTTGAATGGGATTACCCTTTATAAGCTCCTCAATGTGCCGGATCAACAGGTTGAATTCAACTGAAGCCGGGTGGTCAAAATTCATTTCCTGGCGTTCTTCCATCGGAAGATGGCTGTTATCTTTATAATATGAATCCTGAGGAAGCATAGCTACTTCATCCGGCGGCAGTTCCTGCATGATTTTTTTAACCACTGTTGTCTTTCCGGATCCGGTACCACCGGCAATCCCTACAATAAGCATGACAATTAACTTTATTATGGACAGTTTTTTGATATCTTTGCAAAGAAAAAATATTAAGCGCAAGTTAACAACTAAAAAGCAAAGAATATCATGGTTAAACATGTTGTAATGTTCAAGCTTAAAGATTTCTCCACAGAGAATGAAAAAGAACAAAAGTTGGATCAGCTTTATGAAATGTTGGCCAGGCTTAAGGACAAGGTCCCTCAGATAAAAGAGTATGAGGTTGGTAAAAACATGAGTTCAAGTGCCTCTTCCTTCGATCTGGTTCTTGTTGCCGGTTTTGAGAGTGAAGAGGATCTGGAAGTATACCGCCGGCATCCCGAACATGTTAAAGTGCTCGACTTTATAGGAAAAGTAAAGGATATGCTTGCAGTAGTTGATTATACAGTTTAAATTAAGGCCGGAAAATACTCACCACATTAATAGTTTAATAATTTAAA
>Ga0102962_1000944_pt1 | contig 12137 bp, 9 predicted proteins | sample SalPonF2_C_D2_MG_FD_84519 | JGI IMG/M metagenome (GOLD analysis project Ga0102962, IMG submission 84519) | Salt pond soil microbial communities from South San Francisco under conditions of wetland restoration - Salt Pond MetaG SF2_C_D2_MG ...
CCTTCGTATGAAAACAACTGCAAAAACGATAAAGAGTAGTATGAAAATAACAATACTTAACAGATGGCCGGCTATTTCCCGCCAGTTAATACGTTGTTTACTGGGAGAGTTGAAAGTCGTTTTTAAACCGACGAGCCCGCCGGAAGCGGTCACATCAACTTCCGGATGAATACTTTGTCCATATAACGTATCGATATTTGAAAAGCGAACACGAGCGACTATACCATCTGTGCCCGGTACAGAAAAAACGGTGTCTACTATGAAATTAAGATTACTCCATGGAGTATTTAGCAGGTGATACCGGGCAATATTAGCGGTCGTAATCTTGTCGATTCCGATATTGCGTTTACGGCTTAAAGCATCATTAAATTGATCGATTGTTATTTTTGATGTATCAACCTGGTTGTCTGCATTTGACACATTTTTTGAATAACTGAAAAAACTGAAATAAAGGTGATCTATAATGGTAGTATCATTATAGGAACTCAGAAAAACGGACTGTTTATCCGGTTTGTGTATATCCGTGGTTTTTGCATTCTTAAGAGCATAATCAAGCGCCAGACGGTCAACGATTTTATCCGGATGTTTCTTTTCTTTGGGCTGCTCCATTCTCCAAATCTTGCCATCGACCGTGAGATTTACAGCATAAAGGGTGCCCTCGGGAGTTAATGCCATATTCTCATCCCTGTTGTCGGTTGAAGTAATGATATGAACACCGGAATTTGACGAGCTGTTTTTCGTTATCCAATCAACTTCCCAATAATAAGCGGGAAGCTGTTTCAGGCCATTTTCCCGTAATATTTTAGCGACATTAATCCTGCCGAATTTATCATTTAATGAATCCAGAAGTTTTGTATTACGTTTTAATTTCGCCTTAGCTTCTAAAGAAGCAGTACTAAAACCGTTATTACGAAGATAATTCTTAGATTTTTGAATAATTTGTTGAGAATCCAAAGGTAATGTAACAGCACTTTCGGGGTTTTGTATGGGATATCCCCAAAAAAAGATAATGGCCCCTATAATCCCAATAACCAGTAATATTTTATCGCTATTCTTTAGCATCCCATCTGATTGTCAGTGGTATTAATAATAAAAAAGCCTGATGGCCGGTTATATTTCTCCAATATGTAATAGTTCGATATATCTATAAGATAGACTCCTATTTTAATCAATTGGCTACAACAATAGTAATTTTTTTGAGATCAAAGATAAATCAATTTTATTATACCTCACTCCAATGTAATAACTTAGGCATTAAACAAGTTACCAAAGGCGTTGTAACTATTTATATAATATGACGTAATATTTGAATAAAATGTTTCAAAACCGAATTAATTAAATACATATGAGTTTTATTGGAAATTTGTTATGGATTATTTTAGGCGGGGGGATTTTTATATTTCTCGAATATTTTATTGGAGGAATATTACTTTGCCTCACAATTATCGGGATTCCATTTGGCTTGCAGTGTATTAAATTATCCGTTTTGGGATTAGCACCTTTTGGTGTTAAAGTCGTTGACTACGGGCGCGGTTCCGGCACGTTATCGCTCGTTATGAATATAATATGGATTTTTATTGGTGGCTTCTGGATTGCGCTGACTCACCTGGTACTGGCTGCTATTTTAGCGATTACAATCATTGGTATTCCTTTTGCCAAACAACATTTGAAATTCGCAAGTTTAAGCCTGACTCCTTTTGGAAAAAAATTGCGTTGATTGAGTAATATTAATAAGTATCCGGGCCTGTCGGTAACAGTCTGTAACTGTTTGGGCGATTGAGTGTTTTTTTGTTGCTCAAAACAACTTAAATAAGCCATTTGGGGCTGATTGATTTTTTAATTTTTCAGCACTTCCACCATCAATCTTCCATAATCTATCGTCAGGTTTATAGTATAATATATCCCTTCTCATGCACCTGTAAAGAAATAACAACAAACGATCAACGACAACCCATAAATCATTATTAAAACAACCGTCCTCTTGAGGAGCGCCAGTTATCTAAACTGTATTTACCGGGGCCAATGAACAATAAACTTAATATGACTATGCCGATTTCAATCGGGTAATAATATAAAGATGATCCCCTGTGTATGACAGAAACAGAAGCAACCAGCATATTCAGAGCCAGGAAAAAAGTCGCCGGGCGAAAATACAGTCCCAGTATAATTAAAATCCCTCCTATAAATTCAGCGCAAGCGGATGCAAATCCCCAAAAAGCGGGATAAAAATGAATACCGAATATACCCATGTTTTGCCCAAGCGCAGTCCAGGTATCGGGGCCACCGGTAAGTTTTGACCATCCGTGAAAAAAAATAAATGCAAATCCAATGCCTAAACGTAATAGTAATATTCCGATGTTTTGAGCTGGTGAAGAATTGCTTTCCATATTTTCTATTATTTGCGATTTAATGATGCAAATACCTGGCAGTCTTCATAAAGGAAATAATTTTTATCATAAATCGCTATATGTAATTCTATAAATACGATCTGAATAGTCATCTGAAACCAAAACGGAACCATCCGGTAATTGTAATAAAGCCACCGGCCGACCTAAAACAGCGCTATTCGGCTGTAGCCACCCTTCTGCAAAAGGTTTATAGGATGTTATATTATCTCCGTCAAGTGTTACAATCGTTACGCGGTAGCCGATTTTTTCACTGCGATTCCATGATCCGTGTTCTGCAATCAGAATACTATTTCGATATTCTTTCGGGAACATCCGGCCCGTATAAAAGATCATTCCGAGTGATGCTACATGTGCACCTAATTCCTGTGCCGGGGTTGTAAAAGAGATATTCATTTTCCTGCCTTCATTCCCAAATTGCGGATCCCAGGTATTTTCACCATGTAAATACGGATAACCGAAATGTAAACCTACCTTCGGCGCACGATTTAATTCATCAGGTGGACTGTCATCGCCTAATAAATCACGCCCGTTATCGGTAAACCATAGGACATTAGTCGCGGGATTCCAGTCAAATCCAACCGTATTGCGAATACCGCGTTCAATGATTTCCATTCCGGTGCCATCGGCATTCATTCGTGTTATGGTTCCGTAAATATCCTTATCCGGTTTACAGATATTACATGGAACACCTACGGGGACATATAATTTCCCATCAGGGCCGAATTTAATGTATTTGGCACCGTGATGACGGTCCGATGGGTATTGATTGTTAATAACTTCAGGTTCCGGGGGATTGTCCAGATGCTGAAGGATATTATCATAACGTATAATTTTATCTACTTCAGCCACATATAAATTGCCATCCCGGTAAGCTACCCCATTTGGCATATTCAATCCGCTTGCAATAGTTATTACCCGTTTAGCAGTGTAGTTGGTTGTATCGTAGGGAATGGCGTATACATTTCCGGCACTGACCGATCCAACAAACACAACTCCATTATCAGCCATTGTCATCTGTCTTGCATTATTTACATGATCAGCAAATAAACTAATAGAAAAGTCATTTGGAAGTTTGATGTAACTCAGGTCTGCCGAATTATTGTTGGTATTGGTTCCGGGTCCCGGTCCGTTATGTGTAGTGCAGGCCAAAAGACTCAAAGCTATTGACAAATAGAAACTTTTAATCAGGCGGCTCATATAGCGTTTCATAATGAATACCATTTAAAACGTTATCTCTTTTATGATGAATAATGGGAATTATATATAACAGATTATGTCTATATAAGGTTACAGGTAATTGTAACATTTTTAAAAAAGGCAGGGTTCCTGAATACAAAAAACGGTGGCTAAATAATCAGGATTGAATAGTTTTACCATTGGTTTCAATGGCCATGAATATATTTTCGATGCGTTCTTTTGTTTGCTGATAGCCTTCGTCTATAATGGATTTGGCTTCATCATAGTCAAACAACCCGATATAGCTCACTTCCGGCTGTAACAAGACATCGGGTTTATAATATTCAAGATTACGTTGTGTGATATGATAACCCATAATATTGATGGAACTGGCCATGACATCAAAAATATTAGGCTCACCGGGTTCTTCCTCAATCGGTGTATCGTCTTTCCAGTTATTGATTGTTTTCTTTACAGAGCTTTCAAGTGACCGGTACTTTTCTTCCAGCTTTTTAAAAACCCACATGGATTGTTCGTCTGTTACTGATTTTCGACGCTTTTTGACGGTTTTACTTTTCTTACGACGTAGTGTTTTCAACTTTCGCTTTCCCACATTACGCCGGGCCACATCCAGTGATAGATCCACGGCAAGAACAAAATCGGCGCCCATGGCTTTTACTATATTGGCAGGAACCGGATTAACCAATCCACCATCAACCAGGTAAGTGCCATTAAATTTTACAGGTTGGAAAATACCGGGCAACGAGATACTGGCACGAACAGCCTGAACGAGGTCACCTTTTTTTAATAAAACTTCTTCACCGGTAATGAGGTCAGTAGCAACCGCGGTGAACGGGATATCGGTTTCTTCGAAGGTTTTCACGGGAAGAAACCGGTCAATGAAATTGTTTATTTTTTCACCCTGTAACAAACCAACCCGGGGGAAAACAAAATCACAATAAGAGGCGATCATTCTCCAGTCGACAGTATGCATGAATTCTTCAAGCCGATCGAGTCCGCCGCCGGCATAAACGGCACCTATGAGTGCCCCGATACTGGTACCCGCCATATAGTCGATTTGGATTCCTTCTTCGACAAGCGCCTTAATTACTCCGATGTGGGCTAATCCACGGGCCGACCCGCTTCCGAGCGCCAATCCGATTTTTATTTTTTGGGAATCCGCTTCACTACTCATTACTATATTTTTACCGCCTTTTAAATGTTTAAAATCAATGATATAAAACGTATCGCCATAGCTTTTATTGGATAGTTAAGCTCTTTAGATAATGAAAATTTTTGAAATTATTATATAACAAGAGGATTTGTGTTAAAAAAATACCTGATTAATTGTATTGATCATAATTTAGTAAAATAATATGCCCGAATGAATGTCCTTATGATCTTATTATTGTGAAAAGTAATAAAAAAGCAGACCATGTTATGGCCTGCTTCTTTAAGATGATATACCGGTGTTACTTATCGCCTTTTCAAACAGGACGATCAGTCATCCATAGTCAGCACGACCCTGAATCTGGCTTTATTTGTGATCATTCGCTCATAGGCTTCTGATGCTTTTTCCAGCGGATAGGTTTCAATCATTGGCATCGTATTATTCAAAGCGCTGAAATTAAGTGTTTCTTCTGATTCTTTGGCATGTCCCGAAGGCCATCCGCTGATAGATTTGCGTCCGCCAATAAGCATCATCGGCGACACTTCGATGGGTTCACCTGAAGCGGCCACAACCATAAGCTGACCACCTCTCCCAAGTCCACCAATGACAGATGTAATTGCTTTGCTGTTAGGGGCCGTGGCCAAAATGACTTTAGCCCCTCCCATCTGTTGTAACTTTTCAGCGGCATCTTCAGATTTTGTATCAATATAATGTTTTGCACCCAGGTCGTGAGCCATATTCTTTTTGTCTATACCGCGGGATAAAGCGACCGTTTCAAAACCCATTTCATGAGCAAATTGAACGGCCAGGTGTCCGAGTCCGCCAATACCCTGAATAGCAACTAAATCTCCTGGCCGTGCGACCGTATTTCGCAGCGCATTATAAGTGGTGATGCCGGCACAAAGCAGGGGCGCCGCTTCCGCACTGTCCAATTCGTCCGGGATATGGGCTATGGCTTCTTGCGGTGCTATCATATATTCTGCGTAACCACCATCAAAAGAGATGCCTGTTATTTTTGCATTTTCACAATTGATGAAATCTCCGTTCCGGCAGGCTTCGCATTCAAAGCAGTGACCACCATGCCAACCAATACCTACACGCTGACCTTTTTTCCACTGTGTAACTTCATCACCAACTTTATCTACGCGGCCGATAATTTCGTGGCCCGGTATTCTTGGGTACTCAATGCCCGGGAATAACCCTTCTTTAATAAATGCATCACTGTGGCATATACCACAGGTTTCAACGTTAATTCGAACCTCATGTTCACCCGGCTCCGGTATTTCTCTTTCCACTAATTCAAAGTCTCCGCCGGCTTTTGAAACTTGAATGGCCTTCATGGTACTCATTGTCAGCTCCCTGTATTAAAAATTCTTTGTTGTTAATAATGTTATAAAATCTTAATGGGGTATTGATAACAGTGATGAGTATGCCAGCGTTTCGAAAAATGCTTTATTTTTTATACAGGGTTAATATTCAATTATTTAATAAAATTAATCAGTACCTCTTTTTACTTTACATATTAGAATACATAACTATTCAAAAAATAAGAGGATGCAATGGACTCAAAGAAAGTAGTAATTCTTGGTGGGGGTTTTGGTGGACTGCGGGCATTTTATCATTTGAAGAATCACCTTTCGGATAAGGTGGAAGTAACACTTATTGATCCGCGAAGCACAACACTGGCACGACCGGCACTTCCGGAAGTGGCATTTGCGGAAAAGCCTATTGAACATGCCCGTTTTGCTCTTAAACCTATAATTGAAGGCAGGGGAGGCAAATTTATAAAGGCTAAAGCAGCGCGAATAAATACTGCGAACAATCAGGTTATTCTGGAAAATGGAAAACCGATATCCTATGACTATTTGTTTTTAACTGTAGGTGCTGTAAAAAATTATGATGCTATTCCGGGCTATCGTGATTTTGGTTTTTCAATATGTGACGATGTGGAAGCCCCAAAAGTTAAAAAACGCATGAAAGAGTTTTCGGGCGGCCCTATCGTTATTGGTTCAGCAAAATCCGAGTGGGGCAGCAGAATTGATGCCCCGGGTTTGGATGCACCGTGCGAAGGTCCTATTGGAGAGATCATGTTTATGGTTGATCATGAATTACGCAGACGCGACATAAGGGACCAGGCAACCATCTCCGTATTCAGTCCGGCTGAGATATTTTTTGAAGATGTAGGGGAACAGGTGCACAATGACGTTGTACCCCTGATTCAAAAAAGCGCCATTGAAGTTCACACACATAAAGTGTTGAAGAGAATAGCTGAAGATCATGTGGAATTTGATGACGGTAGCACACTGGAAAGCGTATTTACCATTATTATACCACCTTATACCGGTAATCCACTGGTTATGAGTTCAAATCTGGGTGACGAAAAGGGTTTTATACCAACGGATCATACGATGCGTCATCTGGATCACCCCAATATTTTTGCCGCAGGTGATGCTACTGCCCTGGCCATGCCAAAATTGGGACACCTGGCTACGATGCAAGCGGATATTGCAGCAAAATCTTTGATCAAAGAGATAACAGGTCAGGGGGAAATACCCGATTTTAAGGCAGAGATATTTTGTATCATGAACCGGGGCGGGCTCGACGCCACTCTTATTTTTTCTGACACGTATTTTGGCGGGGATACCGATCTGACTTTCAACGGTCCGTTGGCGCACTTCATGAAGTGGAGCTTTGATTCCTACTATTATTATACACGAGGCCACTTGCCACCGGAGATGCTCGAGCTGAGTTTGAAAGCGGCACTTCAAACATTGAAAGGATCTAAAACGGAATAAAAAAGGCCGTGTCGCTATGTATACGACACGACCCGAGTATGATAAGCCTGAACTAAAATTATACTTTCTATAATCCGAAGGGGATGTGGACAGTCAGGCTGATATTTCGTCCCATATTATAGATTCCATCATATTTCAGCCACGAGAGATGGTTGTAATATGTTATATCAAAGAGGTTATGTACCGCCAGATTGATATCCACCAGTAGTTTTCCCCATGGTATGCTGGCTCCTAAACCGGCATGTGTCAGTGTATAACCCGGAGTGGCAAGCTCCAGCGTACTTATTCGATCTTGTTTGAGATATGTATCCAAACCTACTTCAACATAACTATTTTTTAATGATCCCATATTTTGTGAAGTCAAACGTAATGTATTTTTCCATCGATGAGCTGGAATCATAGGCAAAGGCTTTTTAGCATTATCTGTCAATTGACCAACGACCATACTGAACGCGGTTGTAAAATGAAACCATGATAGCTGTTGCGGATGGATACTAAGTTGTGTTTCACCACCCCATAGTTCAGCATTATGTTGCCTGAATTTGACGATGTTATATACGTTCGACTGGCCATTAGGTTGTGGCTCAACATAATATGTTGGCTGCAATTCCTGATAGATATAATTGCTAACCCAATTATAATAAGCCGAAACAGAAAAAGTAACGTCTTCGGTATTGATATTCGTACCGAGATCCCATTCAACATTGCGCTCCGGACTTAAATTGTTATCACCGATTTCGTAGCGGTTCGCTTCTTTGAGCAGGCCATCGGCTGTCAATTCGGCGAGATTCGGTGCACGGAAAGCTGCTCCAATATTAGTTTTGATATTCCAGAATGGTAAAATATTGTAAGTTGCCCCGGCCGACCAGCTGAAATTGTTGAAATTCCGGTCTATTTCATCGGGCACGGTCCGTGTCTGTCCGGTACCACCTTCTTCAGGTGGCTTCGTTTTCAGGCTGCGGATGTCGTAACGGATTCCCGCCTGAAGTTTCAGGCTGCTTTGTTGGTAGGTTAATAAACCAAAACCTCCGAGATCAAAGATATCAGCATTAGGTATAAAAGCTTCTTCCCCTTTACTTTCATTATGCTGTAAGTCACCTTGTAAACCCACATGTAAATGCATGTTTCCAGATAGGGGTTTATCATATTTTGCCTGATAATTGAATGTGTTCAGGACGAGATCGATACCAGCGTCTTTGGCGGTGTCGGCGGGTGCGGCGTCAAATTCCTGTTGTTCATTGTTCTGAAACGAAAGATTTACATTCATCCATCCGTCTCCTAATGCCATGTGTGTCTCGGAGAGGATTGAGTTGTCGGTCAGTTTGTGATAGGGTTTCTCAATTTCTCTGGGTTTCTTTTCTCCGCTATCCTGTTGCCCGAGATCTTTCAGGTCCACAATTCCATTTTCATGCTGGTGGAATTGATAGGTGATTTTGGTACTTCCCCAGGATCGAGTGATACCTGCAAAACCGTGCAGCTGGGCATCATTATAACGGGTATTGGGAATATCTTCACCGTTCCCGGCCGTGTAATCGGCGTTCGAATCAAATCCACCGCGGATTCCCCAGAAATAGCCGGTATTAGAACCCTTTAAAGATAAATTATTATTAATGCCTGCCGTATTACTGAACGCTTTTAAGGTGTAATCACCGTTGATTTGTCCGACAGGGGCGGGATGTTCTCCAATTAGATTAACGACTCCACCCAGGGCACCCTGTCCATACATCAAAGTGGCCGGGCCTTTAATCACCTGAACTTGTTCCGTACCATTTCCACTCAAACTAAGACCTGATTCGGGATCCCATTTTTGATAATTATATGGCATGTTTTGGTTCAGAATTAAAATCCGGTTGGATGATAATCCACGGATAACCGGCCGTTCAATTCCGGGTCCGTTGGATATTCTGGCTATTCCGGGTGTCTGTTCCAGTGTTTTCCAAAGAGTGGAATGACTGCTCATCGTAATGGCTTGTTGAGATAGAACATCCGTTGGCTGAGGGAAATCATTCTGATTCTGAAGCCTGTTTCCGAGAACGACTAATTGATTGGCCTGGTATGTAGTCGGTTTCAATTGTACATTTAGTGTTTTATCCTGCCCGGCGCCAAACTGAATATCTTTGGATGCTGTTTGATATCCTAAATAAGAAAATTCGATTGTGATGGTACCTTTGGGAAGGCCGGATAGTTCGTAACCGCCGTCCGTGTCCGTGACTGTTCCCTTTTTTAAGCCAGGAAGATAAACATGGACACCGGTCAATTCCTTGCCTGTACTGGCATCGGTGACTTGTCCACTGACAGAAAATTGGCCGTAGACTTGAAACGGGATCATGATGAATGCTATTATTGGTAAAATTAAAGCATAAATTCGAGTGCGGTAAGTATTATTCATAAATAAGTACCCGATATAATTAAAATTATAAAATTTGTGCGATACAGAATCGATATTGCTCAATCAGGCATACATAAAAAATATGCGATCGATTGGCTTGTGATTGATCCTGTGTTGAAATGAGATTTTAAACGGTAAATACAGGTACTTTGGGAGGAGGGTAGGGAATAACATGAAATGGATCGTCATAACTGATCTTTGGTCCTTCAAAAAAAGTGCGTAAGGTATTATCAATAGCGAGAATCCCTGTTTTTGTTAACAATACCTGTTTTATAAAATCGAATAATGGGTACTGTTGATCTTTTGAAGGATGTTGGGCTTGTGCTAACTGGCTTTTAATATTCTCTGTCAGGAATGAATATAAGTTTTCTTCCTTTTTATCATTGATTACATAGTAATAGGTAGCGGTCCCGACGTTTTTAGATCGAACAATGTCATATAATTTACCCTTATAACGGAATTCATTATTGTTCAGCCTGGTAAAAGTAGGATCGACTGATTGTTTCATTTCTTTGGTTATTACTATGACATCCAGGGCACCCCGTGTTTCATTTAAAGAAATACTTTGCCACATCGCCTTTTTTGCCTGGTAACGACCGGCAAGAAAAAAAGCAAAGTAGCCTACGCTGTTAAAAGTGAATACAGCGAGTAACAGTATGGTAAATAGTTTCTTCAAACGTATGAGTATGTTATAACCTGCGCTAAATGAAAGACAACTACACGAAAAGTAAATGTTTCTGGCTATTTAATACAGTAAAAACTGGTAAAAAAGGTTATATATTTCGTTTTATCCAATCGGGTATTATGGGGAGTAACCGGGCAATAATCCACCACCTGCCGGGTATGTAGGTGCCATAGTCCCGACGTTTTACAGCTTTGTAAATTAAACGTGCGGCTCTTTCGGAAGATATTACCCAAAACATACCCCGGTTATTTCTTGTTAAAGGTGTTTCCACAAAACCCGGTTTTATATCTGTAATAGTAATATCGGTATTAAATTGATGAGCTTTGAATCGTAATCCTTTTAAGTAGTTTGATACAAATGCTTTCGAGGCATTATAGGCTGTAGCCTTACCGAAACTGAAATGAGAGGCAACCGATGATATGCCGACGATGTGGCCATTTCCGTTATTTTTGGATAGAAAATAATTGAAAGCCGTATTGGCCATAGCTACAAATCCACGGATATTAACATCAATGGTATTTCGTTCTATCTCCCATAAATAATCCTTGTTGTTATTGCCGATGCCCGCGTTGATAATAATCAGATCCAAGCCACCCATTTTCCCAATAAGCTCATTAAGCTGATCAATAGCGCCGTCTGTATTCGTGACATCCTGTTGCTGAATATAAAAATTAGACGATATATCATTTTCGAGGGATTTCAATAATTCCAGTCTGCGCCCTGTAGCTCCAACGATATACTGTTGTTCGTGTAATGTGTAAACTAACGATCTTCCAATTCCGGAAGTGGCGCCGATAACAACTGCTTTTTTCATTTAATTCTAAGATAAATGGATAAGGGTGTTCAATAATATTAAAAAGATAGGTGGTTCCAATGATAATAAGAAATATTGGGAGGGAAAATATGAGCCACGGATTATCGCGGATCTAAAGGGCACTTTACATTTTTTAGACCTATCGACTTATACCCGGTCCTGAACTGTTTCAGCAGTGCGCATGGTGCAAAGAGCATGGCGATTAAATAACTCGTACTCTAAGTTTGTTCACAGAGACCTTTGTGGTTTTCTTTAAAACGTTTTGAAGAATTAGAATCAGGATGGTCAGGATTGTAGGGATGGGCTCGGATTATTTTTAATGATTTTACCCGCGATGGGCTCCACCCTCAAGGTGGTGTCCATCTAAAACCGGCAATAAACTTGTTTAGGTTGACACCACTTCTAAAAATGGAGCCCACCTGGTAATGCTATTCTGAGTTCTGGCTTCTACAATCTGTATTCTTTGTTACAAATACACTTAATAACCTGATAACTCAATAACTATTTCAAAAATCTACGATAATCCGCATCATTTGCGTTATTTACATTCTATCTTGTATGAATTGGGATTTACCAGATTAAGAGATTATTGGATTGGGGTTTTAATCCTTAAATCCGCAAATCCCGGTAATTCAAAATCTGACGATTACCCACATCATCGCCAGGCACGATGCACTTTGCTGCACCACTAAAATGATA
>Ga0102962_1000945_pt1 | contig 12117 bp, 13 predicted proteins | sample SalPonF2_C_D2_MG_FD_84519 | JGI IMG/M metagenome (GOLD analysis project Ga0102962, IMG submission 84519) | Salt pond soil microbial communities from South San Francisco under conditions of wetland restoration - Salt Pond MetaG SF2_C_D2_MG ...
AATTAGTGGAGGGATTAGGTTATGTCAACATTTAATATATGGGCCGTTTTAGTAGCTGCTATTTCTACATTTGTGATCGGATGGCTGTGGTACGGGCCGCTTTTCGGGAAAACCTGGATGTCGTTGGTCGGTTTGACGGAGGAAAAAATTCAGCAAAGTAATATGTTCAAAACCTTTGGTATAGCATTTATTTTTGAATTAGTTATGGCCTATAATCTGGCGATGTTTTTAAACGATCCGTCGATTGACTGGAAAATGGGTGCTCTTTATGGGTTCTTAACAGGTTTCGGATGGATTTTCCTGGCCATTGGTGTACATAGCCTGTTTGAAAAACGTTCCTGGAAATATATTTTCATTAATGGTGGCTATTGGGCTGTCTCCTTTACGGTGATGGGGCTCATTCTGGGGGCATGGAAATAAGTCGAAGGGAAACGAAGAAATAAAGTATCTCTCATTCCGTGTTCTATCTTCTGTAATGATATCTAAGCTTATATACAAATACTTTGATAAATAGATCCAATATTCTATTTTACGGTCTGTTTATGCTTAATAAAATCAGATTATTATCAGAATGGTAAGGGCTTGATACGTTTAAGCGTTTATGACAATCAGATTTCAATAACACAGAAGATATATTTATAACGAATGAGGCAAAATACTGCGGGTAAGGTTGAACGTAAGAAAGAGCCGGAATCCAATATACACAGGTTAAAAATAAACGCCGGATTACTCCTGTTTTTTGTACCTGTTGGATTGACCTATCTTATTTGGTTTCTGTATATGGAATTTGCCCATAGCTGGTATTTGTTTCTTCATAATTGGTTTATGTCGGTTACCATGGTTGTTGGTTCCTTTGTTGCCGGGGCCAGTTCGGAAGGAGGTGGAGCTGTTGCTTTTCCTGCCATGACTCTCATTTTTCATATCCCACCGGCTGTTGCGCGTAATTTTAGCCTGGCTATTCAAAGTATCGGGATGACCTCAGCCTCTCTCTGGATTATCGCTAAACGCATACCGATTGAGACCACTTATATGAAGTGGGTAGCTGTTGGCGGGGTAGCGGGAATGATATTTGGAACGTATTACGTGGCTCCATTAGTACCACCGGCTTACGCTAAGATGATGTTCGTTTCCTTCTGGTTAAGCTTCGGTATTGCGCTTTATGTAATAAATCATATCCATAAAAGGGATACGGTTGATATACTCCCTTCTCTGAATAAAAGACAACAATCGGAATTAATATTTATAGGCATAATTGGGGGCATTTTAAGTGCCGTTTTTGGAAGCGGCATTGACATATGCAGCTTTTCGTTTGTGACGATGAAATATCATTTATCGGAAAAGATCGCTACCCCAACTTCAGTCATTCTAATGACTTCCAATGCTGTTCTTGGTTTGGTTCTCCATATGTTTTTCCTGCATGATATGCAAACAGCCGCCATTTCATATTGGTTAGTGTGTATCCCGGTCGTATTGATTGGTGCACCGCTCGGCGCATGGGTTATCAGTAATCTGCACCGTATGACTATTGCCATTGGCCTCTATATAATCATTATTGTTCAATTTATAGGTGCCGTACTCATAATAAAGCCTAACTGGAATATGATATTGTTTTCTGCCGGCATATTTCTATTGGGTCTTCTGTTATTTTTTGTTTTAACACAGAAATCCCGTATTCGGACGGCAAAACAAGTTGATTGATTGGGTGAAAATATTTATTACTATATGCTTTTGGGAATACATTTTTATATTAATGCCATCGGCAGGTAGGTTTTAAACTGTCAGCCCGAATTTTATGAAACATATTAACATACTATAGTGAACAGACCCATGCGTAAATTATTTGCTACATTATTTGTTCTATTGTTCATTTTTTTTATATCGAGCCAGTCATATGCACAGGATAAAAAATCCGGTTGGCTGATAAAGGCCGGTCATATAAATCCGGCTAATTATTTCGGTGTTACACTCGGTAACGGTATGATTGGACTGGTATCTTCAGCTAATCCAATGACTGTTAAGGATGTGGTTTTAAATGGTGCTTATGATAATTACGGACGGGGCCGGACTTCGAATATTCTCAAAGGTTTCAGTTTCGCCAATATGTCGTTAGTTGTGGATGGACAAAATGTATCCATGAATAATGTCTCAAATTACACCCAAACAATGGATATGAGACACGCCGTTTTGATCGAGCATTTTGATATCGGGCATAAGGCATCGGTTACCTATAAATTGAGAGCACTCCGGGAATTACCGTTTACCAGCCTCATACAAATGACTATAACGGCACACAAGGATATTACTATTACACCGTCAAATGCTATTGAAGCACCGCCTATTTTAAAAGACGTACACAATTATTATTCACAAATCACCCATTCACACGGGGAAATTCCATTGTTAACATCGGTAGCTAAAAGTCCGACGGGTAAACTTACAGTGGCAGCTTCCTGTTCGTATATTTTTGAGGGAATGAAACAACCACATCTGATACACCAGGAATGGGATCAGAACCGTCATTTGATTCAATTCACTAAAAAACTTAAAAAGGGACAAACAATAACATTCAGTGTTGTCGGGAGTGAGACTTCCAGTGCACAATTTTCAGATCCCCGCAATGAAGCAGAACGTCTTAGTATTTTTGCCTCGCTCGAAGGAACAAATCGGCTTATTCAACGACATAATGAAGCATGGGCAAACCTCTGGAAAGGGGATATAAAGATCACAGGGAACATTAAGGATCAACGTGATGTGCGTTTTTCCCTGTATAATCTCTATTCATTTATCCGGGCAGGTACGGCATACAGTTTATCGCCTATGGGATTATCCGGACTGGGTTACAACGGCCATGTATTCTGGGATGCCGAAGTATGGATGTATCCTTCCATGCTTATATTACACCCTGAGATCGCCAAATCTATGCTGGATTATCGGTATAAACGCCTTGAAGCCGCTAAGGAAAATGCGCTTAGCCTGGGATACAAAGGAGCTATGTTTCCCTGGGAATCCGATAACACCGGACAGGAGGCTACACCCGTTTGGGCACTTAGCGGACCATTTGAACATCATATTACCGCGGATATCGGAGTCGCATTCTGGAATTATTACCTCGTAACGCACGATAAAAAATATCTGAAAGAAAAAGGATACCCGGTATTGAAAGCTGTGGCTAATTTTTGGATTAGTCGTGTTCAAAAAGGTAAGATTGGACATGATAATATTGATAATGTTGTGGCTGCGGATGAGTGGGCTGAGAATGTGAATAATGATGCTTTTACGAATGGAGCGGCCATAACAGCCCTGGAAGATGCGGTTAAAGCGGCAAATGTGTTAGGTGAAACACCGGATCCGAAATGGAGCGAGGTGGCTCATCATATCCCGATCGATCATTTTGATAATGGAGTGGTTAAAGAATTCGACAGTTACCACGGTGAACCGATCAAACAAGCGGATGTCAACTTGTTAGCCTATCCCTTGCACATCGTAAATGATAAAACGACCATACAAAAAGATCTGGAATATTACGAGCCCAAAATAGGTAATGGACCAGCCATGAGTTATTCTGTTTTATCTACATTATATTCACGCCTGGGAAATAACAATAAATCGTATCAACTCTTTGAAAAAGGGTTTGTACCCAATAAGAAGCCACCTTTTGGAGTGTTGGCTGAAAGTGCAGGCGGCACTAATCCCTACTTCGCAACCGGAGCAGGAGGAATGTTACAGGCTGTATTAGCTGGTTTTGGTGGTTTACATATAACTGAACAGGGAATAATTCAGAAAAATGGTATTCTGCCAAAAGAATGGAAATCGCTCACAATCACCGGTGTTGGTTTGAATAATAAGACTTTCACTGTGAAATGATAGACTCATCACGGTGGGTATATAGATTAAAAATTAATTTTCTCTGAACCTGCTGTGGTTAATTTAATTTTGCTTAATCGATTCTGGTGGATAATTTTAAGTATCTATTAACAAACTTCATCAGGAGGTTATCATGCCGCGGCAAAAGAAAACTGCTATTGTAACGGGAGGTGCACAAGGCATCGGAAAAGCCATCTCTCAGCGTTTTTTAAAAGAGGGTGTGAATGTCATAATTGCAGATATTGATGAGGAAGCCGGGGAAGAATTCCTGGAAAAAGCTAAAGATAAACAAAAAGAACAGGTACATTTTGTTCCAACAAATGTCGCCAACGAGAGTTCTGTGGCCAATATGGTAATGGAGACGGTTGATTGGTTTGGGCGTATCGATTACCTCATTAATAATGCAGCTATGGCAAACCCGGTTAATGATCCCATTGATGAGATGAGCCTGCATGATTGGGAAAAGATCGTTTCTGTGAACCTGACCGGTACGTTCTTATGTACGAAACATACTGTGCCACAATTGAGGCTTACCGATGGCGCAATTGTAAATTTATGTTCTACCCGTGCATTCATGTCGGAGCCACATACGGAAGGTTATTCGGCCACTAAAGGGGGTATTTATGCATTAACGCATGCCCTTGCTAACAGCCTGGGACCTGATATTCGCGTGAATTGTATTAGTCCGGGTTGGATTGAAGTACGTGACTGGCAGAAAGAATCGAAAGCTAAAGTACCCAAATTGCGTCCGGAGGATCACAAACAACACCCGGCCGGCAGAGTCGGGAAACCGGAGGATATTGCAGCCCTGGCATGGTTTCTATGTACAAAAGAAGCCAGTTTTATAACAGAAGTTAATTTTATAGCTGATGGTGGCATGACGAAAAAGATGATCTATCTGGAATGAAATATTGGCTGTCAGCGGTTGGCGATCAACCTTAAACAAAAATACATTAAGAAAGCGAAACACTTTGCGCCCCGCGCTTTCCTTTTTGTGCAGAGGTCACTTAAATAATTCAACTGGTAATAGATCATAGCTTAATGCTGACCACCGACCGCTCATTGCTGAATGCCTTAAGCTATTTCATTCTGTAAACTCTTTTAATTTCTCAATAATCGGCAGACTCACTTTCCCGATGCATTCATTAAATAACAAATGGTTGGGTTCGTCAAACAAGAGCATTTCTTTATGGGGGGCGGTTATCCGGTTATAAACTTTCAAACAGTAATCGAATGGGAAGAGGGGATCTCGTTTTGAAGCTATGACAATAACCGGACATCGAATGCTCCCATCCGTAATACACGATGTATCAACTGTAATCAGTGAAGTAATAAACCGCAACGGATAGCTTATGCGGCCCAAAGGATCGGAAAGAAATTGTTTTTTAAGCTTTTCATCGCGGAAAACCCTGTTTAAATCCAGATAAAAGTTACCCGGTACCGGGAGAGCCGGCATTAATCTGCTGCCACCTTTTAATAATAACCTGAAAAAATTGTCGGCTTTTTGAAACCAGGCGGGGAAACGGGTGATACGAATGGAATCTTTAATAGATGTTAGCAAAACATTGTGGGCAAAAACAGAATGAATCCGGTGATCGATTCCGGCAACCAATAAACTGAGTATTCCACCTTGTGATGAGCCCATAATAACCGGTTTCTGATGAAAATTATTGAGGGTGTATGTTATCGTATCTTCCACATTCTGAATCATATCATGAATGGCAAAATCACGTATCTCCCTGGGGCTTTTGCCATGAGATATAAAATGAATACCGATAACATTGAAACCATTTGTAGATAACAGACTAAGAAATTCATCATAAAATAACGGGTGAGTCATTGTTCCGGGTAAAAAGATAATACAAGGGGAATCTCTATTCGTTTCATAAATCGATAAGACAATCTTTGTTTTTCCGGAAGGGATCAATACCTCATGGTAGTTATTGTAGATGGAAGTTCCTATTACCTTCTTTTGTTCGGAAATCATAGTTGTATGTATCTCTCATCAGATATTAGTCTACAAGTAAATTAATCAGATATCCTATCACTTTTAGGGTCACCGGGAATAAGATTTTATAATCCGGAAGTGCAGAATTTGGATATACCGGTTCTTGAATGATAGTAGAGATCAGGTATATGAAGGATTCAAAAAGAATATGAGAATAATATAAAAACAGTGGCAGATGAATAAACAAATAACTAACGGGTAATATACGCCTGATCTATCAATAATAATTCTCCCCAAATTAGTTAACCGTGGATCTAATCCCAATTCTATATTATTGGTTGCAATGTAAGGATTTACACTACTAATGTTGCATATGAATACTGTCAAATTATTCATAAGAATAAACGTAGGTTTAGATAGAAAATATTTTGGTTTGATTCTTATCAAACACTTATTCAGGGGATGATAAATGAAAAGTAAAGTTGCATTAATAACAGGCGCTGCTTCAGGAATTGGCAGGGCAACAGCGTTGGAATTCTCCAAAGAAGGCGCAAGTGTTGTTATTGCAGATATGGACATTAAAGGGTGTGAAGAGACGGCTCATTTAATAGAAAAAGAAAATGGCAAGGTGTGTTCCCTTAAAGTTGATGTATCCTCATCCGAACAAATTAAGGAGATGATACAAAAAACAGTGAAGGAATTTGGAAGACTGGACTATGCTTGCAATAATGCCGGTATAGAGGGGGATCAGGCTTTTATAGATGAAATGGCGGAATCTAACTGGGATAATGTGATATCCGTCAATTTGAAAGGGGTTTGGACATGCATGAGACACGAGATCCCGGTTATGAAAAAATATGGCGGGGCCATCGTAAATGTCGCATCCATAGCAGGTCTTATAGGTTTTGCCGGTATTTCGCCATATGTAGCCAGTAAGCATGGTATAAACGGCATTACAAAAGCAGCCGCTTTAGAATATGCCGCTAATGGGATCAGGGTTAATGCCGTTTGTCCGGGTGCTATTCAAACGCCCATGATCGACCGGTTTTTAAATGAGGATCCGGAAAATGTTAAACAGATGAAAGCCAAACATCCGTTAGGACGTTTTGGCAGGCCTGAAGAAGTTGCCGATGCCATTATATACCTGTGTTCTGATAAGGCATCATTTATAACAGGAGCCGTGTTACCTGTTGATGGTGGTTACACGGCTCAATAACATCAATTTTTGTTGCCTCAGGTACTAATGAAAAAGGTGATTCGGTTTTTGAGGGGAACCGGGTTGCCTTTTTGTTTATTTATGATCCATCGGATTAATCCCACGAACTATCATCCAGTGATGCCGCTGATGATGGGTACCATAAGCCAGAATACCGATATATCCCAACGCCTGTATTTTTTTTACTTCTTTGGGATTTTGGGATGTGACTTTGATCACATAATGATCTCCGTTTTTGTGATAGGTCATATCCCAGCCCGCTTCTTTTTTTAACATGCGTGGATGCATGGCTAATACATGATCCAATGCAATTTTGGCTCTCGGATTATCCGGTTGTACCGTCATTTGATTACCATTTGGCAGTGGCTTATGATTCAATACATTCACGTTCATGGTGAATTCATACATATCAATCAGATGCTGTCGCAACGCTTCAATGTTCACCTTCGACCAATCTGTATTGGGATCAGCATTTAAACTATCGATGGCCTCCTGTATGGCACCAAAAACTTCATTACCGGGAGACACAAGAGGCATTTTGTCTTTAGATTGCATACTCATCATCCCTTTAATCCGGGTATTCGAATTCTTGGCTTGTTGACCATAACAAGTTGTAAAAATACCGGTAAGCAATAAAAAATTGGTTATCAATAATTTTTTTAAAATACGGGAAGTCATTTCAATTAATTTTTAAAAATTAGATAATTGGCAGTGAATTAATACCTATTATAATGAAGATTCGGGTATTTTATTATAATGGAATTAATGTTGTTATTAGGTTTCGACTATACATCAGTTATTGTTGGTAAACCAGACATGTTAGTTCACTTTCGTGGCCGGAATATCAATCCTGCCCGGAAGTAGTAATTGTTATCGGGATTCAATTTTTCTGAAAAATCACTGTCTTGTATTTCGAATCTCCGGTGCAGTGTATATCCGGCTTCAGCAACCAGGAAGAAGCAACTGAAAAGCCGGTGTTTAAAGACGGGTCCCAGTGTAATAACAGAATAATTCAGGTTCGCATTGTTTCCATTCGGTGTATATTTGCCAAGATGATATCGGTTGCCATAAACCATGGACTTGATACCAATTTCACTGCTTTTATTAGGTATATACCGAAAAGATACATTTTTAGGGATGAACAAATCGAACCGGAATTGTTCAGATGGTTTCCAGTAACCCCGGATTAAGGGTAAAAATAACGGGGAGCCAAAATCAGATGTATAGATAATTCCAAAGCCATAACCCACCTCAGGAAAAGTAACATTAGAAAGGTAAGTATAAGCATGAATGTGGACATCATCCCATGAGATCTTTTCCTTTAAATCAGTAGCTAAACCAACATTCACTAAACCGGTTATTTGCCAGTTCTCTGAAATATTCTGAATCAATGTAAATTCATTTCGTATGAAATGCAGGTATTCGGGTTCATTCGACGGAAAATTCCAGTTGTCGTAGTTGAGATATAGCAAATCATATCGAATACCATATAAAATTCTCGAATTTTTTCTACAATATATCGTTGGTATAACCTCACCGATGCTCAGGCGTGTCACTTCAATATTCAGATTATTCGGTGATGTATTATTTGTTTGGACGATATCTGTGGCAGGTATGAATTCAAAAAGGAAAGGCTGAAAATCCTGAGCCTTTACTCCCGCAGAGATAAATATCATCAAGAAAATGAGGCCATATTTTTTTATCCAAGCCCTATTCATAAGCGGATAAATCTACGTTAATCTCTCTGCTGATAGTTTTGCGTTAACACTACTTATAATATGACAAACTTTCGGTAAACAATTGGGATTGTTAGAGCGTTTTAGTTATTAAGTTTGCGAGGGATAGTGTGTTAAAGCATTGAGTTTAATGAATAGTATTAGCTGTTAGTCATCGGCTCCCCGAAGAAGAAATGAACGAAAGTGTATTTTCAATACAATAGGGATTCAAGGATAACTTTTCTTGTCTTTCCAATTCCACCATTTTAATAATTCGGGATCGGGATCAGGGGTGGAGGCGAAATAGACGGCACATCGAAAAACATACAACATACAGCGATCAATATTCGAACCTGTTTGTTGACATAAATGATGGTACAATTCCTCCGGATCACGATCCGCTAATTGATTTACATGATGTATTCCAAGTTGATATAGATCTTCTGCAATTGCTTTACCTACACCCGGGATAATTTGTAAGTCACGTATCACTATTTGATGATCGGTTTCAATCATTCTCCTTACTGCTTTGTGCAAAGGTAAGAACGTATCCATTACAGTCGCTTATTGAAAATTCGACAGCACCATAATTGGTAATATGGAGATCTGTAAGGATCTGAATTTTATCTTTTAACTGAGTGTAAAGCTTATTCACATTATCCATATTAATGTAAAAACACATAGGAGCATTTGTGTCCATCTTTTGAAATTCGGAATGTTCCTTTGAGATGCTATCCCTGGTTTGAAACATTAATTCTATACCATCCCCTCTCATTAAGGCCCAATGGATATCACCATTATCCGGTTCGGCATTGACTAATTCAAAACCTAATACATTTCTGTAAAATGTAATGGTTTTATTAATATCATCAACCATAACTTTGGGTGTAAGTTTATTGAACGTCATGGGTCCTATCTCTAATATAAAGGTGAATAGTAATTTGGAAAAGGTTTTAGGCCAGGGTTTATATTATTAAAAGTAAGAGGATATTGGATAATATATAATTATAATATCTTAAGCTAAGTTGTTAAGCGCCATGAAGATTATCCTAAGACCAGGTTTAAACATACTATAACCTCTTATGTTTCTTCATATCGGTATATAATACACAAAATGCTTTTGTACAAGTTTTAAATATTCTCTGCCAGTTAATTATGCGATTTCAGGATTTGTAATATTTCTTCATGCCCATTTTCTTCAGCTAAATCAAATGGTGATTGACCATCATCACTTTTAGCGTTTCTATCAGCTCCGTGTTCTAATAATAATTTCACGAGTTTCTGATTACCATGTGCGGCAGCCTGATGAAGCGGGGTCCATCCGCCACGTTGTTTAACATTCACATTGGCTTTATGTGATAATAACAATTGGGTTATTTTGTAAGCAATATCATGGTTTCTGTTTGCAACAGCACTATGAATCGGATAGACCTGCATAATATTTTTCGAAAAGACATTTACCCTGGCTCCGTAAGAAAGCAAAGTGGATGCCAGTTCAGGATAACCAAAAAAAGCGGCGTAACCCAATGGTGTAAATCCATCCGGTGAGTAGTCATTCACTAAATCTTTATCCTTATGAAGCAGGTTTTTAACTACTTGAATCTCTCCGAGAGCTGTAGCTTCATATATATCGAGTGACGATTTCTTCTCACGGAGATACTGCAATATATCTGTTTGCTTATTATATGCAGCCCACATCAGCAATGAGATATCAGAAGCATTGCGAACATTAACAAGATCCGGATTATTATCCAATAATACCCGGACTTCGCTTAAATTCCCATCCATTACAGCATCAAAAAGAATTGACGGATCAGACATTATTCAATCATTAGTCGATATGAATTATTGGTTATATAATAAAATTTACTAAAAACGATCTTATGAAAGAAAAAAGATTTCATATTGAAGCAGGATGTTTATTAATCGGGTTATGAATGAAGGTTTGTTTCTTGTAAAGTATCTGAAATAGAAGAACCCACGCAATAATTGCTCTATAAATATTTAATCCGGGGATACGCCATTTTGTTTATTTGATAAATGTAATTAATGTATTATGTCATCAACATAAATAAATAGAAGACTTTGCGAAACTGTCTTTCTGGCCATTATCTGGCCTTGATCTTGATCAAAAATCCTGGTTTTGCAAAGCCTTCAAATATTAATATTATGAACTTTACACTTCACCAGCTTTATGTTTTCGGGATGGTTGCACGCTATAAAAGTATGACTCGTGCTTCCAACGAACTTCACATGACTCAGCCGGCTGTTTCTATACAGATAAAAAAGCTTCAGGATACACTTGATATACCTTTGATTGAAATTATTGGACGTAAGCTATACCTGACAGAAGCGGGAGAATATTTAAACGAACTATATAAAACGGTATACAATGAGCTTGAAACGTTTGATGCTCAAATATCACAATTGAAAGGTGGTTTAAAAGGTTCTCTGACTATAAGTGCAGCATCCACAGCTAAATATTTCTTGCCGTATTTACTTGGTGAGTTTCAGAAAAGGTATCCTCAAATTGAAATATTTCTAAAAGTGACGAATCATTTTGAGGTATTGAACCATCTCGAAAATAATGAGTATAACCTGGCAATTTTAACTCAGATTCCTGATGATGATACTCTTGAGGCCATACCTTTTATGGAAAATCCACTTTTTATGTGTGCCCCTTACGATCATCCTTTAGCAAATAAGAAAAATCTGAATATAGAAGTTTTAAGAGATGAACCGTTTATTTACCGGGAGTTCGGATCGGGAACCCGCATGGTTATGGAAGATTATTTGAAAAAACACAACATTGATGTAAAACCAATCATGGAGCTGGGAACCAATGAAGCCATCAAACATGCTATCATGGCTGGAATAGGTATATCCCTGATATCTAAATTGAGTTTCCATAGCGAGAGTGTTCTTAACAGAATTAAGGTGTTGGATGTTAATGATTTACCGATACAAACACATTGGCATGTACTGTACCGGAAGGATAAGAAATTAACCCCGGTGACTCAGAATTTTATTTTGTTTCTGCAGAATGAAGATCTATACCCGTTTTTACCTTATACACAGGAGATTTTTAAAAAATGATATGGGTAGCGCCTGTTACCTGTCCTCTCTAAGTTCGGTATTCAAAGTTTTTTCTATAGTCTTATGACGATCCCACAGATTCCTAGCGAAAAGTACGGGATAAGGATCTGATTCCACTTAATATAGACTATTTTATTATTGAAAAGAAAAACGATACATAAACAATAGTTTATGATAAAGATATTATATTTTAATTATTATTTATTAATTGTGTTATCTAAATTAATCCCGATTTAAAGAGAAAGAGATAGGTCATTTAATATTTATTAAAATTTCAA
>Ga0102962_1000946_pt1 | contig 12096 bp, 13 predicted proteins | sample SalPonF2_C_D2_MG_FD_84519 | JGI IMG/M metagenome (GOLD analysis project Ga0102962, IMG submission 84519) | Salt pond soil microbial communities from South San Francisco under conditions of wetland restoration - Salt Pond MetaG SF2_C_D2_MG ...
AAAGAAGTAGCGCTTCAAAACTTGAAAGCCGTGGCGTCCGAGAAATATGAGTATATTTTGACGTTATGCGCTTCCTGCGGCTCTCATTTAAAACACAATTATCCCAAGATATTCAAAGATACTTCCCGAAGCCCTGAAAATTTGAAAGCATTTACGGATAAAATCATCGATGTCAGTTCTTTTGTGGTCAATGTGCTGAAGGCATCATCAAAAGACTTTAACGTCACCGGTGAAAAAGTCGCCTACCATTCGCCGTGCCATCTGTGCAGAGGGATGCAGGTCACCAATGAGCCCCGAAAACTCATCGAAATCGCAGGGTATCAATATGTACCGTCTAAAGACGAAAATGTCTGCTGTGGCTTTGGCGGTTCCTATTCCGTCGATTTTCCTGAAATATCGGCGGAAATCTTAAAGAAAAAACTCGACGATGTTCAAGCGACGGATGCCCGACTTTTGGTTTCGGATTGCCCGGGCTGTGTTTTACAGCTTGGCGGCGGGATGGATAAACGGGGAAGAAAGATTAAGGTCAAACACATTGTTGAGATTCTTGCTGAAACAAAATAAAACATCCAAGTGAACAGACGCTCAAATGTATCTGCCGTCCGGTAGGTGCTGGCAATGAATTTATTTATCTTAAGTATCTGGGGTTTGGAAAAAACAGACTGGCCGAGATGAAAAACGAGGGTATCCTTTAAAAATGACATGACACCTGTTATTCTGTTGTTTTTTTCTCTTTGTCTGACGTTGCAGAAAATTGATCGAAAAAGGATTTGAAAGGTGTAAAACCGGTCATGGTTTTTTGAGCCATGGTTGAATAATCGAGACCCATTTCAAGCCATTTTTTGAATGGTTCATCCACTGCATTCTTATGGGCAACGTATGTTGTGATCATTTGTTGCAAATATTTCTCGAAAAAATCTCCGAGAATATTGTCGCCGAATTGAATAATGAGATGAAGAACGGGGATGGGCAACAGAAAATTTTTGTTTTTAGCTTCTTCCAGAATAATCTGAGTAAGAATAAAGGGGGTGACGTCTTCTTTGGTTTTTGCATCGATGATTTCCACCTGACGGCCCTGCCTGATGAGATCCGCCACCTGATTGAGCGTCACATATGTGCTTTTTTCCATATCGTACAGCCGCCTGTTTGCATATTTTTTTAGCTTTACTCTATTCGGCATATGTTTTTCCTCTTAAACCTAGATAAAACTATAAGCATATTTGTACCGTGTTGCAACATATAAATCATTTATTAAATATTTTTATATGATGAAAGTATGATAAAAAACTTTTAATTACTTTAATATAAGATATTTATAGTCTACAATCTAAAGCGAACAGGGTGAAACAAAAATATGTTGCAGTGCAATAAAATATCTTGACAACTCTGATTTAAAGATATAATATGTAAATACAAACGGCAAAATTTATGCCGTAAAAATAACTTTAACAGGGAGGATTATTAACATGGATCCGGCAATAATTGCAAAGCAAATGATCGATTTTCAAAAAACAATGTTTGACAACACTTTCAATGCCATGATTATGGTTCAGGAACAGACCGAGAGAATGGCGACCACACTCCTGGATCAGGCCACATGGCTGCCCGAAGAAGGAAGAAATGCGATCAGTGGTTGGGTTGATGGCTTTAAAAAAGGGCGTGAGGACTTCAAAAAGGGCGTGGATGAAAACTTTAAAAAAGTGGAAGATTTTTTCATTACATTCGACAAAGAGAAAAAAACTAAAAAGTAAGGAAAGGAAATAAACCAATGGAACAGTTTGATGCGATAAAACAGATGGTGCAATTTAACAAAAATGCATTTGATCAGGGATACAACGCTATGGAGATGTTGCGTAACCAGAACGAAAAAATGACAAATTCTCTGTTAGATCAAGCCACATGGCTGCCTGAAGAAGGGAAAAAGGCTGTGAATGAATGGATGCAGCTTTATAAAAAAGGCTGTAACGATTTTAAAAAGACAGCAGACCAACATTATAAAAATGCAGAAAAGTTATTTGCTGGGTCCAACAAATAAACCATAGACGTGGTTCACAGCATTAGATAACATCATATCAATGTGTGAACCACGTAATTTTTCCGGTTACAAGGGGCAAGAAGCTAAAATGAATCCGTTGAACAGCAGCTCAAAAGGCACGGCGTTACAAGACATTCTAAAGAAAAACATGTCCGTATTCTCTCATCTGGTCAATGCCTCACAAAATTATCTGAGTGCTTTTTCCAAATATTCAAATGATTTCATGATTCCTTATCTCATCGCTACAAGCTATTTCAATACTGTGGAAAAGCAAAAACTTTGGAGCACATCACCTTTAGAGAATGTTCAGTCCTACATGAAATTGTTGGCTTTTAATCTTGATTTGATCGGTAGAGGTGTCAATAGCAGCATGAAGGCAATTACTCATTCGGGAAAAATGGAGATGGAAAACGCCATTGCCGCCGTGTTCAACACCTTCTTTTGTTCAGAGGGAGAGGATATTGAAGGTTTTTTAGCCAGGCAGGCAAAAATGATGGATGTTATGGCCAACCAATACCCGCAGGCCATCCAGGACATTGAACCTGAATTCGGATTCCATTTTGAGAGGGAGGACAATAAAAAGATTGCCGAAACAGACCGGTTTGTCTTGTATCAGATAATTCCGACGGACAAAGAGGTCAAGGTCAATAAAACCGGCAAGCCGGTTATCATTCTTCCCCCTTATGTTCTGGGCGCCAATATCCTTGCATTTTTGCCAAATGAAAATCGGAGTTATGCCCATTGTTTCGCCAATCAGGGAATTCCTACCTATATTCGAATTTTCAAGGATATCAGCTCCAATGAAGCGGTTCAAGTCATGACCGGTGAAAATGATGCCCTTGATACGCGATTGTTTTGTGAAAAGGTTATGGAAAGACATAGAAAACCGGTGACATTAAACGGCTACTGCCAAGGTGGCTTTTCAGCGGTGTGCAATTTACTTTCCGGAGAACTGGACGGCTTGGTGGATGCGCTCATCACCTGTGTATCGCCCATGGACGGCACCCGAAGCAAAGGGCTTGCCGAATTTTTGAAAAATCTGCCCCAGCGTTTCAATGATCTGCTTTATGGAACGAAAACTTTACCAAATGGTAACCAAGTGGCGGATGGCAAACTCATGGGCTGGGTCTATAAACTCAAAAGCATCGAAGATGAATCTCCAATAGCCGTATTTTATAGAGATTTAATGATGTTCGGCCGTCAGGACGGCGATAATGTTAAAATCAACAAGACTGCGGCTGCCATTAATTACTGGCTGAACAATGAACGGAATGATCTTCCTCTGTCAATTACTCAGATGAGCTTCGATTCCTACAATATTCCGATTACCGAAGACGGGACACTTCCGGTCAAACTGTTCGGGAAAAAACTGAATCTTCAACGACTCAAACAAAAGAAAATCCCGTGGCTAATCTGTTATGGAGAGAGTGACGACCTGGTGGAAAAGGAAACAGCCCTTGCCCCCATCGACTATATCGACGCAGAAGTGACCGCTTTTCCAAAAGGTCATGTGGCCATTGCAACGTCCTGGTCCCATCCAAATTCAGCCTGTGCGCTTAACACCCGATTCGGTGACAAAAACTATCGGGGACCTGTTCGGTACCAATTGGATTTGGATACAGATTTCAACCGATCAACTGCCAAAAAACAGTAGCTATAATAAAAAACGAAAACAACAGGTTAACGTATACCAATTCCATTTTTAGGAGATAAACGCTGTGGATAAACATTTCCTTGAATTCTGGGGCAATTTTTTGATCAATACCGCAAAAGAGCAACAACGAATGGAAGACCTGTCCAAATGGATGCAGCAGGGATTTAAGGGGTTTGATGAACTGACGGCCATGTTCAACAAATTTTACGGCCTCGAACAGATGCAGAGAGACACGCCTGTCTACATGGAAACCTGGAAAAAAGCTTCCGAAAATTTCCTGCAATCCTTCAACGATTACATAGGTCTGATGGGCATGGTCCCAAAAGACAAACATCTGGCGCTGATCAAAAAATACGACGAACTTAAAGAAAAAGTTTCAGCCCAGGAAGAAACAATAAAACATCTGCGGCTGCTATTGGATGAAAAAAAGACCGAATCACAGAAAGAACTGGTCCAAGGATTTCAGGATCTCATCGAAAAACAGAGTAAAGAGTTTCAGGAAACAATGGAAACGTTTGGCAATTTTTTCAAAACAGATACAAACAAATCATAGTTAGTAACAAATGAAGGGGTATTACCTGAATGCTGCGTTGAGATAGTTGTTTAATAAAGCTAAAATACTCCAAGGGGGAAGGATATATGCTGGACATAAAGGGATCAGTTGCGGTTATTACCGGCGGCGGTGGTGGCATTGGCCTGGCAGTTGCCAAATACTGGGTTAAAAACGGCGGCAAGGTGGTTATCGCGGATGTGGCTGAAAAATTTCTGGAGCAGGCCGAAACTGAAATCAAAGCGCTTAACGGTGAAGTTGCTACGGTGCTCTGTAATGTGACCAAAGAAGATGATTGCGCCAAATTGGCTGATATTGCAATTGAAAAGTTTGGGCAAATCAATCTGGTTGCCCCCTTTGCAGGAATCATCAAGGATGGACTAATGCTTTCCACGGACAGAGAAACCGGGAAAGTTAATAGGAAAATGTCATTGGAACAATTTCAGATGGTGATTGATATCAACCTGACCGGTGTCTTTTTGACTGTTCGTGAATGCGTAGAACAAATGATCAATCATAACTGCAAGGGGCTGATTTGTCTGGTATCTTCCACCGGTTCTCTGGGCACGGCAGGTCAGATCAATTATTCCTCCAGCAAGGCGGCAATGTCGGTTATGCCCAAAGTTATCACAGCGGAGTTTTTCAGGCGCGGGCTTGCCGACAAAATTCGCTGTGTAGCTGTAGCACCCGGATATGTGGGAACGCCTATGGTAAAAGGCATGCCTCAAAAAGTTCTGGACAAAATTCTAGCGCAGGTCCCAATTGGACGTCTTGTTGAGCCGGAAGAAGTGGCTGCTTTGGTTGGGGATATCTATCGAAACGAAGCTCTGGCCGGAGATGTCTTTTATATCCACGGCGGATTGCGTCTGGGATCAAAGGGATAGAGGAATAACTAATATTTTCGATTATCAATCCTTCAGCGAGATATTTTTGACCATTAAGACCAGATCCTGATGTCTCCCTTGGAAATCTTTGATAAACCCTTTGAGAACCGCAGCCTCTTTGAAGCCCAGTTTTTCGAACAAAAAATAGGCCTCATCCAAGGCCGGCGCCATCTCGGCTGTTAGTTGCTCCAAACCAAAATCGGCGGCTATCAGAATCAGATTCTCTATGAGAATCGTTGCCAAACCTTTTTTCCTGTACTCTGGGTCGCATGTGATGCGAACTTCTCCCTGGTGTTTGGTCCAGCCGATGGGATTAAATTGCAAGGTAGCATTGGCCACAATTTGGTCGCCGTTTAAGGCAACAAGCGGCAGCACATGATCGTAATCAAGATCAAATATCCAGCTTTCAATTACTTTGGGATCGGTAACGTCGTCTCTAAGGCACATCCGATCCTCAGCGGGAAGTTTCAAGAAATACTTATGCAGAGCTTTCTCATCTTCTTTTCTGAGAGGCCTGATGGTAAGCTGACCTCCATCTTTTAGTTTTGTTGATTTGGGGTATTGATAAAGGATCATATTCTGTTAGTCTCCCTCTCTATCTCCGAAATCAAATACAATGATCTCATTATTTTGACATTATCTATAGTTTTTAAAGAGAGCCTCAAAAGTACCATTCCCGTTCAACGATAGTGGCAATTCCCATTCCACCGCCAATGCAAAGGCCGGCTAATCCCACGTTGGCATCCCTCTTTTCCATTTCATAGATTAAGGTTGTTAATATCCTGGCACCGCTGCAACCAATGGGGTGTCCTAAAGCAATGGCTCCGCCGTTAACGTTGACGATCTCCGGATCCAGATTCAAGTCTTTTAGGCACGCTATAGACTGGGCAGCAAATGCTTCGTTGAGCTCCACAAGGTCGATATCCTTTCCCAGTATCTCCCTTACCTTATTAATAGCACTTCGCACCGCATAAATGGGCCCGGTACCCATCAATTCAGGCTCACACCCCTGGTAATCATATCCTACGATCTTGGCCATTGGCCTTATTCCCATCTTAAAGGCTTTCTCCGCGTCCATAATTACTAGAGCCGCCGCCCCGTCGTTGATACCTGAGCTATTACCGGCAGTAGTTGTTCCGTCTTTACGGAAAGCCGGCCTAAGTTTGCTCAGTTTCTCCACAGTAGTACCGAATCTTGGAAACTCATCGGTATCGAAAATGATTGGATCACCTCTTCTTTGAGGGACTTCAATCGGAACGATCTCATCCTTGAAGCGTCCCGAAGTAATAGCCGCTTCAGCCTTTTGCTGGCTTTTTGCGGCAAACTCGTCCTGGTCTTGCCTGCTAATTCCGAATTTTTCTGCAATGTTTTCGGCGGTAATACCCATATGGGTATCCCCAAAAGAGCACCACAAACCGTCTTGAATCATAACATCAATGATCTGATCGTGTCCCATTTTATGACCCCATCTGCTATGAGGCAGTACGAAAGGTGCCTCACTCATGTTCTCCATACCGCCGGCGACAATGATATCCGCATCCCCGGATTTTATCGATTGGGCAGCCATGATTACCGCTTTCATGCCCGATCCGCAAACTTTGTTGACCGTAGTTGCAGGGATATATTGGCTTATTCCCGCCCGAAGCGCCGCCTGACGTGCTGGATTTTGACCTAACCCGGCCTGCAGGACGTTGCCCATAATTACCTCATCGATCTTTTCCGCTCGAATCTTGGCTCTGGCGAGAACCTCCTTGATTACAAGCCCTCCTAACTCAACAGCAGATACATCTCTTAAAATACCCCCAAACGAACCAACAGCAGTGCGAGCGGCGCTCGCTATCACAACCTCACGCATAAAATCTCCTTTATCTATAAACTATCCTAACTTCGGGTATATGTCCTTAACAAGAACGGCGATGTCTTCATAGTTATTATCATAGAGGATTCTCACAAAGTTCTTCAAGATGGCTGCCTGGGCGAAGCCATTTTTTTCAAAAGCCCTGATCACATAGGTGCGGGAAGCAATGACCTTTGCACAGAGTTTCTCCAGATGGACCTTTAGAGCCAGCTTTGAAAACTCTTCTAAAAGTAAAGAGCCCAAACCACGTTGTTGAAATTCCGCGGCCACAGTGATCCTGATCTCGCCCACGTGCTTTCCCCACCCAAAAGTCTCCCTGTGCAGAGTTGCGTTTGCAAGAATCCTTCTTTCGTGTTCTGCAAGTATCGGCAAAACCCTATTATAGTTTAAATTGCGGCACCATTTTTCAATCAGTATTCTGTTGGTCGCATCGTTTCTCAGATACCTTCTGTCTTCTTCAGGAAACGAAATGAAAAACCTGTAGAGTGAATCTTGATCGTCCCTGGTCATTGGCCTTAGCATACAGCTGAAACCGTCCGGTAAAACAATCTCTTTGGGGTATTCTTCCAGCATATCCTCTCCTATATATAGTAACTTTTCAATACACTATAGGTGATTTTATTTTTTGAGCGGCTTAGGAGGACTGACAATAGCCTCTCCATCTAAAACCTGTGTGCCCTCCTGATTCACACAGACGGTCTTTAACCGAACCCGATTTTTCCCATCCATGATTTCTATCACTTCTACGCGGGCGGTAATGGTATCGCCAATTCGTACAGGCGCTAAAAATCTCAAATCCTGTTTAACATAAATGCTGCCTGTGCCGGGTAGTTCGTTTCCTATTACGGTGGAAATGAAACCTGCCGACAGCATACCGTGGGCAATGCGGGTTTTGAAAAAGGTATTTTTAGCATAAGCCTCGTTAATGTGGGCCGGATTGAAATCGCCGGTTATTCCGGCATATAAATAGATATCAGATTCTGAGACAGTTTTTGCAAACTTGGCCGTATCGCCGATGTTAAGTTTGTCGATGGTTTTTCCGATCATCTTAAACTCCTTTTATTTATAAATCCTAACTTGGATCTGCCTGAGGCGGAGAACCGAACAGGGATTTATTTTTGATACAAAGGCACAAAAAATTTAAAACCAGGATCTATGGCTCCACATATCCTCTTCCAGCGATTTTTTATCTTCCTGTAGGCTGAGATACATAGAAGCATTCTGGATGGCCAGTCCTCCGGTATGGGCCAAAGCATTCACCAGAATAATGACATCTTCAGGATACTTCCGGCCAGTACCGCTGAAAAGACTCATCACGCCGATGACCTCTTCCCTGGCCTTGATGGGAACACAGAGCATTGAAACAACGCCTTCTTTAGTAATCTCTTCTTTATACTGTAACCGACTGTCTGTAGATACATCTTCGATAATGACGGTTTCACCTTTTAGTGCCTGTGCAATGCTTTTTTCGATGGAGACAGGGCCTTTGTTTTGAAATTCTTCACTCAGACCATAGCTTGCCACAAGGTCAAGATTGCCGGTTTCATGGTTCAAAAGACGTATCAACACGCCTTTCATCCCTAATGCTTCACAGATTTCAGCCGTCAAAATATGTAACACCTGGTTTATGTCCAAAGTCGAGTTGATACTGGAGGTCAGGTCAAGAAACAGCATCGAGTTCATACTCATCCGTTCGAACAAGCGGGCCCGTCCGATGGCGATTCCGCCCTGGTCGGCCAGTGCAGCTAAAAAGTTGATTTCATCTTTTGAAAAATCTCGATGTTTTGCGGTATAAAGGGATAGTATGCCGATAGCCTTTTCTTTTATCATGACTGGAACAGAAAGAATGGATGTAATGCCTTCGGTTTTTTTCGCCTCAAGGTTTTTCAAACGAGAATCTGTGGTTGCATCGTAAAACGAGAGATATCCCTCCTTTAAAATTTCGTCTACGATTTTCTTGGCTCGTATGGGATTTGCATGCAAATAGTTTTCAGACAATCCTTTCTGAGCCATTGGAACAAACACATCCTTTTCCTCATCAGCCAGAAAAAGGCATGCAGCTTTTGCATCCATGGTATCGATAGCGCTATGGACGATCAAGTCCAGAAGCTTTTCTTTACTCAGCGTTGTTCCAAATGCCTTGCTGATTTTGCAAAAGATTTTAAAATAGTTGTTTCTCTTTGTCATCGAATGTCTCCTAACAAATTATTTTTTCTTTTTAGTTTTCAATGCTGATGTTTTTTTTGGGGTCTTTTTCGCAGTGGTTTTTTTTGTTCCACGCTTCTTTTTGTCTTCATCCCTCTCTTTGAGCCAGTGAACAATTCTGGGTGCAAATTCTTTTTGACACTTTGAACTCACATAAATACCAATATGACCCGTGTCCAGACAAATATCTTCGACATCCTTGCTGCCAACCTTACCTATAAGCAGTTCACAGGCTTCTGGCGGGACAAGATGGTCATATTTCCCGTAATAATTCAAAAGGGGCATGGTAATTTTTTTTAGATCTACGCGTTTTCCGCCCACTTCCATTTTACTCTGGATCAACAGATTCTTCTGGTAACAATCTCGAACAAACTGTCGAAAAGTCTCTCCAGGTACATCCGGGCTGTCAAAGATCCATTTTTCCATCCGGACAAAGTTTTCTACAAATTTTTTGTTGGCCATATTTTCTATAAACCCCACATACTTGTCGATCATCAATCGGGCCGGGTTAAGTAACAGAAAACCCATGTTCATGATATCTCCAGGGATATTACCGTAAGTATCTACAATACGATCCACATCCATATCCTTCATCCAGATATGTAACAATCCCTGGTTGGTATCGAAGTTTGTGGGTGTCACCGTGGTCACCAGATTTTTAACCTTCTCGGGATGAAGGGCGGAGTAAATGACACAGAACGTACCGCCCATACAAATTCCCATCAAATGGATTTTATCCAGATTGTGTTTGTCGAGAATAAAATCAACGATATTATCCATATATCCGTTCACATGATCGTCGATGGTGAGATACCTATCTTTGCGAGCCGGATAACCCCAATCTATCATATAAACGTCTATCCCTTCCTGTAAAAAATTTTGTACTACGCTCCTTCCAGGCTGAAGATCAAGCATGGTTTCCCGGTTAATCAACGCGTAAACCACCAGAAGGGGCCTTTTGAGTTGAATGTCAACGGTCGGCTTATAATGCTTTAATTTTACCCGATCTTCTTCATAAATGACATCATAAGGTGTGATGGCAATTTCGGTTTCAAGGGGTTCAAGCAGCACATCCGACGCTTTTTGGGCACTTTCCCCGGCCTTTTCCGCCTCCTCTGCCAGTTTGGATAAAATAAGATCGACGGATATTTTGGGTTGAGCCATGAAATCACCTCCAATTCGATTTTGGATGTTGGATTTCGGGTTTTAAGCTTCGAAACAAAACTTTATTTTGAGGATCGCTATAATTTTCGCACCGTACAGTGAAATTCAAGCAGGTCAGTTGATATCCTTATGAACCCTTTTCGAGTTCTTTTATCCGCTTTTTTAATAGGTAAATCTCCTTGTACAGTTCATCCATTTCCTTTTGTGTCGGAACAGGCAGCATATACAACAGGGTATCCTGTAGAAGTTCTTTTTTAGCTTCCGAAAATTCCGACATTGAATGAAGGGTTTTATGCAGTAACTGTGTGTATTCAAAGGATTGAAGCAGCGTCATGTAATGTCCTTCCAGTATTTTTATCCACATCTGGTAATACGCTTTTGAATCTTCGGGAAGATTTCCTTTGTCCGCCAATTCCGTCAGTTTTTCCTGCATGACCTGGAAGGATTTTTCCATAGGTAAAGATAACAGACGCAAAAATTCAGTCAGACTGGATTGAAACATGTTGAATTTATCCACAGAACGGATCATTTTCTCTTGATAAAATCGCGTCAATCCCAATTGTGGTATATTAAAAATTTTTCTCAATTCAGTTTCATAGAGTTGTGTCCACAGTTTAACAGTATCTTCGTCGAGGTTTTCAAACGTATAAGACGTTGTCGATTTTTGGACTTTTCCGGCCCTGTCAAGCCATTGCTGCTGAAAATGAACAAAACTGTTCAGGCAGGTTTGGGCGATTTTCAAAAAGATTTCCGGCAGCACCCCGGTTTCTTTAAAAAGAGTCTCCATGGTTTCCGGTTCAGTGGCAATCTGTGACCATGCCTTCCATGTTTTTTGCGTGCTTTCCCATGATTTCTGAAACCGGCTTGTTTTATCATCTCTTTTTGAATCCCGTTTAGCACCGCTGGCAGTATTGAAGGGGGGCCACATTGAGGACATGGATTCCCAAAATGTCATGGATGTTTTCATCCAGTCTGAAAAAAAAATTTCCGGTCCGATTCGATTCTTTTTGTTGTCATTCATCGCTCACCTCGTTTTATAGGACAATCAATCCGTCTTTTTTTATTTTGTATCTTCAAGACATAGAATGTCAATAATTAAGCTATTAAAAATAAAAGATTGAAATATTTGCCATACGTTTTATTTCTAGGGGGAAATCCCCACTGGATGGGGCGTTCCCCTATTAAAATGAACCCTTTGTCTTATAGACATATTTTTCTATAAATTGATAATATCCGCTATAAAGGTTTTCAATTGGGATAAAAGGGTGGGAGGCTACATTTCTAACCCCTGTACATCGAATGGTTCCTCAATTATAGGGAACCATTCTTTTCGTTATTCCTGTTTTTCGACTCCGCATTATGGCCGTAGGCTTGTCATTTCAAGCCATGATTAGCAAATTAAATCAGACAGATAAGCTTGAATTCCTTGCTGATTGTCGGAACACAATAGACGTGTCTGCCTGTGCCGTGCGGTGGAGGTCCTGATCTGTCGGGATAAAGCGCGGCGGAAATCCTGGTTGTCGCACATACCGCTTGTGTTGCGGGGCTAAGGGGATAGAAATTATTGACCACCTTCGGGTAAACCCGTCAGGGGGGGACAAGCTTTTTTATAAGATCCCGCAAATTAACCCGTCTCCGGAGGGTTTACCTGCGGGAGTTTTATGACATCGTTACAAGATGTTATTGAAAGGAGGATGATATGAGTGGAAGCGTTTATAAAGTTGTTGAACTGGTGGGTACGAGTGA
>Ga0102962_1000947_pt1 | contig 12095 bp, 11 predicted proteins | sample SalPonF2_C_D2_MG_FD_84519 | JGI IMG/M metagenome (GOLD analysis project Ga0102962, IMG submission 84519) | Salt pond soil microbial communities from South San Francisco under conditions of wetland restoration - Salt Pond MetaG SF2_C_D2_MG ...
CCCCCAATTAACAACCCCAAACAAAACGCCAAAACCTGAACACGGTTATTAATTTTTTCCACTACCCCAATCCCTTGAGTACGAATCGTCATCTCCGATGACGCATTAAAAATTTTTTTGCAAATATAAAGAGACGGTCGAAAAAATCAAATTTTTATTACTGAAAAATTTGTCGCTGACCGGCTTATACGTGATTTATTTTTCTGAATTATCCGGATTGGATTACATGAAATTGCGCTGCATATCAAGCCGCAGCGCCTAAATGCCCTTACTTATTCGTTGTTTCCCGATATGACTTGTCCTACTTTTTTATTAGAAAATTCTTATTTTAGTTTTTAAAAATCAAAGGTGACAATGCGCGTCAGTCGCAACAATAATGCATTCAACCTTGCATGCTATTTGCGAATGAGAATCATCCTATACACCTTTAGGAAGTACTGATCACTGCCGCATACCTTTCTCGATTGCCGAACCCGTCCACGGGGGTTCTGAAAAAGCTGACGCCAGTTAATCGACAAGTCGCCACGTCTTCATCGGAAAGTACTCGCGGGACGGATAGACGGCATGTATACCTGCTTCACGCCCACTGCGGGCGCGCTGAAGCGCGTCCAAATCGGCTCGCGCCGATTTGTCGAACCTATCGTCCATTGTCCGTGGGTTCGAATCGAAATGACGGAAATGCCTACGCCTTCGTCATATCCAAATGTTTATGGCGGAGAGGGAGGGATTCGAACCCCCGGACGGTTGCCCGTCAACGGTTTTCAAGACCGTCGCTTTCGACCACTCAGCCACCTCTCCGCGGTTCGGTGCCAGGCCTAAGCCGGGTATCATAACGTTTGACGGCCCGCGAGGCCAATGCGCACCTTGCCCTATCAGGAGCCTGAACCATGTCCAGAGATCCACGCCGAGACCCTGTCAACATTCCCGATCTGGCCGGCCATATTCGCCAGACGCTGGCCGCCCTGGGCGAAGATCCGGAACGCGAGGGCCTGACCTCCACTCCTGAGCGGGCCGCAAAGGCCCTGGCCTTCCTGACGCAGGGTTACGAAACCCGGCTCGAGGACGTGGTGCGCAACGCCCTGTTCACGACGGCCAACGACGAAATGGTGATCCTCAAGGATATCGAGCTTTTCTCGCTGTGCGAGCATCACATGCTTCCCTTCTTCGGCCGGGTGCATATCGGCTATCTGCCGGACGGCAAGGTGATCGGCGTTTCGAAGCTGGCACGCATCGTGGACCTGTTCGCCCGCAGACTCCAGATCCAGGAACAGCTCACCCAGGAAATTGCCCAGGCCGTGCTGGATGTGACCAATGCACGCGGTGTCGGCGTCCTGGTGGAGGCGCGTCACCTGTGCATGATGATGCGGGGCGTGGAAAAGCAGAATTCGATCATGAAGACTTCCATGATGCTCGGCCTGTTCCGCAAGAACCCTGCGACCCGCGCGGAGTTCCTGAGCACCATCCAGAGCTGAATCCGGCCTTCAGACCAGGCGGCGGCAAAAGATCAGGGCATCCTCGCGCCCGCCGTCTGGCCCATTCGGGTAATAGCCGCGCCGGCGGCCGAATTCGCTGAATCCGGCGCGCGTATACAGCGACTGGGCAACGAGATTGGACGGGCGAACTTCCAGGAACATGCACTGCGCACGCTGGTTTGCCGCTGCAACGAGAAGGAACTCGAGCAGGGCGGCTCCGATGCCTTGGCCCTGGTAATCCGGATCCACGGCCAGGTTGAGCAAATGCGACTCGCCCGCAGCGACCGAGATTATGCCGTAGCCCACCACCTGACCTTCCCACACCGCACCCCAGCAGTCATAGCCAACGCCGAGGCAGTCTTCGAATATTCCCCGGCTCCATCCCAGGCCCCGATAGGCCCGGTCTTCGATATCCGTTAAGCGATCGAGATCGGCGGTAACGAGGGGCCGTATACCCAGGGTCTGGAGAGGACTGACGGCGCTCATGCGGCCTTCGGGGGAACTTGCGAACACGCCAGGCGCAGATCGTCCCAGGTCTTGCGCTTGGCCGAGGGAGTGCGCAACAGGTAGGCCGGATGGTAGGTCACCACCACCGGGCGCCCATCAGGACCCTCGTGGACCCGCCCGCGCAAGCGCCCCACCGGCGTTTCCACTCCAAGGAGGTTGTGCGCGGCCACGCGTCCTACCGCAAGGATGAGCTCGGGATCAACCCGCGCAATCTGGGCCTGAAGGTATTGGCTGCAGGCCTCGGCCTCCTCGGGACGGGGATCGCGGTTGCCGGGCGGACGGCACTTGACGATATTGGTAATGAATACCTCATCCCGGGATGTGCCGACCGCCTCCAGGATGGCATCCAGCAACTGACCGGCCTTGCCCACGAATGGCTCTCCGCGTCGATCTTCTTCCGCCCCTGGCGCCTCGCCGACTATCATCCAGCGCGCAGCCCGCGAACCGACACCGAAAACCGTATGTTGCCGATGCTCGGCCAGCGCACAGCGGGTGCACCCCGCAACCCGCTGCTCGAGTTCTTCCCAGTCCGGGAGGTCCGTCTCCCGCACGCGGGCGGCGGGAGCGGCTTCGGCTGCGGGCGGCACTTCAGCCACGGTGGATTCCGCCGTAGTAGCCGTGTCCCCGGCATAGCCACGCCGTGACCAGGCGACCAGTCCCAGGTCCTTCAGGATCCCGGCCCGCTCGCTCGCAGAAAGGGGATCAGCGCTCATGCAGGCATGGGCCGGGGCTCACCAACTCGGCGCGAGTCATTTGCGGCGGCGCAGGTAGCGCCGGTAGAGGCGAACGAACCACCATAGCGGGGCCGACGCCGCATAGACGAAGAAGACACCGAAGAGTACGCCGGGCGGCGACAGCGTCACCAGGATGAAAATCAGCGGAATCAGCAATATCGTCGGGAAGGCGAGACGCCGGTCCAGGCGCAATTCCTTGAAGCTGTAGTAGCCCAGGTTGGAGACCATGAGTATGCCCCCCATCACCGTCACCGCCAGCGCGGGGATCGCGTAGATCTTCGCGGAATAGCCCTGGCTGACGCTGAACCAGACGAGGCCGGCGATCATGGCGGCCGCCGCAGGACACGGCAGCCCCTGGAAATAGCGCTTGCCGACGGTGCCCGCACGCGCGTTGAACCGGGCCAGGCGCAGGGCCGTGGTGGCCGCGTAGAAGAAAACCACCAGCCAGCCTACCTTGGCCCAGACCGGGCCGTAGACATCCAGCGCGCGCAGGCAAAGCGCGTAAATCATCAATGCCGGCGCCAGGCCGAAGGAGACGACATCGGACAAGCTGTCGTACTGCGCGCCGAAGGCGGTCGCGGTGCCCGTCCACCGGGCCACGCGCCCATCGAGGCCGTCGAAAACCATCGCGATGTAAATGGCAATGGCAGCCACCGAGAAATGGCCATTCATGCTCGCGATGATGGAATAAAAACCTGCGAACAGCGCCGCTGTCGTAAACAGGTTGGGCAGCAGGAAAGCGCCCCGGCGACGGGGTTGCGCCGGGTTCTCCGGGTTTTCCGTATCGGTCGAGTCTGGATGAGGACCGGATTGCAAGGGTTTCAGGTTGGGCTCCATGGCCTGTCGGGCGATAAACCTGTGCTTAGGATGCCATCTTGCCCCCGCCGGGGCCAACTCCTCCGCTTTTGGCCAGCGCCCGCAAGCGGCTGCGAACGGCCTCGATGGGATGCTCGCGCAGCTTTTGGCGCGCATTTTCCAGTTGTGGAGAGCCTTCGCGGATTTCCCGGGCCAGGTTCGCGGCAAACTGTCCGTCACGAATCCTGGACAGCGCCTCGCGCATGGCTGTCGCGGACTCATCGTTGATCACGTTCGGGCCGACCTGCAGCCCCCCGAAAGCCGCAGTGGAAGAGATGCTGTCCCACAACGACGCCAGGCCTTGCTCGTAGATCAGGTCCGCCATCAGTTTGATCTCCTCCAGGCAGCAAAAATAGGCGATTTCGGGTTGATAACCCGCTTCCTCGAGGGTCGTGAAGGCCTTCGTAATCAATTCCGTAAGACCGCCAACCAGTACCGCCTGTTCCGCGAACAGGTCGGTTTCGACCTCTTCCGTGAACGTGGTCTCGATGACGGCCACGCGTCCCTCGCCCAGCGCCCGCGCATAACCGAGGGCGCGCTTACGCGCCTGGCCGCTCGCATCGTGCTCCACGGCAACGAAACCTGCCGTGCCATGGCCTGCTTCATAACGTGCGCGTACCTGCTCACCGATACCCGAAGGCGCTACCAGGATGACATCCAGATCCTCGCGCGGTTCGATCAGTCCGTAGTGAATGTTGTAACCATGGGCGAACACCAGGGCTCCGCCCGGTTTCAGCGCAGGTTCGACAATCTCCGCATAAACCGCCGGCTGCGCCTCGTCCGGCACCAGCATCGCCACCAGATCGGCGCCCGCAACCGCGGACTCCGGCTTCTCCACGCGCAGGCCATCGTCCCGCGCCCGGGCCCGCCGCGGCGACTCCTCGCGCAACCCGACGATGACGGAAACGCCGGAATCACGCAGATTCAGGGCCTGGGCGCGCCCCTGGGACCCGTATCCCAGGATGGCTACCGTAGCCTCGCCGAGGTCGGCTTCGCGCAATTCATCGGACGGCACGAGGGCCATAATCTCTACTCCTGCTCCCAAGACCGATAGAATAGCGGCCTTTGATACTGCAATGCAGCGGAAACTGCCTGATGCGTCTATCCGAATTACTCATACAAACCCTGCGTGAAGCGCCGGCCGAGGCCGAAGCCGTCAGCCACAAGCTGATGCTGCGGGCCGGGCTGGTGCGCCAGCATGCCGCAGGCATCTATAGCTGGCTGCCCATGGGGCTGCGCGTGCTGCGCAAGGTGGAAACCATCGTGCGCGAGGAAATGCTGCGCATCGGCGCTGCGGAATTGCTGATGCCCGCGGTCCAGCCGGCGGAATTGTGGCAGGAATCCGGCCGCTGGAAAAAATACGGGGCCGAGCTTCTGCGCATCACCGACCGCAAGGGACGCGAATTCTGCTTTGGCCCGACGCACGAGGAAGTGGTCACCGACCTGGTGCGGCATATCGTCAGCTCCCACCGGCAGTTGCCGCTCACGCTGTTCCAGATCCAGACCAAATTCCGCGATGAAAAACGCCCGCGCTTCGGCATCATGCGCGCACGCGAATTCGTGATGAAGGACGCCTACTCGTTCCATCTGGACGAGGACTCCCTTGAAGCGACTTATACCCGGATGCGGGAAGCGTATTCCCGCATTCTCGAGCGCATCGGCCTCGACTACCGCATGGTGGAAGCCGATTCGGGCAGTATCGGCGGCAATACGTCACATGAGTTCCATGTCCTGGCCGACGCCGGCGAAGACACCATCGCCTATTCGCCGGAGGGCAACTATGCCGCCAACGTCGAACTCGCACATGCCAAGCCTCCTTCGGGCGAACGTCCTGAGCCTGCGCAGGAGATGACCCGGGTGCCCACGCCCAATGCACAAACAATCCCGGAGGTCTCCAACCTGCTCGGGATCAAACCCAGGCAGTGCGTAAAGACCCTGATCGCCCGCGGCAGCGAAACCCCCGCGGTCGCGCTCGTGGTGCGTGGCGACCATGAACTCAACCCGATCAAGGCGGCACGGCTCCCCGAGGTAGCGGAACCGTTCGCCCTGCTCGACGCCGAGGAAATACAGAAACTGGGCAACCTGCAATTCGGCAGCATCGGGCCGGTTTCGCTCGAACTGCCCGTCATTGCGGACCGCGACGCCACCGTTCTCGCCGATTTCTGCTGCGGCGCGAATACGCCCGGCGAGCACTTCACCGGCGTGAACTGGGGTCGGGACCTGCCGGAACCCGCGGTGGCCGACCTGCGCAGCGTGGTCGAGGGCGATGCCAGCCCCGACGGCAAGGGGAAACTCAAGTTCGTGCGCGGCATCGAAGTCGGCCATATTTTTCAGCTCGGCACCGTGTATTCGGAAAAGCTCGGCGCCGTCGCGCAGGACGAACACGGCGCCGAGCGTGCGCTGATCATGGGCTGCTACGGCATCGGCGTTTCGCGCATCGTAGCGGCCGCCATCGAACAGTGTCATGACGAACAGGGGATCCTCTGGCCCGAGGCAATCACGCCTTTCCAAGTCGTGGTGATCCCGGTCGGCGCTGCCCGTTCACCGGAACTCCGGGGACACGCCGAGCGCGTGCACGACGAATTGAATTCCGCCGGATACGAAGTCCTGCTCGACGACCGCAACCTCCGTCCCGGCGTCATGTTCAAGGACGCGGAACTGATGGGTATTCCCCATCGGCTGGTCATCAGCGAACGCGGCGTGGAAAAAGGCACGGTCGAATACCGTGGCCGCCAGGATGCGGAAAGCCAGGACGTCGAACGCGAACAACTCATGGATTTCCTGCGCGAAAGAATCGGTGAGCGTAAATAACGTCAAGTCCATCCATGCTTTATGCATGACGGGCGCCCTGCTTCTGGCATGGCCCGCCATGGGCGGACCAGCGCCCACGGCCTCCACGGCGTTGCGCGCGCAGGTTCATTCGGCCCTGAGCCAGCCCAACAAGTCCAATGACAATCGTTATAACCGCAGCGTCTGGATGAAGACCATGTCCGCCCGGCTCGCCAGCTATATCAGCAGCCCAAAGCGGCGGAAAAAGCTCCTTGTGCTCGTACGGAGTGAAGCGGACCACGCCGGCGTGCCCCCTTCGTTGGTACTCGCCATGATCAACGTGGAAAGCGATTTCAAGCCATGGGCGGTATCGGCGGTCGGCGCACAAGGGCTGATGCAGATCATGCCCTTCTGGCTTAAAGTGGCCGGCAAACCGGGCGACAATCTGTTCAATCCGCGCACCAATGTAAGGATCGGCTGCACGGTGCTTGCCTATTACCTCAAGCGCAGCCACGGGGACATAGCCGAAGCGCTGCAGCGCTACTACGGGAAACGTTTCGGGAACCGTTACACGACCCGTGTACTGAGATTGCTCGAGAACCGCTGGTACTGGAAATAACCCGCAGGCAGGCTAGCGGATCTCGAAACGGTCGAACGCTTCGGCCGGTTCATCCGCCTCCTCGACGTGCACGTCCTGTACGCGCGCAGAAGGCGGGCCTTCCGCCAGCCACTCGATCAGGGCACCTACGGCGTCGGCGGATCCGTACGCCAGCACTTCGACTTCACCGCTCGGGCGATTGGCCGCGTAACCCCGCAATCCGAGTTGATGCGCCCTGCTGCGAGTCGCCATGCGAAACCCCACACCCTGCACCCGGCCTTCTACACGGGCACGAACGCAACGTGAGGCGTCATTCATTATCCTGCTCCCGGGCAACCAGGGCCCTGAAAAACGTGGGGCTCCCGAAGGAGCCCCACAATAGTCGTGCTTTGTAAGCGACGATAATCAGTGCTTGCCACCCGACCCGCTGCTCATCGAGCTGCTCATCTTGGACTGCTGGGCATTCAGCCAGGCATGGTCCTTGGACAGGGCCTGGCCGTTCTTCCAGGGACCGCGCGTCTTGGCGTAATTCGTCGCGCTGTTCACTTCGTCCTTCATCGGGTTCATCCGCACGTTCAACTGCTGCTGCGGATAGATAAGATCGGGATCCTTGATCTTGTCGGCATTGTTCATGTAGATCAACGGCCACTCGTAGGGGTTGCCATAGATCGAAGACTTGCCGGAAATACCCCAGAGCGTATCGCCCCGCGTGACCGTGTACGTAGTCTGCGCGGACTGCAACTGCGAAACGAGCGCGCTGAGCGTGTCGTATGCATCCTTGCCCTGGTTGTTGGCAATTTCGGTTTCACCCTGTTGCAGCTGTGACTGCTCGGATGAATTCAGGTTCGTATGCTGGCGAGCCTGGGCATCCAGCGTGCGAGCCTTGTCCAGGTAATAAGCATTGGTAGCCGCATCGGTCTGCTGGCAAACCTGGTTGGCCAGATCCTGCGCCTTCTTGTCATTCGGAACCTTGGCAGCCTGTTTGGCCTGATCCAGCATCTGCTGCGCCTGATCCACGGACACACCGAGCTTCTGCGCCTGGGAAATGCACTGCTCGGCATTCGCCAAGGCCTGCTCCGTAGCAGCGCTAGGCTTCGGCGGCGGGGGTTTCTTGTGAGCGCAACCAGCGAGGACACCCGCCAGGACGAGGGCGCCGCCGACTTTCAGCACGGTGGTCTTATTCATAGCTTTTGATCTCCATTTCGAGACATTGAAAACCCATGGCGATACACGCCATCCTCCGACACGAGGATGGCATCAAAATCCAAGGCTGTCAAGACTTTATCGCCTGTTTGTTGTCATAAGCCTGAAGCAATTAAGGCGAGGTAAGAATCCTCTTACCCGAATGCTCAGCCCCCATCCGGACTTGCGGTGGCCGGTGCCGGTGCTGTCGACGGGTGTGCAGCATGCCAGGCCCTGGCCTTGGCCGTCGCTTTACGAGCTTCCCGTGCGGCGCGCCTGGCGCTCTGCCGGGCCCGGTCGTAATTATTCGATTCAAGGGCGAAACTGGCATCATCCAGCCAATGCTCGGCCTCGGCGTACAAGGTCGGGGCATAACGCTGGGCGCCGGCCTGGCGTGCAGCCTGAAGCGCCTGGCGGGCGTTACTCATGGCCTGCACCGGCACAGTCGCACAGCCCGCCATGGCGAGCATTCCACCCACTATGAGAGCGATAAGCGCCTTTTTCATGAGAGCACGCTAGCAGCAGCCTCGACCGTGGTCAAGCAGGTTGATGGCGCTACAATTATGGTTTCGGCTATCTTTGTGAAAAACAGTGAAAAAGATCACGCTTTACCACAATCCCCGCTGCTCGAAATCGCGCAGTGCCAAAGCACTTCTGGAAGAACATGGTGCCGAATTTTCAATCGTCGAATACCTGAAAACACCACCCGACGTCGAACAGTTGAAAGCACTGGCCGGCAAACTCCGGCTGCCCGTACGCGAGATGCTCAGAACCAATGAAAGCATCTATCGCGAATTGCAATTGGACAGGGTTGATAGTGAGGAAGCGTTGTTCAAAGCCGTTGCCGAACACCCGATCCTGCTGCAACGGCCCATTGCGGTTGCCGGCAATAACGCGGTGATAGGCCGGCCGCCGGAAAACGTGCTGGAACTGATATGAACGCAAGTTCCGTACTGGTTCTTTATTACAGCCGTTACGGCGCCACCCGCCGCATGGCCGAACGCATCTGCCGGGGCGTGGAAGAAGTGCCCGGCATGCAGTCGCGCCTGCGTACCGTTCCGGCGGTTTCCACGGTCACCGAATCCATCGAACCGGACATACCGGAAGACGGCCCCCCGTACGTGACCCGCGACGATCTCGCGGAGTGCTCCGCATTGATTCTCGGGAGCCCCACGCGCTTCGGCAACATGGCGGCAGCCCTGAAGTACTTTCTCGACGGTACCGGCAGCGAATGGCTCGCGGGAACCCTGGCAGGGAAGCCTGCGGCGGTATTTACGTCCACCTCCACCCTGCACGGCGGGCAGGAAGCCACACTCCTCACCATGGCGATCCCCCTGCTCCATCACGGGATGTATCTCGTCGGCCTGCCCTACACCGAAGAAAAACTGCAAACCACGAAAAGCGGCGGCGCACCGTACGGCGCCAGCCATGTCGCCGGCATGCGCAGCGACCGCAACCTTGACGACGACGAGGCCTACCTATGCCGTGCGCTGGGGAAAAGGGTGGCAGAGTTGGCGAAGCGGCTCACCGACAGCGCATAAGGCACCCAGACCATTGCGGTGCAGCGGTCACCGCCGCACATGAACATGGTCAAGCCGATCGCGTCCATGCGTATGCATTGTCGAACAGGCGCTGCCAGGGACTCTCTTCCGGCCAGTCGGCAGGATGCCAACTGAAGTTCAAAGTACGGCACACGCGTTCGGGGTGCGGCATCAGGGCGAGGACCCGTCCGTCGGCATTCGCAAACGCCGTGGCGCCGCCCGGGGAACCATTGGGATTGGCCGGATAGCGTTCGGCCGGCTTCCCCGGCGCTTCGACGTAACGCAACGGCACTTGCCCCGATGCCACCAGTGCATCGAGGTCTTCCTTGCCGGAAAACTCGGCGCGCCCTTCGCCATGGGCTACGGCAATCGGCAGCACCGAGCCGGCCATGCCGTCGAAGAACGGGGAGATCGAATCCATCACCTCGACCAGAGACAGGCGTCCTTCGAACTGTTCACTGCGGTTGCGGCGGAACTGGGGCCAGTGTTCCGTGCCCGGGATAAGCTCGGATAGCGTGGCGAGCATCTGGCAGCCATTGCAAATACCGATGGCAAAACGATCCGTATGCGCAAAGAAGCGGGCAAAGGGGTCACGCAGGCGTTCGTCCAGCAGGATCGACTGGGCCCAGCCACGCCCCGCGCCGAGTACGTCGCCGTAGGAAAAGCCGCCGGGCGCGGCGAGGCCTGCATAGTCCTCGAGGCTGCGCGTACCGGCGATGAGTTCGCTCATGTGCAGATCGATCGCGTCGAAGCCGGCACGGTCGAAGGCCGCGGCCAACTCGCGCTGGCTGTTGACGCCCTGCTCGCGCAGTATCGCCACCTGAGGCCGGTCAGTATGCACGGCCGGCGCTTCGCGCTTCGCGGGATCGAATGTCAGGCGTGCCGCGCCAAGACCCGGCGCATCTGCATCGCACTGCAGGGCGTATTCTTCGTCCGCGCAAGCCGGCTCATCGCGTAAACGACGGATGCGCCAACTCACTTCGGACCAGGCGCGCATCAAATCGGGCCATGCGGCGCTATAAAGAATTTGGCTACCACCGGCAAACCTGACTTCTGAATCGTCACGCAGCGTGCCAATGCGGTGCAGACAATCGGCCAGGCCATGGCGCTCGCATTCGGCCTGCAAACGCCCGGCATCGGCGGCACGAACCTGGACCACGGCGCCCAGTTCCTCGGCGAACAAGGCCGCCAACGGGTCGTCGCCCAGATCGTCCAGGTCGATATCCAACCCGGTATGTGCAGCCAGTGCCATCTCGATTGCGGTGATAGCGAGGCCCCCATCGGAACGGTCGTGGTAAGCCAGCAATCGCCCCTCCGCCGCCAGCGCGCGGATCGCGGAGAAGAATCCTTTGAGCCGGGCCGGATCGTCGACGTCCGGAACCGGATCCGACGTTCGTCCATAGACCTGCGCCAGCGCACTGCCGCCCAGCCGGTTACGCCCGTTGCCCAGATCCAGCAACCACAATTCCGTGTCCGCTTCGCGTTGCAGTTCGGGCGTCAGTGTCGCCGCCGCATCGCGCACGGGCGCGAAAGCGGTTACCGCCAACGAAAGCGGCGAGCGCACTTCGGTGTTCTCCTTCCCGTCCTGCCAGGCCACACGCATCGAGAGAGAATCCTTGCCAACCGGAATCGCGAGGCCCAAGGCCGGGCACAACTCGGCACCCACCGAGCGCACGGCGTTATACAGATCGGCGTTGTCGGCCGCTGTGCCCGCCGCCGCCATCCAATTCGCAGAAAGACGGACATCGGTCAGGCGCGGGATATCCGCTGCCGCAATGTTCGTCACCGCCTCGCCCACGGCCATGCGCGCCGAGGCCGGTGCATGGGTCACGGCAATCGGCAAGCGTTCGCCAAGCGCCATGGCCTCGCCGGCCTGCCCGTGATAATCCGCCGTAGTAACGGCAACATCCGACACCGCCACCTGCCACGGCCCGACCAATGGGTCACGTACGCTGAAACCGCCGACCGTGCGGTCGCCGATGGTAATCAGAAACCCCTTGTCGCCGACACCGGGCAGGGACAGAATCCGTTCGACCGCCTCTCCCACCGGGACGTCCGGCGACGCCTGCGCCGCCGCACCAGCCGGTTTACGGGTCGTGCCCGACAGTTCGAGCGGCGGCAGATCACCGAGCAGCACGCGCATGGGCAAGTCGACCACCGTCTTCCCGGTGCGTCCATCCTCGACCAACAAGTGGCCGTCGTCACTGGCCTCGCCAATGACCGCCCATGGACAACGCTCGCGATCGCACAGCTCTTTGAATGCCTGCTCGTCTTCCGGGGCAATCGCCAGGACATAGCGTTCCTGGGCTTCGTTACACCACAGCGCCATCGCGCTCATGCCCGGTTCGGCAGAGGGCACGCGAGCAAGATCGATGTGCCCGCCGAGGCCGGCATCGTCCAGCAATTCGGGCACCGCGTTCGACAAGCCACCGGCGCC
>Ga0102962_1000948_pt1 | contig 12091 bp, 10 predicted proteins | sample SalPonF2_C_D2_MG_FD_84519 | JGI IMG/M metagenome (GOLD analysis project Ga0102962, IMG submission 84519) | Salt pond soil microbial communities from South San Francisco under conditions of wetland restoration - Salt Pond MetaG SF2_C_D2_MG ...
CTTTCTCAAACAAACTTCGGATTGAAAATATGAACAATGAAAACTTTATCATTTGTAATATTTTGGGACAAAAAGTTTTTGATAGCCAAATAATCAGGGGAGATGAAAATAGCTCAATAAATACAAGTTTCTGGAAAAAAGGAGTTTACGTTGTAAAAACGGCTTCAAAAAGTACAACTATGATTATCAAGCAATAATATAATCTATTAAAAACTGAATTTCTTAATCTAGATAAACTTAAAAATGAAATCAACTATTTTCTTCTTTCTATTTATTGGAATGTTTTTTGCTTCAACTTACGGACAAAAAAATGCGGGAGAAACAAAATATCCTTATTGGGGTGAATACCATAAAACTCCAATATCTGAAATTAAAAAAGCAATGTGGATAGCAAAAGACACAGTAACGTATGGCTGGGATTGGTCCTTGCCAAACTATGTTGATCCGTCCCCTGTATCAAAACTTTGTATTATCCGAAACTTTGGTTTGGGAACAAATAAAATTAAGAATTTACCCAAAGTTAATTTTCCTGCTAATCCTGTTATTTCTCATTGGGTTAAATGGAAAGATTTAGAACCTGAAGAAGGAAAAATTAACTTTCAGCCTTTGATTGATAATATTAAACTGGCAAGTCAGGAAGGGTATGGTTCAATAGTCCGTATTCATTTTTCTGCTATCGATTTTGCCCCGGATTGGATAAAAAAGTACAACATTCCAATTCGTAAAGAAGTAAAAGAAGATCCCATAAAAACAAACTATGATGTAAGCAATCCTGTATTTCACAATCTTTATCTTAAGTTTATCAAGGCCCTGGGTGAAAGTGGTATTCCCCAAATGGAAGAAGTAAAAGGATTGTATCTCGGTTATGCATCTCCATCAAACGGAGATGAGGGAACAGGGCCATATCCTGAAGGGAATGCAGAAGCTAACGATACTGTCCAGCATGTTATAGAACGCATTGATGCATGGGCAGAGGCTTGTAAAGGAGTTGAGTATAAAGTATACATGGGTGGGCTTTCCAACTATGGATTTAGCAAAGGATTTGGTATTCGGCGGGGATTTGTAGAAATGTATTTGTACCACATCCCGGATGAATATATTGGTCAACAACTCGACAATAATAATTATTTATATGTTGATGAATCGTGTCCGGTAATTGCCAAAAATGTTTTTCAGGGTGAGGAAAATGAGGAATACGAAGAAAAATGGGCTGAAGGTGGGACCAGTTCCCGTTTTGGCGCTTTAGAATCGTTCCCGTATCGTTACTTTACTGCAAATCTCAGGCTGTTGCAGATGCGATGTAATTATTTGCTTAATAATGAATTTTCACTTTTACCTCATATGCTGGCCTGGGTAAGCCTGGAAATGGGCAGAACAATTAATGATGCGCCTGATGCCTGGTGTTTTCTAAGGGAAAGTTACATTAAAGAAAATGGTGGACGGCCGGTAAAAAATTTCGAGCGATGGTTATATCAGCGCGATGCACCGGGCTATGAAACAGTGCCTGCTGTAAAAATCCAGCAAGCCATTCAAATGTGGATGGTTCAGGATAATAAATACTACGATTACATAGCACGTTCAGGTAAAAAAATTGGTTTCAATATTGATGACAGATGGACAGGAATTGAAGATACAATTGCAATAAAAGTTACCTATTTCGATAATGAGGCTGGCGAACTTCTTTTAAAATTCAAAAATCAAAACACTATTGAAATTAAAAATCTAATTTTAAAAGGAGATCAAAAACTAAAAACTGCTACCTTTTTCATTTCTAAAATAGGGCCTAATGAAATGAAACATAATTTTGATTTCACACTTGAGGCAGGATCAGATACTTCAGAGATTGTTATTTCAATGGTCCGGGTAATAAAAGTCGGTAAGAATTTGAATACATCGTTAAATGAAAGCTTGCACCCTGAAGAATTTTTCATGAAATCATAAAACACCCTCTATTCCCACAATAGAAAAATTAAGCAAAAGCTCATGGGTTATCTTATCATGGATTGGATCAAGTGCCGTATTTAAATGGTAAAAAAGCAATTCTTGAACAGTAATTAATCCATTCTGGACAATAACGGGCACTTTCACAAATGCATATGCAGGAACGGCTCTGTGTACACCTTCAAGATACAGTATATTGAAGGTGCGGTACAGTTGACGCTCCAAATTGAAGAAGGGGGTCATTTTTAATTATTCATCACCATTACCTGACAAAGATATTCCAACAGTCGCCACATTCTTAAAGCAAAACGGATACAATACTGCAGCTTTTGGGAAGTGGCACCTGGGTTTTGATTGTGCAAAAAGAGACTACTCGTTATGGTGCAGTCTCTTTTTTGGTGAATAATTCCTATACTTAAATTAGCTTTATTTATGCAAATACAGTAGCCAATCCTGATTTGTAGGAGTTTCCAAATTAACGGTTTCACTTTCTGTAAGTCCTGAAATCCTGGATGAATCGCCTGTCCGGGGATTATACCACATAGCACTGTAACCAACATCGGGTAAATCCAAAATGATTCTTCCACCTTCTTTGGAATATACAAGATAGATTTCTCCAGGTTTAGTAAAAACGTAGTCATCTTTTGTTTTGGTCAGGTCATCCATGCAATGCATTTCCTGAAGAGGAATATTATTATTCTTGAAAAAATCGAGTGCAATTTTGCACTGATCCCAAAATAAATCTCTTGATCGGTATGATTGACAGGTTAGATCGGAATTTGGGTGTTCATAACCAAAATACCATTCTGTGCCAGCCCCGCCTGCCATAAGCGTCCCCCAAAGCCCATTGATCCTGGCGTTGTTGTGTTCCGGATTTTCGTTGTCTGTTATCAGGGCATTGGCTGCATCCCCTGGTTCATCAACAGATACCACCCATTTTTTATCCGCTTGATCGGATTTTTTAACCCACTTATCAACCACCCCATGTACCATGGAGAAATCTGATTTATCTGTTTGAATCGATAAACCGGTTAAATCGGATGTGTTCCCAAGCAGAGGCGTATATACCTTTTTATATGCATTTGGGAAGGTGTGCAAAACGATAAGGTGATGATATGGATCTTGTTTAGTAAAATAAGCGGCCATGTCCTTTTGCTGTTGGGTTGTTTGGGAATTCTCTTCACCGAGGTTCCAGTTTAGGGCCAAATGATGACTGTAATGTGCTATGAGCTCCCGATAATAGAGTTTTCGCTCTTTGCCTAAATCTCCGCCATCCATTTTTTGATCATTTTCAGTTTCCTGAGTTTTAAAATGAAGGAACATGCCTTTTAGATCACCATAGGAGAAAATTTGTTCCCATTGATCCATTTTTGAAATATCAAATCGATCGTGAATAGTCAGATCCTCCCATTGGTGAGGGTTTTTATGTACGTTGGCGGCTTTTTCATAGGTGTCCATACTCACCTTCAACAGATAGGGATATACGTTCCTGTCATCACCGTCAATGTTAAAGGTGAGGAACGAAAATGCATTCATTCCTTTTGAGGAGAGGTAATTGATGGCTCCAAGTATGTTTTTGCCTTTTTGCCTGTTTTTACCCCATAGATAATTTTGGGCATCCGCATTATAATCCTGGGCGTGATCTGCCCATTTTTTAAGTCTGTCTCCAACGTTTGGTGTTGAGTCAATCTCATAATAGGCCAGAAAGTTTTCAGGAGCATCAGCTCCGCATTTCATAAAATAATCTCCTGTTGCGGCAAATTGCAGATAGTGTTCACCAACATAGTTTAACCTTCCTTTTCCCCGCAGGTCACGTCCGGTTTTGTCCGTTTTCTGAACTATAAAAGTACCTTTCTCGCCATCCATATATCCGGCGCTCTCCCCTTTATCATCACTTATGGCTATTCCTGGCCCCTTTTTGAATGATACCTCATAGCTCCATTCCCCGGTTGCATCAGGCGAAAAATGAACCCGCCATTTATTTCCTGCGGTGGCAGAGGTATATGCTGCCTGTCCATCTGCTGCAAAATAACCAGGAACTATATAGGACTTATCACCTTGCGAAAAAGTAACGTCTAATCGATAATCCGTAAATGGATTAGGCGTTGCTAATTCTGATGATTTGGGACCATCAAAAGTCAGAGTGATTTTGTGCCAGGTTTTTAACTCTCCCGTTATTTGCGGTTTTGGTTGACTGCAAGATAGAAGCAAGCTTATCAATATCGTGCAGATAAATACATTTTTATACATATCAGTTTTGATTAGTAGGTTATTTTAATAGGTAATTTCTCATGTGAAGAGCGATAAACAGCCTCCTGAACTGCTAAGCTTTTTAAATAATCAACGCCATTTGTTTCAAATTCATGGCCATCGTTCAAACAATCAATGAAATGGCGTTGGGTTGCATAGACACAGTCCCCTGCAAAGTTTTTCATTTCAAAATGATACGGGTGGTTTGTTTCAGGTTGCCCCAATTTTTGAATAGTCAATCGGCCATTGCTGTAAAGACGTATGGTGCCATTGGAACCATCAACCTGAAACTCTCCAAAAGTGAACCTCGGATTGGGGTAATTCGGTTCGTTGTAGCGGCTTGCATCCCAGACAGCGAGCATATCATTGGCTCCAAATTCAAAATTGATCAGTGCAAAATCTTCGCCGGCTATTACCGGGTTCAATTTTTTCAAATATGCGAATACCCTTTTAATTTCTCCGCCCAAAAAACGAAATGTATCGATAAAATGGATCCCGTTTTCATAGACTATCAATCTCGGATAGTCCCGGAAATAAGGCTGTCTTGGAATGTATGCGTTTTCACCCCATCCATCACCCATTCGTTTTCGCCAGTTCATCAAATGCACTTTCCCAATGGTCTGTGCTTCCAGCAATTTTTTAATTTCCCGGTGCCAGGGCTGGAAGCGCCAGTTTTCATGTACCATAAACCGGATTCCGGCATTTTGAGCGTATTCCACGATTTGTTGTGCTTCTTCAAAAGTCGGGGCGAGAGGCTTTTGGCAAATAACATTAATTCCCAGGTCAGCCGCGTACTTTGTCATTTCAAAGTGGGTTTCCGGAGGAGTAATGATATCAATAAAATCTGGTTTTTCCTGGTCGATCATCTCTTGATAATCGGTATAATGACGGGCAATCCCGAACTGTTTCATTAAAGGGGCCGCTTTTTCCATGTTCCGGTTGCACATGGCTGTTATTTCCACTTCCTGGATCCGGCTCCAGGCTTCATACTGAAAAGGGCTGAAATAACCGGCACCGATTGCTACACCTTTGAATTTTTTCATCATCAATTTAATATTCGGTTAATGATTTACTGGGCTTCATAAATATCCAGACCGCAGCAGACGCCAAAGCCAATAAGGCCCCAACAAAAAAGAAAAATGAATCGGAACCTGTCCAGGCTGCGAGATAAGGGAAAGCCAGTGCTGTAACAAATGACCCGAGGTTCCCTGCCATGTTCATGGTTCCCGAAACAGCACCTGAATGTTTTTTGCCAATGTCAACGCAGAACGACCAGGAGGGGCTGAGTGTCATATCTGCACCGAAAATAGCCAGCGATAGGAAAAGAATAGCTCCGTTAGCTGTCTGCATTCCTAAACTTCCGATTAACCCAATAGCGACTAAAACAAAACCAACAATCGCCGGTAATTGTCTGGATAGTTGCCATCGGCCTTTTTTGAAAATTACATCCACCAGCCAGCCGGAGAACCAGTTTCCAAAGGCACCTGCTATTAAGGGGAGTGACGCATAAATTCCAGCCTCGACAATGTCCAGTCCGTATTTGTCCTGCAAGTGAGGGAATAACCATGTCAAAGTAAAAAAGAATGTAAAATTACTACCAAAGTACTGGAACATAGCCAGCCATAAGTTTTTCGACTTTAGCAACAGACTTGCTGAAAGCTGTTCCTTCTCTTCGGAAGGATTTAACTGTTGTCTGTTTTCAAGGATGTGTCTCTTTTCCTGCTCCGAAATTCGTAAATGGTTTTTAGGATCGTCAACAAACCAAAAATACCAGAATACAGCCCAGACAATGCCGACTAATCCAAGAATAAGGAAAGTTGCCCTCCAGCCATGTGTTTCGATCAGCCAGGCAACGATTGGTAGAGCGAATGCTGCGCCCAGACGCGAACCGCTAAAGTTAATACCGGTCACCAATCCACGTTCCCTTAGTGGAAACCAGGAAAATACTGCACGAGACATACTTGGGAAAGCACCGGCCTCGCTACCTCCAAAGAGAAAACGGATAACGAGCATACTCATGAAATTCCATGAAGCTGCTGTTAGCGTAGTAAATATTGACCAGAGTACGACAATGGATGACAATACTTTACGGGGGCCAAAACGATCGGCAAAAATACCAGATGGCGTTTGCATAAGGGCGTAACCGAGGGCAAAAGCAGAAAGGATCCAGCCCATTTGTTTGTCTGAAAAATCAAGGCTTTCGGCAATCGGGTTTTTTGCGGCGGAGATGCACGCCCGGTCGATATATAATAGCAGTGACAGTAAAAATGTTCCGGCCACCAGAATATACCTGGTGGGAATGATCGTTAATCTGTTTTGTTTCGGCATTTTTTTAAAGTTTATCAGTTATATTAGTCCGATTTTTCGTGGGTTTATTGTGCCATAATTATTAACAGTGTCGGATTATTTAATTATTGTGCATTTTAGAGATTTTTGTAACCACTGTTGAAATGGCATCATCGTCACCAACATTACCCGGGAAAATAATGTAATTCATGCCCGGAAACCGGCTTTCTTCTCCCAATGTCCAAACTGGCACTCCGGGGAGTATTTGTCCCTTTACGGTGGCTCTTTTTACTCGAAGTGCTTTTGTTGCAACATCACTTGAAGTAATCCCGCCTTTGGCGATTAATGCCTTTGGCCTGACCTTTATTCGATCAACCGTTTGAATTAATGCTTTGGAAACCCGGTTGACGATGCTCAAGCTTTCATTTTTGTCGTTGGCCTTGATTAATTTTCGGCTGGTATATAAAACAACAGTTTTGTCTTGCATCAACGCCTCATTCACTTGATTGGCCAGTGATGTCGAAATTGGATCGAAATCCTTTTCCAAAAGTGTTTCAACAGCAAGTTCGACTTCAACCGGGCGGTGTGTTTCAAACAAATGATTAAGCTGACTGGTGGTTTTTGGAACGTAGGAACCTGCAACCACCAAAATTCCATTACCTGAACCTGAAATATTTTGCCCATCCAGTAACCTTTTTTCTTTCTGACCAACCAACACGGGAACGATTGAGGCGGCGCTGCGAAATAAAACCGGAGACCCAGGCTGAAACCATTTCCAGAATCCTGCAGCGAAAATCTCCAGGTCGTTCCGATTGACCGCGTCAGGAATAATGATCGCACCACTTGATGCCGATCTGACAATGGACCAGGCCTTTTTATAGCCTTTGTTCCTCAAATCGTCCAAAGAGATTGATATGACCTTATTGGCAGGAAATGAGCCATTTGTCTTTTCTTCAATATAAAGCGGCAGATTCGAAGTTGTAAAACCAAACGCAGGATCTTTCGCAAATGGGGTTTTACTGGCAGGTATGTACTCATCTTTTTCCAGAACATAGTGATTTCCGCTGATGGTAACACGACCACCCTGGTAAAAAGCCGGAATAAAAAACAGGATTGGTTTCTGATTGAATAAATGTCTTGAAAGTGTATCTGTTTCTGCTGGGAAATGTCCCCGCAAGGTGCTGTCGCTACGACTGATAACGATAAATTTTCTGTCTGTTTCCTCAGATGCCGAAATTATATCCTGTGCTATTTGGGCGTTGATCAGGATGGCATCTTCCTCTGACAAGCTTCGGGAATTGGTCAATAAAAAGAAAAGGGAGGTTTCATTACGAAATTCGGTAGCGATAATATTTTTGCTCCACTCAGTCAGTACAGGGACATCATGAACCGTTTGCGTACCGGTTGGATCATCGTCAAGGACGATAATAGACAGATTTGACCGGGTAAAGCTTTTTTTAATGGATTTCCGTAGATTGGTGAAACGGCCATGTGCCAAATCGAATACTATTTGCCAATTCAGCTTTTTCATTTTGCGATGTTTTCAATAGCAATTACCCGACATGGTGCTCCATCTCCATCACTAATTTTTAGAGGAAGAGCTATTAGTTTGACTTTTGGCTGGGAAATTTGGTCGAGATTACAAAGACCTTCAATAATGAGGATGTCGGCTTTCAGTAAAATGGTGTGTACCTGGATCAACTCGTTTTGATTATTGACATCGGCAACAGATGGGGGTTCAACGCCAATCAGGGCGATTCCTTTTTCAGCACACCAACGGGCAAGCCCCTGACTGATGCGGGGCAACTCATTTCGATATTTTTCCTCTGCGGCGAAAGCCGACCAACCAGTACGAAACAACAGGCCTTCACCCGGCGAAACTTGATTTGCAATGTCTCCCATATCGGCCAATCCAATCAGTTGCGATGGCTTGCATTCCAGAATATCGACCACCCAACAATCACAGAAAAACCGGGAAATCGGATAGTGATCGATGGTTTTTTCATTCACCTCAAAATGCACAGGAGCATCCATGTGGGTACCTGCATGCGAATAGATCTGCAGGTTACTTGCATTCCAACCATCCTTTTGTAAAGTTTTGGCGGGCTCAATGTCTACTCCACGCATTCCCGATCGATATGTCATTGTCAGGTCGATGTATTTCATACCACCAGTCAACTATAGATTGGAAATAACAGATTCAGCAATTTCAATAGTACCTGACTTTCCTCCAAGATCAACCGGCAGTATTCCAGCCTCACAAGTAATATCAACAGCTTTCATGATTTTTGCGGCAGCTTCGGGTAATCCCAGGTGTTCCAGCATTAGTGCTCCAGACCAGATTGTGCCCAGCGGATTGGCAATATTTTTTCCTGCGATATCTGGTGCCGAACCATGAATGGGCTCAAACATCGATGGAAAATCCTTTTCAGGATTGATGTTACCAGATCCACCCAAACCAAGGCTTCCCATAATAGCGCCACCCAGGTCAGAAAGTATATCTCCAAACAGGTTAGTGGTAAGTACAACGTCGAATATTTCCGGGCGCAAGACGAAATTGGCCGTTGAAGCATCAATATACATTTTATGGAGTTCAACCTCAGGATACTGAGCTGAAACTTCAACTATCACACGGTCCCAATAGGTTAGTGAGTAAATCAAAGTATTTGACTTGGTCACATAAGTGACTTTATTCCTTCTTTTTTTGGCCAACCTGAATGCATAATGAGCGATCCGCTCAATCCCTTTTCGGGTGAATATACTGGTATCCACGCCCATGCCATTTTGTGCCTCCGGCAAATATTGACTTCCAACCTGTACAAATTCTCCTTCGGTATTTTCACGGACGACGACAAAATCAATATTCTTCTTTTCGGCCAACGGACCGTGAAATCCAGGATAGGTGCGCACCGGCCGGTAATTCACATATTGCTGAAATCCGGTCCTTACTTTAAATGTATAATCTTTGGCTGGCAATGTGTCATCTACTTCAGGTAATCCCACAGAACCAAAAAAGACCGCGTCAAAAGGTTTGAGCGTTTCCAATCCGTTTGCGGGCATAAATTCGCCAGTTTTCAGATAATTACCTGCTCCCCAGGGAAAAAATTGTTTTTCAAATTTAAAGCCCGTTTTTTCACCAAGGGCATCAATGACTTGTAGGGCCACCGGAACAATTTCCGGCCCAATCCCATCACCGGGGACAACGGCTAGTTTAAATTTTTCCATAATGAATAATCAAATATTTTAATTCGCAATTTTAACTGTAACAATCACTGAAATGATTGAGGCTGTAAGAGCAATTCAATCACAGTCATTACCTTTCCGATGTTTCCAGTCTTTTTAAATTTTTAACTATTAATTGTTTTGATTTGCGGATATGATGCTTAATGATTTTTTCAGCACGATTTGCATTTCCGTCAGCTATTGCCGCTACCAAATCTAAATGTTCCTGAATTGTTTCCTTCGGCGGACGCTGCAGTCCCATCTGTATTATCCGGCCCTTAATCAGACTTTGACTGTATGTTTTATTCAGGATTTCGTTTTGGCTGTAATCCAGGAGAAGGGCATGAAACTGTTCGTCCACTTTTCGGTACTCATTGGCGTCAATGTCCTCTTTGTCTGCAAATGGTTCCCAAAGAGAGCGGAGGGTTTCTAATTGGTCGCTCTTAATCCGTTCAGTAACTAAACGCACTGCCACACTTTCGATACCTTCCCGGACATCATAAATATCCATCATTTCTTTTTCGGTCAGCTTTTTAACAAACATACCACGGCGGGGGATGCTTTCAACCAGATAGTCGAATTCAAGCATCTGTAGCGCTTTCAATAAAGGTGTCCGGCTTATACCCAGGTTCTGGGCCAGCTTTTCCTGAAGTAATTTCTCTCCGGGTTTCAATTCCCCGTTTAGGATCATTTTTTTCAACTGCTGATAAACCGGAAAACTTAAATCACTATGCTCAATCATAGATTTATAACATTTGCAGCAAATATATGAATATTATATATTGTATACAAAATACAAAAAGATAATTTTTCACTTTGAATTAATTCATATGAGAATAGATTCTACTATTCTATTTCTCATGAGGGATTATCTCAGTACATCAAAATATATTTAAAAAAAGTTGCTTGAAACCAACTTTTCCCGATACAAATACAAGCACCTCCTTTTTTTGCCAATTCACATATATTGTATGAATGACGAATATTCAGGATGAAAAACTCAATAGTTATGGTTCCATTAACTTTTTCGGGGCTATCATTGTCAACCCATAACAAACAACATATGCCTGTTAGGAACTTTCTCATTTTGCCTTTATTATAATTTGGATGAAACCAATTCTATTCCTCTGTTTTGGCCAAGATTTCTGGAATATTGCCTGTCCACCGGATTGTTCCAATGTTCATGTACACCAAGACTTTTCATTGGAGTTCCGTCATTCTCCGGATCATATTTTGTTCCGGAGGGAGGATCGTTTGCCAGTGCACATTCCTGAAACTGGTTATCCTGATTTCCATTAAAACTAGGATTTTTCGATATGAGGTTTGGTTCGCTGGCGATAAAATCGTAAACTACCGATTCGAGTGCTACCGGATCCTGAGACATCAATAAGCTTGAGAACCAGTCATTATTGAAGGTTGACATTCTCTGAACCCGGGCATTTTGATTAAGAGAGGTGTAAAGCCCGTCTGCCAGGTAAAGCATAGTTTTGCTGTTTGTGATATGATGACCCAACAATATTGGTGCAGAATGTGGGTTCTGCATTTTATTAGGAGTAGGATAATCCCATAAAGCAAAAGCATGCAGAGTACTTGGATTAAAGGCTTTTTTATTAAAATCCCAGATGGAACCAAAATGGTTTTTTGCAACAGAAGTAATTCCAAATACCCTGTGAGGCCTCACTAAAGAGTAGTCGATGATATATGATGCTTCAGAATAGGATTTAGGAAAACACATTTTATACTTTGAACCATCAGGCATTACAAACCAAACCTGGGCTGTTGTATCTGGTTCTGCAGTTCGGAAACCGGGAAGGTCGTGAGCTTCTTTTTGTTCGAATATAATGTTTGAAAACTCATTGGAACTATTGCTACGTATTTTATCAACAATAGGTCCGTTTATGAATCTGGATGGATCAGTAATAATAATATCTTCCCCTGGAACACCGGCTACATTCACCAATTGTTTAACAAGTGAATTTAACATCTGTGGACTTGGGTAGCCCTGGTCCTTCCATTCAGCATCCATTTTACCAATTGCGTTCATGTTAATCTTGATTACAATCTTATCACCCTTTTTATAGCCCTTATTCTTCAGTCCTTTTTGGGAATTATTATACTCAAATAATTTTTGCCACGATTTTTTATCTGAACTTGTTCCTGTGAGATTCTGAATAGTCTTAGAAATCATTTTGTCGGTTTCAGCCTGGTTGATATTATTATCATCCCACCACATTCCGGTTTTTTCATCCCATTTCGTCGCATTAAAGTCTTGTGTCCAGGCCACTCGTCCGGGAAAAATCCCTTTGGCTTCACCCATTGGATTATTTACTCCTTCAGGAGGAGCAATGTTGGGGACAAAATCAGGCTGGGCAATCTGCGCAATCCCAAATCC